>Ga0307507_10007937_pt1 | contig 15005 bp, 3 predicted proteins | sample 7_EM_MG_FD_207223 | JGI IMG/M metagenome (GOLD analysis project Ga0307507, IMG submission 207223) | Populus trichocarpa ectomycorrhiza microbial communities from riparian zone in the Pacific Northwest, United States - 7_EM | ecosystem: Host-associated > Plants > Roots > Unclassified | place... | reverse complement strand
GAGGATGCATCTATTAAAAAGTAATAGTGTTGTTAAATTAAGCTTTTCCTTTAGCTTTACTATAAGATTTGCCTTTACTAGCTTATCTTCTTTAAGAGCTAAGAATTGGTCGTCTCCTAAGATAATTATATTATTAGTTTGCATGCTAATAATTCCAAATAGAGTTCCTATAGTTATAATAAGGAAGTAGGGATTAAATATAAAAGTAGTTATCAAGAGCTTCTCTTTATAGTACTTACTATAAGTAGCCCACTAATAAGTTCCTGCCTCTGCGATTCTATATAATGGCTTAAGTATAACCATAATTGTATCTTCGGGATATTAGTAGCGAATTTGCTCTAGAAGGTATACCAGTATTAAGCACTAAAGGCGTGTTTTTAATTGGGTATAGGCCTAAGTAATATCTTATAAATAAACCGCTATTCCATTCTTTATTAAGAAGGGAGCTAGCGCAATAATAACTCGCTAACTAGCTCGTTAAATTGTAGGGGATTATATAAGAATTACTTTCTTACTGTTATTGTTATAACCTTAAATAACCAGTCTTAACTTCTTAAATGGGGTATTAGTAGCTTTGCCCTTAATCTTATTAACTATTCTTAACTTAAAGATACAAACTCTATTAAACTTAGTAGGGTTATACTTCTTAAATTTAAAGACTCCTCTTATAATAAGACCATCGATCTCCTGCTTATTAGATGCTTGGAAAGGAGCTCTTAGAGTTATAATACAGCCTTCCTTTTAGAGCTATTTTGCGAGCTTAAAGTCAGCCTTCTCTTTAGCTATTATAAAGGCCATTAATAACTCGTCTTTACTTTCAATAGCGGTAACGAATTGCTCTTTAAAATTGACAAGGTGTTAGCGATTTTATAATCCCTTTGGGCGACCTCTACCGCGTCATGGTTGCGGCATATCTGCTACAATTGCATTAGGATTATAGTCGCCTTCTAGAGTATATTAATTATAGTTCTCCTCTAAGGTATCCTCTAGGGCATCCTGTAAAGGCTTAGAACTGTCGTTTCTATAATAGGGCTTAATAACAGTTAAGCGGAATTAAGTAGGTCTATAGGGCATTTAAAGAGTATAAGTCTAACTATTAATTGTAATAAGTTTATATAGGCCTAACTATCCTCCCTTTTTACGCCATACGTGTACCTTAGATTGGAGTGGCAGATTAAGCGTAGTTAAGGTATTTAGGCCATTTTTTATTCCTAGTGCGTTATTAACCTAGCGCATAGCGTAGAGACGTCGCACCTCTTTTATTGCTTTGCAAATAGCCTCCGCTCGTTGCGTAATGGATAGGGATGGTAGAGAATCGTTAGTTATTTAAGGGTAGGCGCTAAAGACTAGTAATATAGGTACGAGCCTATCTAGGCTAGCGGAATTATTAACAGCCTTAACAGCTATCTATAAGATAAGCTTTTTGCTAGCGCCCTCTAGTTCCAAAGAAATAATCTTATATACTTGTTGTAATAGTATATAATATCGTTCTACTTTTCTAACACTATTGTGTGCCTTAACAGGGACTTCCTTAACCTTAATTTCTATTGCCTTTGCCTATTACCAAAACTCTACAGATAAGAAGTTCCTTCCTATGTTATAAATAACTTAATTAGGGGGTCCTAGGTAGATATTAATCTAGTATAATTAAAGAGTATCCTATACGTTCCTAGCTAACATATCCTTTAGGAAACGTATGGCTTAGAAAGAGGTTAAGAGGTTAACAACTTAGAGTACTAGCTTACCGCTAAAATATATAATATTAATAATAATATAGAAGTTAAAGTTATAGTCATCTTTAAGGGTAAACTTAAATCGGCTAGGGGACTTCTAGTTTATTTAGCAGTAATAGTAGTACTTTATAAGATGCTTAATTGCCTTAACCTTAACTTCATAGCCTGCTCGCTAAAGAACCCTAAGCAATTAGTAAATGGATAGGTGGCTAAAATAACGGTGTAGTTAATATAGCTCTAACTTGGTTAAGTGGCTCTAAGCAACGCTCTTTTCTAGTTAATAAAGGAGTAACTAGGGGTAACCCTATTTGCGTACAACAGGCACCCGATTATCTTCCTAAACAAGTATATTCTTAAGGTTATTAAGTTTAACGCCTAATTTATCTATATCTCTAATGCAAAATAGAAATGGGGTGTTCGCGGGAATAATATAGAAAGTAATATACCCTAAAGGGGTTTTGACCTTAATTATGCTAAGAGAGATTATAGTACCCTTGCCAAAATAAATTGTATATTAGCCTGCCGTTAATTAGTTAATCTAAATAGAGCTATTAAGCTACTAAAGAGCTTAAACTTAAGGTTCTCCTATTATAGATACTCCTGCGGCTCTAGTATCTAGTATAATACCATAGAAGACGTTTGCCGAGTATCTATTATTAAAGGAGAATATGGAACTCTTCTTTAGCTTATTAAAGATATCTAACTTCGTGATAGTATAGAGTGTAGATTGGTTATTAAGAACAGTAATGGTTTATATACTATCTACCTTACTATACTTAGTGAAGTATTGGTTAGGAGAGTAGTCCTTAATTTCCATATCTATAAGAAGCTATTTGGCCTTATTAACCTTACCCTTAAGATCTTCTTCGCCTTCATATTAAACTAGGAAGCTTTGGAAGTAGGCTATAGTAACCTTACAATTTCCGACATTTTATACGCTTTGGCGAAACTTATTATATACCTCCTTTTATCTATTAAGAGGGTGCCTAGTTAACTAGCAATTTAGCTTCTTATAAATATAGCATTTTTTCTGTTAATTGTTTTAAGATAAACCTCCATAAGGACCTCCATAATTGCTTTATAGTTAACGTTAATTATACCCTCTGCTGTATCCCCTACCCTAGCCACCATATGTTTAATTAGTCCAGTTATAATCATATTGGTTAGTTGGGTTAATTAAAGTAGGTTAGGGTTAGGCGTTAAATTACTATACTTCTTAAGAGCATAGAGCGGTGCTAATAGAGGATTTTAATTAAGTATACACTCCTTTATAAGTATTTGCAGGATTAAAAAGGGTAAGGTTATATTCTTTAATACCTTAACATGCGCTAATAACTTAATCGCGTAGGCTGAAGTCCTTTTAATATAATTTAGATAAACCACACTAAATTATCTAAAGTTAATTAAAGAGCTTTTAAAGACAGTTGAGTTAAGGGGCATCTAGGTTTATAGCAATAATTCTTAAAAAGGTAGTCTCTCTCCACTCTAATATATACTGCTGCTTATTCTCTTCTATTTTAAAGTAGCATCTTGTCTTATATATTATTCGGTTAAAATTGTATTCTTTTCCTACTAAATAATCATAATAGAAGGTACTGGCGCGGCCCTTAAGCATAACGGAATAAGTATTATAATATTAGTTAGGTTCCAGTCTAACCTTCTAGTAATAGTTATAGAAGATGCGCAGCTTTAAATTAAGGATATTATATAGTTCCCTGCTAAACCTCTTCTCCTAGTCCAAATAGAGTTTTATAAGCTCTGTAAGCATTTTTAAGGTGCCTCTAAGCGGTATTAGGCCACGTTAAAATTGCATTAGAGATTAAGGTAAGGATTGCTTTATAGGCTGTAGTAGAGATGCAGAGCTTAATAGAATATGGCGTAGTACCTAATCTTCCTATAGTAGAGTTCAAAGGTTATTAAATCGCAAAGCAAGGGGGTCTTGCGCTTGCTCTTAAGGGGCAGTAGTTAAAGTTGCGGGTTAAATTAGTGGGAGCAATAGGTATGGCACGTAAGAACTTATACCTAGAGTAATGGAATTAGAACGTGTCTCTATTAGTATATTATTTGGATTCTATCGTAAGTTAAGCTTCTTTATATTACGTAGTTGGTGCTCAATCTCTTATAGAGTCCATTTGTGCTCTTTTTTTGCGTTAATAACTTGCTCCTAAATATTGTCTCTAATAGTGTCTCCATCTATAGGGACAAATACTCCGTTCTCCTAAAGGAAGTTATGGAAGTCTTATATAATATTCTTCTTTGCAAGGGCCTATGTTTCCTTTATCTATCCAATAAAGTCCTCCTTTATGTAATACCATAGTATAGTATCGTTGTATTCACTATCTATATATTATACTATACAGTATAGTAAGAATCCGTTTAGGTCCTGTTACTTGGCGTTTATAGGGTTAATGTCTTTATCTTATATCTCTGGGTTAATGTTGTTCTCATACTTCTTTAGGTAGGTTAACGCCATGATAGGAGTAGAATTAACGGGGTGTTATACGTTAAAGGTAGGTAGGATTTTCGGCTTTGTAGGATCTTATAGGTTTGCTGTTAAAAGGTAGGCAATTTAAGGCGTAGTCGACGCGTTTTAGACGTTGACTTGGGACCCTAGGTTTAGTAACACTTCTGACCTAAAGTACTTAACCAAATCTTTGTAAACGCGATTATTCTGCATAATAGACGCAACTTGGTATCTCCTAGTACTTAGTGACACTTCTGTTACTAGTTTTCCGCAAGCCTAAGGTAGCACAGTATCGCCGGGAACCCCTATACGAGACTGTCTCTTCTGTCGATAACCTAGCTGCTCTATAGTTAACTATGTGTTTAACCACTGATTAGTGTTAGTCACACAGGGTAACTCACCAATAACGACTACTTGAGTAGGTTATAGTGATGTTGGTTAATAGCTTGATGATATTGGAATAAGGAAGGGCGAGGAGCTTAAGACTCCTCGCCACGCTAGTGCCGCGGCGTCACGTGACGACCGCTTGCCTAATTCCCGACAATTACCTTAGGATTTTCCTGCTGTATTCTCTAATAGTCCTTTACCCAATTAAATGCTATTTTAAGCTTATTTATATACGTTATAAATCTCTTAGCTTAGTTCTTGCCTATTAGCTTTTTACTATGCGCAGCTAATAGTTTATCCGCTATATCTGCCACCTTATACAGCTAAGGTGCAAATACTCGCGAATTAAGGTTAAGGATATATTATACAATCGTATGCTCTTTAGTCGTGGTGAGCTTCTGGCAGTTAGGGCGGGTATTGGCTTAAGTAAGGGTTCCCTAGTATCTTTGCTAAAGCCTTCGTAAGCAGACGTTATACGCATTAGCAGCGCGTCGCAGGCTTTGAAATTGGCCATCCTTATAGGCTTAAAGTGCAAGCTCTATTCTACCTTCTTGTTGAGCTTTATCTACTTATATTTGTTAAGGCATTATATATTATAGTATAGGTAGTAGTTGCTAAGAAATTTTGCGATACTTAGTGGTTTGCGACACTTGTTGGTGGAATACGTTATATTTTATATTTATTTTATAAGCCCAGGCCCCTAGAACTCGGTTGCTCCCTAAACTTGCTATATTGTTAAAATATCATTATCTAGCGCTTGGTAGCTCCTTCCCTTAGGGTCTAAGTAGCCTCTCTTGGCCTACTATACTTTAATTCTCTTATTAAATCCTACTTAGTCTTCCCCTAATATCTTTTAGGTTAGATCTAAAATTTAAAACTTTTTAATTAATAGAGCGCTATACGTATCTAGTATCTTAACTCTTATTTATTCTTTAAAGTCTTAAGTCGTTAGCGTCTTACATTTATTAAGTAGTAAAGTAGCTCTTTAGCTATCTTTTCTACTATCTTATAAAGCGATAGATATTATATCTGGTAGAGTTTTAATCCCCATTACTAATTCCTACTTAGTAGCTATCCTAGTTTTAACCAGTGTGTCCAATAGTTAGCGGACAGCGAGCTTTGAGGCCTTATAGCTGACTAACTATAGCTAAGTGGATCGCTCGCTATCCGCTACGTTAAAATTAGGTACGCTAACTGTTACGCTATTAGCTCGCTATCCGAATTAGGCAATTTATATAAAATTTATAGTGTTTTATTACGGATTTTTGGCAGCACCCCTATATATATAAATATTAACATTGCCCAATTAAAAGATAACCTTAATTTACCTAATATAATATTAAAATATAGATAAAATTATCCTCTGCGCCCGTAAAGGCTTAAAAAGGTAGATATTAAGGCTAGTAGTAATATTAGTAATAAGAAAGAAAAGCAGTAATAAGGGCTCCAGAGGCTCTACTTCTATATTAGATTTAATTAAATATAAAGCTCTATTAGGTATATCTTATTAAGCTAGATTTTCTACCTCTATAGTTAGCTTATAGCTAGTAAGATTAATATTTAAGCTTATTAACTAGGGTATAGTTAAAGCTCTATTAGACTTAATACAGTTAATTAAACTATTTAATAAAAGGTCTTTAATTAGCTACCACTTCTAATATTAATCTGCTTTAATTATATCAGCTAATAGTTAATTATGCTTATTAGTAATACTCTTTTTAGCTTAATTAAAGGATTATTTATATATAGAGCTTATTACTAGTATAGAAAATATTAAGAGTAATCTTAGCAAGTATTAGATAAAGGATTTAACTAATTTTAAGCTACTAGTTAAAAGGATTAGGAATAATATTATTCTACTTATAGCGTTGGAACTAATCTTAATAAACTTAAGGCCTGTATTATAGTAGTGGTTAAGCTTACTAGTAAGCTTAATACGCTTTTAATTACGCTTTAAAAAAGTAAGGCTCTTATCTATAACTAAGGACTTGTAAGGGCGCGAAGAGGCTTTAAGGAAGATTTAAAGGAACAATATAAATTCTATCTAAATCTAAGGGTATATAGCTCTTGCAGAGAATAAGACGTTGCGTAAAGAAGAGAAAGGAATTACGGGAGAACCCTATAATTAAATAGTTAGGGGTCTTGGTGGTCGATGCGTGCGTATATACGCGCGCGGTCTTCGACGGACTTCGGTAATTCAATTAATCTGTTAGAACTTGGCAGAAGTTAATTAAGCTAGTAGAATTCGGCAGAATTTGGTTAAAGTATCGGACTTTATCTATTAAGTGTTTTACCAAGACATTCCTACTATAACTGGGCTAGTCCCGTTATAATACCCCCCCTTTTGGCTAAAGGTCCAAAAACAATTTAATTTAGTTAAGAATTCATTTTTATTATATTATATTTTGCGTTAGGTAGCGGTGTAGAGTTTTACTAGTTCTAATCGTTAAACGGACTAATTAGGATTTTCCATCCCTAGGATAGAAAATCGCTATTAGCTTAGTAAAGGCGGTAAGCCGAACTAATATCTTTATAGTAGGTCTTAGCAAGGCAAATCTAACTAATTAAATAACTTTAACCGCTAGTTAAAGTTCCTTAATATCTTGTATATTATGTAACTGTATTATAAGCGTTATAGTATTTTTTAAGTTCTTTTTAATTTCAAGTTTTCTGCTATTATGTTTCGTATATTTGTATTAGGTAGTAGTTATTTGCCTTTATATTATGTTTATCCAGCCAAAGTAGGTCGCGAAGGATGGTCTTTATAAAATTCTTTTACTAAGGAAAGCGCGTCGGCTTTAATCTAGTTATAGGTTTCCTAGGTTTATGTTTTATATCCTTCCTACTTAGTAAGAAGTTTAAATTATTTAAATTATGTTTTCTATCGCATATTATTAATTAAGTTAATAAAGTAAGAACCATTACCGTTATTAACAATTACGGGAGGTAGCGGCGGCACTTTATAGGTTATAGGTTTGTCTTTTAAGGGTTGCAGTAAGCTTATATAAAACATTAGATATATTTTTATCTCAGTTAGTAGTTTAAGCTTATAAGCATATGGGCTTAATTTCTTCTTAATTTGGTATAGGCCTGCAAATTTCTAATTAAGTTTCTTTAAGGGCCGTTAAGTCTTTAGGTTTTGTATATTTAGATAAACTATATTATCTTCCTTAAAGTCCTATACGGGAGCTTGTCCTTTATTCGCATGCTATTCCTATACCGTTTAAGCGTACATTAATTTACTTTGTAATAGTTCCGTTAACTACTTTATTTAATTAGTAAAGTTATACGCGTTAATTAACTAAATCCGTTTAATTATGGGTTCTATTGTATTAATTTTGGGTTATGGTTTAAATCTAAGTTAGGGGTCTTATCCGTAGGTTGCGTAGAACGGCGTCACGCCTATTAATACATTTATTATATTATTCGCAGTAAACTTAGCTAAAGGCAGCCATTTTTCCCAGTTATCTTATAGGTAGGAGTAGTATATTTATAGGTATTGTTCTATAATTATATTTACAATTTTAGTTTAACTATCTGTCTCTAAATAAAATGCAGTTAATAGTTGTATTTAAATACTTAATTGTTTATATAGAGCTTGCTAGAAGTCTAAAACAAACTAGCTTCCATAGTTGGATATTATTAAGTTAGGAAGTCTATATAGCTTAAAGACATGCTTAATAAAACATTCAGCTACTAATATTGCATTAATTAAGTCCATAGGGATTATATATCGCATTTTTATAAGACAGTTAACAACTACTATAATATTTATAAACCTATTACTGTTAGGCAAGTCAACTATAAAGTTAATTAAGATATCGCGCCATCTTTATATTAGAATTGGTAGCGGTTAAAGTACTCCTTACTTCTTTATATAAGAGGTCTTTCCACGCACGCATATCCTATATGCTTAAACGTATTTTTATACGTAGTCGTGTATTGTAGGCTAGTAGTATACTCGTTAAACAATCTTATAAGTCTTTACACAGCCAGGATGCCCTACTATAGGGGAGTTGTGTATAAATCTGAGTATCTTAAATTGTAAAGGCTTGGAATTCGGAACTACTATCTTCTATTAATAGTATAATTGATTATTTCGAATTTCGCATTTAGCGAGTATAATATCCTTATACTATTGTTTTCCTGTTTAAATCGCTTTTATTATATTTATTATCTATATATCATTTTTATATTCGTATTTTATTAGCTTATTAATTTCTATTTTTTATTTATTAACTTCTAATTCGTTTCTGTTAAGTTCCGTATCTATGTTACGGGACACCCCCGTGATACCTTACACACGTCCACCTGTTTCCACCGACCGAACAACCGGAGACCGACCACGAGACGGCAATCTGATAGCAATCTGCCGTATTCCGCCGCAATCTGCCGTATTCCGCCGCAATCTGCCGTCTCTACTGTCGGAGTTGCCAACTGGCAACTTTAAGGACCTCTAACTGCCGAATTCTGCTAAGTTCTACCAGAACCGCCACCTAAGCTCTACCCTACCTGTGCGTAGCATAGTACCCGTTAACCTAGCAACTAAGCGAACGTTATGTACCCTTTTTCCCCTGTTTCCTACTTTCTTTTCCTCACGCAACGTCTTGACTTTATTACGCAGTTTATGTACATAGCTTAATAATATCTACTTCGCTATATACTATCACCGCTTATGCTCGCTCCGTGACAATCTAGAAACATAGGACGTAGTTTTTTAAAATGTTTAAGGGGTAATAAGATCTATAATTAATTTGTAATCTATTTGTCTAAAGCATTTATAGGTAGGTCTTATAATTATTATATTAATACGTTAGGCTTCTAATTAAGTTTACCCGGTTAGTATGTAATCTTAAAGTTATATTATAAGAGGTATTCGGCCTAACGAATTTAGCGCTATGTTAATTGCTTTATAGTTATAAAGTACTATAGGTTCTTATGGTCTATTAATATGTATATTAGAAACAATAATCCTTCTAGCTTGGGACGCTATTTGTTTAAAGTATTTAACAATTATAAGCAGTTCCTTATTATATATCTTGTAGTTTGATTTGGCAGGGGCAAGTTTCTAAAAGAAAAAGGCTACTAGATGTAGCTTGCCGTTCTTATTATATTGTAACAATACTCCCCCTAGCGCATGATTAGACGAGTCCGTTTTAATAATATATTTAAGGTTAGGGTTGAAGTGGGCAAGAATTAGAGTAGTTATAAAGTAATATTTTAAGTTATTAAAAGCTTGTTCGCATTTAGTAGACTATTTAAATTTTATATTCTTCTTTATTAGGTTTACTAATAGCTAGGCAATTTCCAAGAAGTGGTTAATAAATTAATAATAAAAGTTTGTAAATTCTAGAAATTCTTAAATATTTTATATATTACTAGGGCTTCCCTAGTTTATAATTGCAGCGATTTTCTTAGGGTCCATTTTAATTCCATTACGGGATATAATCAGGCCTAGGTATGTAACTTTAGATATATAGAACTTGTATTTTTTAATATTACATTATAAACCCGCGTCTTGTAGGCGTTTAAGGACTATTTAGATGTGCTTTTAGTGTTTAAAAAGTGAAGATAAGTAGATTAAAATATTATTAATATACGCAGTAACAAATATATTAAGGAATTTATAAAGCGTATTATTAATATATTATTAAAATATACTAGGACTATTCTTTACACTAAATAGCATTATTAGGTATTTAAAGAGTCTCTATTATATATAAAAAGCTGTATACTTCTCGTCTCCTTTACGGATATGGATTTGGTTAAAGGTAGTGACTATATTAAGCTTTATAAAGTACCGTGCCTTTAATAAGCGGTTAAGCGTTTCTTAAATTAGGGGAATAGGATATTAGTTTCAAATCATAATTACGTTTAGAGTTTAATAAATAATATAGAATCTTAAGCCTCCTCCTAGCTTTTTAATGAATAGTATAGGTGAGGTAAATAGAGATTAACTAGGGTAAATAAATCCTTTTTCTAGATGCTTATTAAGGTATTATTGCATTATAAGCAGTTCTTCTTGTGATATACCATATAGTAGACCGAACTTTAGTGTTATATTAAGTTTAAGTTCTATCTTAAAATTATATATATCCTAATGTAGGGGTAGTTAGTCTGCAAATATTTTCTTAAACTTATTAATTAGATTGTAGTACTCTTTAGGTATAAGAGGTTAAGGGTTAATATATTACTTTGGTTTTAGTGCTTTCTTAATATCTTCTATAGTAATAGCAAAGATTTTGTGGTCTTGCTTTCGTGCTAATAAAATAAAAGGTGTGGCTTATATTATACAAATTTTAAGAGGTTTTGGTATAATGTCTTTGTATTCTTTACTATAATTAGCACTTATAGCTTTATTGTTTTAATTTAAGGTCCGTAGTAGGGGCAGTTTATATTATATTAAATTTAAATAATCTTGTAAATATTTATAGGGCAGGTAGTATTTTAAGTAATGGCTTTAGTAGTAGGTTATATAAAACTTTAGTATTTCTTTAACCCAGCTAATTAAAGGGTTGTGTTGTTTTAGCTATTTATGTCTAAGTATTATCTTATATTGCTTTAGGGGTGTTACAAATAGGGAAATGTATTTAAGGTATTTGCCTATCCGCATTTTTATAAGAGCGTAGTGCGTTAATTCGCTATATATTAAGGGTTTGCTATTAAAGCCTTATAGGCCTTAGGGCTTATTAAGTTTCTTTAAATTTAGGCGTTAGGTTTTTGTGTAGTTTATATTAATAAAGCCTATGCTAGTAGCTCCGCTATCTATAAGGATTTATACCTCCTTCTATTTTCCAAGTATTTAAATTTCGCTAAGTATATTAAGGGGGTTATGTTGTATATTAGCGCTAGAAGAGCCTAGATACTTATACTCTTCCACTTCTTATTCTAAGGCGCGACTTAGCCCTAGGATAATTTATTTTCTGAGTTAGTTAAGGGTAATATATTTTATAATAACCGGGTATAATTTATGGGATAAGTATAAGTTAAGGAGTAAGTACGGCTTAAAGAGCGAGTGCGATTTAAGAAGTAGGAGGAACTACGGCGGACTTTTTTAAAAGGGTAAGTTTGGTAATTCCTTTAGATATATCCTTTTCTACCACATCTAAAGCATTCTCCATTTGCGGCTTAAGTTCTTTGTTTATTGGTTCCTAAGGGTGCGTAGGATTGAGTGGCGTTAAGGTCCATAGGGTCGTGCATAGGTTTTAGAGAAGGGTCGCGTTTTAGGGTATATATTGGTTTTATAGAGTCTTAAATATAAGGTATAGTTAGCTTTAGGGAATAAGTTTATTTGTTATATTAAAGGTCCTTATTAATTCGTTAATATATTATAGTAAATTTAGGTAGGTCCTTTAGTAGTTCCCTATCTACTAACTATACTCTAATTTCATCCGAAATAGCTTGTTAAAGAGTAGTAACTTTAGCGGCTTTATTCTAATCTAGTTTACTAATAAGGCCTAAAAATTCTAAAAAGAAGCTAGTAAATTCTCGGTTCTATTATTATAGGTTTTTAAGTTTAGTAATAGTGGTATATTTACGGCTGGTGTTATTATATGTTCGTTCTAATAGAGAGATAAAGGTTTTAAAATTAATAAAGGTGCTATTATGGAAGAATGGGTCTATAGTTTGTATAGCGTCTTTATTTAAATAAGACATTCTATAGCTAATCTTGTTAGCTTTAGTAGGGTATTAGTTATAGTTTATTAAAAGTTTAAGGCGGAGCTTAGTTATAAAGGGGTATAGATTATTTTAATTTCTATTAAATATTAGAGGGTTAGGAAGCTTTTCTAATGTTATAGTAGGTACTAGGTTTGTTATAGGTATAGGTTAAGCTACTATTACTAGTTTAGGGTTCGTATTTAACGGGCTAGGTTTATATATAGTTATCTCAATTTTATTTATAGGTATTGCTATTAGGGTTTCCAACGCAAGTACTTTAGCGTCGTAGAGTTCTTTGCGTATTGCTTTAATTAATTGCTAATGCTAGGCTTCTAGTATAGCTTGTTACTGGGCTAAGGCATCCATAAAGGACTGTTGTATTATAGTCATTTGTTCCCTAACTAGGGCCATAATGGTTAACGTGGCGGATTTGAGTTTATTTGCCATTTTAAGGGTAGTGGTATTAACGCAATATAATATAAGGGCGCGAAAAGGCTTTAAGGAAGATTTAAAGGAATAATATAAATTCTATCTAAATCTAAGGGTATATAGCTCTTGCAGAGAACAAGACGTTGCGTAAAGAAGAGAAAGGAATTACGGGAGAACCCTATAATTAAATAGTTAGGGGTCTTGGTGGTTGATGCGTGCGCACGTGCGCGCGCGGTCTTCGACGGACTTTGGTAATTCGATTGATCTGTCAGAACTTGGCAGAAGTCGATCAAGCTGGCAGAATTCGGCAGAATTTGGTCAAAGCGTCGGACTTTATCTGTCAAGTGTTTTACCAAGACATTCCTACTGTAACTGGGCTAGTCCCGTTACAGGACTATATATATTTATTAACTAAATTATTATTAAATTTGTAAAGAACCATTCTATATTATGGCTTAACTAGTTTCTTATTTTTTATCTACTTGCTTATTAATAAAAGCAGTTAATTTATAAGGCCTATGTAGTACTAAAGAACGCGTAGATAAAGTTAATAAAGAAAAGGTAGAGAAAGAAGTAGAGAAAGAAGCTCTACTACCTTACCAGGATATAAAATGTAGTATACTTTATATTTATATAGGTAATTAAAAAATAAGTTTAAATATAGGGGACTAGGTTTATGTAGTAGTGGAGATATTAGGGAAAATGCTCTATTTAATATAGCTAATAAGCCAAGGGTTTCCCATTGCTTAGCCAACTAAATTTTAGCTAGTTAGTTATAATTTATATTATATTATTAGAAATATGACTAGCTTAATTATAATTATATTTAGTAATTAACGTACTTTACAAGCGAGTCGCCTATATAAGTGAGTTGCCTACCACTAAAATCTACGAAATTTATAACGAGATATCTTAGCAACCACTTAATATTATATACTAAAAATTGAGTAGGATATATTTCTGGTCTAGTTAAATAACTTTAAAGAATTTTATTAAATAAAAATAGATAGTTATAGAGATATATAAGTTCGGTATAGATTTAAGTACTAAAATATAATATCTCTATAATTATACATTTTTATTTAACAAAATTCTTAAAAGTTATTTAAGTAGGCTAGAAATATATCCTATTAAATTTTTAGTATATAATACTAAGTAGTTGCTAAGATATCTTGTTGTGAATTTCGTGGATTTTGGTAAGAAATTGGGTGGGCCACTTGCTTATATAGGCGACTCGCTTGTAAAGTACGTTATATTTATATATATATAACTATATAATTACCCACAGTAAGACCATTAGGTAGTAGTAATAGAGATTTAGTATTAAGAACTAGATCTTAGTAATTATCGCAATTATCGCTAAAGGTGCCCTAGATACCCATATATAGCTTTAAACTAATTAATATATATATAATATGTGTCTATTTAGGCTTGTAGAAGGGCTAGCGTATATTACGTATTATAATACACCTTATCTTTTTATCTACCGTTAATCTGTCTTATCTTTACTATCTACTTCTTAAGCTATATCTATAAGGGACATTATTACGGTTACCTCGAAATGCCCTTAGGACAAGCCTCGGATACCCCTTAAATAGTTATTACTGTTGGTAACACAAGGTAATATCACGTAGCTACAGTTCGTAGATAGTATAATAATGGTTAATTAATTCTTAATAGGAATAAGAAAAGGGGTAAGGAACTTAAGGTTCCTTACCACGCTAGAGCCACGTCAACACGTGACGGTAATATGCCTCGCGTGACAGCAACTTGCCTTATTCCCGATACTGGCAACTCTTCTTTTTGTGGTTGCTATCTATATATATACAAACAGACAGGATGCAACAATACTAGACAGTGTACAACAATACCAAACAATATGCGACAATATGCGACAATGCGGCAGTTGGTAGAATTTGGCAAATAACGCAAAAACGGGTAGGCCGCTAAGGCGCTAGTAGTAAGCAAGCTAATAGCGATTTTCCATTCTGGGGATAGAAAATCCTGATTGGCTAGTTTAAGTTAGGGTCTATAGAATGTTATACTCCTACTCCTTTTTAACCTAACCTTTAACTTGTATATGTAGAGTGTTTGTATTAACAAACGTTTCTAAAGCCTTATTTAGGTTTACCTTCGTTATTACGTCTACTGGGTTATCTTAACCGTTAATCTATTAAATCTTAAAGAGTTCTCGCCGTTTGTAGGATTAATGAAGTGCTATAATATTAATTATAAGGCGCTTCTCCTTTGTAGTACCAAGCTTAACTAAGCACTTATAGAGGGAGTATAAATCGGTGCATACAATTATAGGGATAATAGGAAGTTTGAGTTAA
>Ga0307507_10007936_pt1 | contig 15008 bp, 13 predicted proteins | sample 7_EM_MG_FD_207223 | JGI IMG/M metagenome (GOLD analysis project Ga0307507, IMG submission 207223) | Populus trichocarpa ectomycorrhiza microbial communities from riparian zone in the Pacific Northwest, United States - 7_EM | ecosystem: Host-associated > Plants > Roots > Unclassified | place... | reverse complement strand
ATATTTGTTGCAATAACTTTATAAAAAACAAATAGAAATAAGTTATGAATACTAATTCAGAGTTACCGAAATATTAAAGTATAGAGTTGAAGAAAAAATAACTAAATCAAAGGGAAAAAAATTAAAAGATAAGATTTTTTTTTTTTAAAAAAGGTTTTACCCTGGTTTCTCTTAGTGTATAAACTAGTTTCTTAGCTTGAGCTACGCTGCGGGTTTGATTAAAATTTTCTTTAACCTAAAAAAACATACAGAGCGCCTGGAATTCTCTTGCTTTGTTATTAAACATGACCCAAGAAGTCAAATTTAAAGATTTTATATCTAGACTCCTTGCCTGACATAAGTTTCAAAATAAATCATGTGAGAGTTGTTTTTACACGACGTAGTCGACTTGGTAAGTTTAAAGACAACCATGACCAATAAAAAAATATGTTTGGTTTAAAAAAAAAGTTAAGATGATATTTTTTTTCTTTGATATTAAGAAAATAACATATTAGACCAACCCAAGTTTCACGACTTAATATGTCAAACTCTCAATTTTGATCATAGACTCCACAAGGTTTACAAACTTTGTTTTTTAAAATAAATAAATAATTTTCTACTTAGCTACCATCGCCTTGTAACAAGAGACGTCATGCTCATAATCTATATGCGTACTAACTTGAATATTTGCAACATTCATACTTATATTAGCTTTAACAATTATCAACATCACCTCGTCAACGAGATCATAGTCAATCAGACGATAGTGTTGCAAAATCAATGGGTTTTGACATGCGCGTGACCATTTCAATCTTGAAATTTCAAATGAATCATGCATCTGGCAAAAGACCCTGACAAAACCCAATTTTCATTTATTAACAACCCAAATTCATCGGGCACTTAATTTAAACAAAAGTTCATCCAGTGAAACCCTGACCATAATATAATTGGCAAAGACCCAAATTCATCATTTTTCTCCATAAATAATGAAATTATCAACTCAGTTAACGTATTTCACAACTAGTTATCGTATTTTATACCGAATTCATCAAAATCCCTAATCTAACTACAAAACCCTAACCCTAACCCTAATCCACAATTGACAATATGAGTTAACTCGCCAAGCTCAAGACCCAGGTCATGAAATTGTGATAACCTCATGTAAAATAAATCAAAACAAATCACATAACCTAATCTCCAATCAACCCGGTGTTAAAGGATAAAATCAGAAAAAAAATTTATTTAGGAAAATAAACAATAAAACTCGAGTCAACCAAGTTAATTTATCAAATCCATGGTCCAAATCATGAAAATGAGATAACCTCATAAAAAGAATAACAAAAAATAACTCGAGTCAACTCAAGTTAACCCGTTAAACACGTGACCCGAGTTAAAAGACCGAGATGACCTTACAGTAAGTAAATCGAAACAAATCGCGGAGTCTAATTCCTAGACAATCTAAAATCAAATGATAAAATTAAAAATAAAAATAAGTGAATTAGAAAAGGAAAAAAGACTTGAGTCAACCCGTCAAACTCGCAATCAGGATCATGACGTTGAGATAACCTCGTAAAATAATAAATTAAAATAAATAAATTATAAAGCCCAAACCATAATAAATCTAATGTTGAAAAATAGAATCTGAATTAGAAAGAAACAAGAAAAAACAAAAAGGAAATACAAAATACTATGCAAAAAAACACTAAAAGAAAATGAGATTTTACTTACCCCTCCCCTCAACACATTATAAAGGGAATAATATTTTGCAAGTAGGAGTAAAATAAAATCCTCTATTTTTTAATCGTATTTTGCAAGGAAAGATTTTTTTTTAATAGAGAAGTACAATAAACTTATTTATTCTTTTAGGTTTTTCTTGTTAATTTTCTTGCTCTCTTTCATCTCGGAACTTTCCCATCCAAATCACAATTTTAATTGTATTTAACTTGTGATTTTTATCTTAAATCATGAACAAATTTGTGATGAGATGATCAATGTCATCATAAAGTTGATTTTCTATCCATTACAATCATTTTTATAAAATGACATTGATCGACTACGTTGAAAAAAATCATAGCTACGTTCAATGACTGTATAGTAATATCGGGATTGTTCTGATCATATACAACTGCAATTACCTAACCATTTGATGATTGATGATCTATCGTCCAATGTTTGAATTAACCTTGCTCCCAAGAAAATAATTCAAATCAAATATCCTCTAAACAATAAAAACATTGGTAAACAAATTGTTTTAAATAATAAAAAAAATAAAAAGAAATAACCAAGAATCGAAACACTGCATCATTTTTTATTCTCTACATAAATAGAAATACTTATTGATTTAATTGACACTCACGTATACATTTTTTTTATGGTTATTTATAAAAGCATCATCACTTTCCATATATTTTTTTTTAAGTGAAATCCAATAAAATTTCAAGCTAGCTTGTTTATTTTTGCGTTTCAAAAATACTTTAAAAAAAAATTATTATTTTTTTATTTTATTTTTACTTTAAATTAATATTTTTTAGTATTTTTAGATAATTTTAATGCGCTGATTTCAAAAATAATTTTTAAAAAATTAAAAATATTACTTTGATATATTTTTAAATAAAAAACACTTTGAAAAACAATCACAACCACACTCAAAAAGCAAATCTATGCTTCAAAGATAGTAGTTAATCATTTCTAGACACCTTCACATCTTCCATTTTTAGATCTGTGTTTAATCTATATTACCTTCCCCTACTCCTAAAAAACAAACGAATCTGTTCATGTTCCTCAAAAAAACGTTTTTTTCACTGTCTCTTCCCCAACTGCTAAAAAAGAAGGTGCTGTTACATTGCTAATAGCACCTTAAAAATTAAAAAAAAAAAACATGCTGCCAACTGCATTTCTAGAAATATTCCTGCGGGTATTTAGAAATTTGGTTGTCATTATTTTTTAAATGAAAAAATAATATTTTTTAAAAATTATTTTTAATATTAATACAAATTTGAAAATATCAAAAAAATTAATTTAAAGTAAATAGAAAATAAAAAAAATAATTTTTTTTAAAACAGAAAAACAAAAATAACTTTAACTGTATATGCAGACCAAACCTATCCATGAGTAGCCGTGGCGCACTCTTTTCCTGGACAATGCACTTTATAAAGTGCCATTCTTCTGTCGATTCTCAAAGAAAGCTTTAGAAACAGTATCATACTCTGATATCTTGCAAGACAAGTGAACCATGGCATTGCAGAAAATAAAAGCCATAAACATTGCTAGCAGCCTTAAAATATTCAATTTGTCCAGTGGAAAGTCACAAACAGAAGAGGTCTCTCCTCTCCACTCCAATCCCTTCCCTTCCCTTGTTTCTTTGACTGTTGCCAGCACCCACGATTATCCCGGTATGAATCATGACTAGCCACGCATCATTCACTTCCCCGATGCAATCCAGGTGGACCCCAACGTTGGTGTGGACCCATCTCTTTTCTACCTACTCACCTAGCATGCGCACGTTAGAGCATTTCACTGCTTTTCCCCACCTCTCCGGCGGGAGGGCACGCTAGCAATTTAAAGCAAATCAATCACCAAGGCGCACTTCCCACCTAACTAGAGCCGGAAAGTGAAGTGCCCGGTTTAAACTCCGACATATTTAGCACTCAACATCCTTCACCAGAGCAGGAAAAAGGAAAGTAAAAACTAAAAAGTAAAGAAAAGAAACAAAGCGAAAATAACAAAAGTACAAATAAAAGCGTTTTAAAAAATCTAAATCTCGAAAGTACCCCTGATCCAGTGATCCCTTCAAAATCCTAAAATTTAATTTCTGAGCAGCCTCTCACTTTCTACGTGTGGATGGAGCTGAAGAAGCACCAAGATCAGAGGCTCCCTGAGAGGAAGGGGCAAAAAAGGAAACTTGAAGAGGAAATCGAGGAGGAGCAGAGAGAGATCTCGGCGGTGGAGGAGGCCGCTGCAGCTCCCTACGGCGAGGCACGGAAAGTGATATTGAACGAGGTTTATGCTCAGGTTAATATCCTCAACTCTACCTTCTCATGGGACGAAGCTCATCGCGCCACCGCCAAACGCGCTACTCACGTCCTCGCAGAACTCGCAAAAAACGGTAACCGCTATTTCCTTAAATTTCTAGATCTTTTTTTTTGTTCATGAAATAGGATCTAGTTTTAAATAAGTGTATTTTCGCATGTCTTGCTTATAAATTGAGGAATTTTGTTATAGAGGAAGTAGTGAACTTGATTGTTGAAGGAGGTGCAGTTCCTGCACTGGTTAAGCATCTTCAAGTACCACCGTCAAGTGAAATTGATCATGATAATTCGAAGCCGTTTGAGCATGAAGTCGAGAAAGGAAGTGCTTTTGCGCTTGGGCTGCTTGCAGTCAAGGTGAATTAGTTCAATCACTTTGTAAATCCGTGTGTTGGATGTGGTGTTTGGATAGTGGAGTGAAGAAGATTTTGATTAAGAGGTTTCTATCTCTGCATAGAGAACTTGTTGGAAAATGTTTTATGATATGATGATTTTGTTAAAGGAATATAGCTGTGTTGGTGATCATGTACTAAGTGAAATTAGTTATTTTAATTCCTTACAAAGAAATTAGCATACAAGAAGGGATTGTTTGGGTAGTCGGTTCATTTACTTTTTCGTATGAACGTTGTAGTTGTAGTGGCACACATCCAGTCCTTGTTAGGAGTATTTGTAGTATATTATGTGAATATTGCCCACGGAATGTTACAAGCGAAGCCATGAAAGGAAAGCAAGGGTAGCATATGGAGCACAAAATGTGCTGAAGACTAAAGTATGTAGTATTGTATATATACTCAAGTTTGTTTTGAAGAAAAATGTAGGTTGTGCTTGGCTATGCAATGGCAACTAAATCAATGTGTAGGTTCTTATGAAGGAGTTTGAGGCATTAATCTAATGTTTGAAACTGTTAAAAATAACATTTAAAACATCATTTGAATGAAGCACATCTAATGTTTGAAGCATTGAATGATTCATAAATGTTCACGTTGTATCCCGAATACATATTTGGTTCAAGGCTTTTGAAAATTTTGGTTGGCAAATAATCTAGATATAATGAGTGAACCTGTGATGTCCCCCGAATCTTACTTTTATCTCCTATCTTTTTCTGACAGCCAGAGCATCAGCAACTCATTGTTGACGCTGGGGCTTTGTCACATCTTGTGAGCTTGTTGAAGAGGCAAAGGGATGTTCATAAGGATGGTTCTGATTCTCGAGCTGTGAATAGTGTTATTAGGAGGGCTGCTGATGCTATCACCAATCTTGCTCATGAGAACAGCAGCATTAAAACTCGTGTTAGGTTTGCTAATTTTGTTGATAATTGTATTTCAATTCTGTATTCAGCAGTCTGCTCAGTATTCTTAAGGTCTTTGGAACTGGACATGCAGGATGGAAGGTGGGATTCCTCCTCTGGTTGAGTTGCTTGAATTCACTGACACAAAGGTGCAAAGAGCAGCTGCTGGGGCACTTAGAACCCTGGCTTTTAAGAATGATGAGAACAAGAATCAGGTGATTGGACCTTCTTTAGCAAGTTTGACTTCTATCAGGTTGGTTGTATAAGGAGTAAATGCTAATTTTTTTTTTCTTTTCTGATATTGCAGATTGTTGAATGCAATGCTCTTCCCGCCCTTATATTAATGTTACGATCTGATGCTGCTGCCATACACTATGAAGCAGTATGATATTTCAAACTGCCTTCTGTGATTAATTTTGAAATCTGCATTGGTGAGGAATTTTTTTCGAACTTCTTGTTTTCATCAACCTTTTCATGTTTGCAGGTAGGTGTGATTGGAAATCTGGTACATTCATCCCCAAGCATAAAAAGAGAAGTTCTTGCTGCTGGGGCTCTCCAACCTGTTATTGGTTTACTTAGGTTTGTCTGGTCTCATAAACTTGTCACCTTGAAACTCTCTTTAAGCTAGGCTTGGCAGAGTTTGAATGATACCTAGTTCTTAAAATTTCCAGCTCATGTTATTTTCTTTCGCAATTTCTTAAGTTTACTCTTTTGCGCAGCTCCTGCTGCTCTGAGAGCCAAAGGGAGGCTGCTTTATTACTTGGACAATTTGCAGCAACAGATTCAGATTGCAAGGTGCATTGTAACACCCTTTGTATTTTCCCCTTCAGTTCTACTCTCATCTAGCTTGTCTCCTGTATATTTTTGTTCTTTTATTGTTTCTGAGTTTTCACATCTATCTGTAGCTCTTGAACTGATAGACAACGCACTAAAGAGTGCACCTTAATCTGTCGAGGCTCGTTTGCCTGACCTTTTCTGATTTTCCAGTCATTTCTATTTCTGTTTTCTCTGCGAGCTCTTCTTTTGTTTTGGTAAATTGAAGAAAAAGTTATTTGCAGGTGCACATTGTACAAAGGGGTGCTGTTCAACCTTTGATCGAGATGCTCCAGTCTCCCGATGTCCAACTGAGAGAAATGTCAGCATTTGCATTGGGGAGGTTGGCACAGGTTACCATTTTTTTTTGTTTCACTTACTCTATTTGTATAAAAGTACAAAGATACCAGTTATGGATGAAACAATGTTACATTTGCTGGTGGAGTTAGCCACCTTTTTCCTCCAAAATAATGTAGATCTGGCCATTAATGATTTTATAGTTACATAATATGGTTTGTGTTATAATTTGTATTCTTTGCCTTTTCCATCAAGCAAGTTGAATTCTCAAACAGAGTAATGAAGTATTTGTTTACTCTTATCACAATTTTCTTCCTTCCTCTCTCTGCTGCAATTGGGGATGTTGCCCTTTTTTTCACCTTTCCTTAATTGCTAATCATTTTTGTAAGCTCAATTTTTTTTTTCGCATTGTAATCTGCAAATGTTCATACCATGTGCTCGTTGAAGATTTTCTTTGCTGTTAAGCTAACTTTTTGTTTTGTTTTATTCCTTAAAAGCTGACCAATTGCTGTACTTCAAATTATTTTTCATCAAATGTGCAAGTGTTCTGCAACACATTGTTTTACTTAAAAATCTGGAGGACTTGAGAAGTAATAATATCTTTGAGCAAGTTCTTATTTGCAATTCAACAGAATTTTTTTGGCTGGATGGTTCTTTTTGGGTTGAAGAAGTTACTCAATTTCAGGTTAAAAAAATTACTCAATTTCAGGACACACACAACCAAGCTGGTATAGCCCACAATGGTGGTCTAGTGCCATTACTGAAGCTTCTGGATTCAAAGAATGGATCTCTTCAACATAATGCTGCATTTTCTCTGTATGGCCTTGCAGATAATGAGGTATTGGAATAATTACTGAATTCTTTGGAACTTGACCAAAACTACCTTGTTTGTTCCATTTTAATAAGAATTTTATTAAACTGCAAGTCTTTCTAATCTATTATGATCTTGTGGTGTTTCATTTCTCCAATAGGACAATGTCTCTGATTTTATCAGTGTGGGAGGTGTTCAGAAGCTGCAGGATGGAGAGTTTAGTGTTCAGGTATGCAACTTTCTTCATTTATATTTGAACCGTAGCTGTTATGTCTATGCTCATATACACGCCTATGCTGCTGATGCTATATTGCTTTAAGCAAACGGTAGCTTGAATATTTTCATGTTGGGACCAAGATGTATGCCTTCCCATTGTGTTTTAATCTGATCTACAATGACCAATATAAATTATTTACATATTTCCAGGCAACAAAAGATTGTGTAGCCAAGACTTTGAAAAGACTGGAGGAGAAGATTCATGGAAGAGTGAGTTTTTTTTATTTACTCTTTCCCTGTCCCTCTTCCTTTTGTCATTAAATTTGGCGATATCCAGTTGTAGAAACTGTAGCAGGTTTATGTTTCTTCAGAGTTTTATATCCGAGCCTCGAATTTGAAATTGTATAATTTTCATATGTAGGTTTTAAACCACTTATTGTATCTAATGCGTGTAGCGGAGAAGGCTGTCCAACGACGTGTTGCTCTAGCTCTTGCACATCTTTGTTCCCCAGATGACCAGAGAGCAATATTCATTAATAATAGTGGCATGTCCTATTCTTATTAATTACACGCGATGTTAAATTTTAGAAAGAAGAAAAATCTTACCATTTTTATTTATTTGAGTGCAGGATTGGATTTACTCCTTGGGCTTCTTGGCTCTTCAAGCCCGAAGCAACAACTTGATGGAGCCATAGCTCTTTACAGGTTGGCCAACAAAGCAACGATTCTTTCTCCTGTGGATGCGGCTCCTCCTTCTCCAACACCGCAGGTGTGTTTCCTCTCTGAACTCTTTGGTCTTTTGTTCATGCATTTTGTTTTGCTGTGTAAACAAATAAAAATGTCTATTTGTTGGGTATGCTTCCTAGTATGAATACGTGGGTATTCTGAAATTTATGGTTGTATCGTTCTAGTTTTGGTGAAGAACAATTTAAATAAACGTCAAGTAAAATTTTCGAGCATGTTTATTGCATGTTGAATTTTTTATCATGCATTTCCATTTGATGCTGTTTTATTACGTAGTATTTGTTTCGCATCATGAAAGATAATCTATACTTCAAAATCTCTTGACTGTTGAATTGTGTATGATAACAATTAATTCTTTTCGCAGGTGTATTTAGGAGAGCAGTATGTAAACAATGCTACATTGTCGGACGTCACCTTTCTCGTCGAAGGTTGTAAATTATAAGTTCTAGATACTGCTGTATTACTTGTTTAGGATGCCTGACTTGCGATTTTCGTTTTAGTGCAAAGCAATTTTGTTGCTTGCCCTGATGAGTTATGTAATTGACTTAATTTGTACTGCAGGTAGACGATTCTATGCCCACAGAATTTGCCTGCTTGCTTCCTCAGATGCATTTCGGGCAATGTTTGATGGTGGTTACCGGGTAAGATCTTGTAATTGTGCGGATGTCATGGTTTACCAACCATTCTTTGTGTCCCTCTTGGGGAAGGGTGCGAGAGATGGTTGTTTTCAAACTTTATTTTGCCACCCAATCTTCTGTTGCTATCTGAACTCATTCAACTGAGATAAATCATTGGCTTCTGTTTTCAATTTGTTCAGAGTTATACTGTGTGTTAGTCCCCTTATTGTGGACGTCAAACTCAATGGGATACGAAGTAATGTATTCAGTTTTGTTGCATAGCCTGAAATCTAGATAGGATAGGCAACTTGAGTTGCTGTGTTATGCATCAGGCAACCAAGATGGTTACAGCATTCATGTCCATCTTGATTAATTCCTCTGCGTCTAACAGGAAAAGGATGCAAGGGACATTGAAATTCCAAATATCAGATGGGAGGTTTTTGAGTTGATGATGAGGTTTGTTGGAATGTAAAGTTCACGCTTTCATAAAACGAACAGTTACCTAACTTGTTTCTGTTTTCTACAGATTCATATACACAGGTTCAGTAGATGTTACATTAGGTATCGCACAGGATCTCCTCAGGGCTGCTGACCAATATCTGTTGGAGGGGCTTAAGCGACTATGCGAGTATACCATAGCACAGGTAAGCCATGAAGCTTTTGTTTATACATGTGAATATTCAATCTTGCACTGCTTAAGTTGAAAGCCGATGTCTGATAAACATTTTATGTTTGCTTAAGGATATAACATTGGAAAACATTTCAAGCATGTATGAACTTTCGGAAGCTTTCCATGCTATTTCATTGAGGCACAGATGCATTTTGTTTATTTTGGAGCAGTTCGATAAATTGAGTGATAAGCCCAGGTTTGTTGCCTAACTCCTGCGCTCTTGCTATCTTAAAAAATGCCACATGGCAATGAACATAAACACATAAATATTTGCTTCTGATTCCATTAGAAAAGACAGGAAAAGGAGTTCTATTCTGGGATCCACATGATGTTGTAATCCCAGATTAAAAAAAATTCCACTGCCGGGAAGAAAATTTTCAAAAATTAAGATCAGTGGGTGTCTATCCCAATTAACTATCTTCTAGCATAGATCTTTCCACTCACTAATTTTGGAACTGTCCAATAGTTTTCTAGAATGTGAAAACACTTGTTACACACACAAAAAAAGAACCGGTTCCAAACTCTCAACTGGTTCTTGACGTTATTTTGTATACTGATATTGCAGGCACTCTCAATTAATCCACCGTATAATACCCGAGATTCGTGATTACTTTGACAAAGCACTCACCAAACCTAACCAACATAACTCGCGGCTCTAGACGGCTGGTTTTGATTCTTCGTATCTGACTAGATATTTTTGTACAGAAAGTGGTAGATGTTCTCATTGATGCTGAGCCATTGAAATATTCTAATAGGTTGGTGAATAGTATGGCTCCTAAATTCTTAATCTTTCCTGTTGCCTGAGTTACGTTGCATGTTAGCACTCTGTAACTTTCCACATTAGTTCCGCTGAGATTGTTGATGGAAACACGGGCCACCTCCAACATGATTGCGATGTTCATGTATTCTCTGATTGGCATTAGCGGGAGATGCATCTTTTTGTGCGCAATAACAGAGTCGTTGCTTGAAGCAAATTCTTGGCAAACTAAAAACTAGGAAAAGATCCCAGGTCTAGAATCTCTTTCCTTGAAGGACTTTTAGTCTCGGAAAGTGACTTTTAAGGTGAACTACATGGCTGAGGGTGGACTTGGAGGAGTGGGGCAATGGGCCTCCCAAATTATTAAAAAAAACTATTTTAGTCACTTTTAGTTCTAGGAGTTCAAATTTACCCTCCGTTTTTAGACGTTTGTGCTCTATATTTCTTGAAACTCTCTTTGTGCCACGTTATCTTTGAATTCTATCCCCCCCTGTACATGGGTTTAGGTAAAACCACTATTTACCCTTTCCGGGTGCAAAGATTTTGGGGTATGATTTTTTTATTGGCTCCTCAACATGGTTTGGTCGATCATTATAGATGCTCAACTAATTCTCGAGTTTTAACTTTTAGCTTTGAAAGAAGTTTTTCAAAATATTTTTTATTTAAAAATATATTAAAATATTTTTTTTATTTTTTAAAAATTATTTTTAATATTAGTATATTAAAATGATTTAAAAATATAAAAATTATTAATTTAAAACAAAAAAAAAATAAATTTTTTTAAAGATATTTTTAAACGAAAAAACAACAACCCCAGTTCATCAATCCTTAATTGTGCCTTTCATTTCCTTATTACACTTTATATCTCCCTCTTTTCATTTATGGGTTTTGCTGGTAAGGAAATGGCCCGCGAGCTACTCCCTTTTGTCCGGGTTTTCAAGGATGGCTCTGCGGAGCGCTTAATAGGTTCTCCACTAGTGCCTGCATCATTTTAAGGCTCAGAAGACAGAAACTGGAGTCTTATCCAAGGACATCACCATTTCACGAGACCTCTCTATCTCAGCAAGACTCCACCTCCCAAAGCTCACTGAACCTCACGAGAAACTCCTCATCTTGGTCTACTTCCATGGTGGAGGCTTCTGCGTTGAGTCTGCCTTCAGCTTGCAGAAACTAAATTCTTGAGAAGCTTGGTTTCTCTGTTCATATGACGCTAATCAATAACAGGCTTATAAAGACGTTAACGTTTAATACAGATACCACCGATAACTAAAAACGTCATTCACTATTAGGACTGGTATCCTATCATAGGATATATCATTTCCCCAGCATAGTAATTGCAAATAAAAATTAATTATTTATTCATTTTCATCTATCTTATATTTTTTCTATTTTTTCTATTTTTTTAAAGAAAAAGATAGATAAATGAATATTATGAAAATATTGTTGAGATAAAAATAATATAAGTGTGGTCAATATTGATGAATGAACTAATATACCTCTCATTTTATTTTAAATTCAAAATTAACAAAATTTTAGCTTGATTATAGCCGATGAAGGAATTCTTGCTCTGTAAAAAATCAGACTACAAGCACCTTAAATTGCCATTTCTCTAATAAAGAATTGATGCCACATAGGTTCCATTAATTTAGGTCTAAGCCCACCAGTCTTGGTTTAGCATGGACCTTTGCTAGAACAAAAAGGTTTCCAATTAGGTCCATTCAAGCCTTCCCGTCCTAACCTATTAATTTTAGATTTTGGCCTTCATAAAGGCCCAAGTGACTTTCTCTTGTATAAATTAATGGGCCGCTGGCACCCTCATTCCACAAAACCAATCAGAACCGTCTAATTACCCCAGAAACCCCTCCCCGCCCTCCACGTCATCAACTCAAAACCCTAAAAGCACCCTCCCCCTTATAACCCTCTTTTCCTCGACCCCCTCTTCCCCACTTCCCCGCGTGAGTTTTTAGGCGCTTGGCTGCAACCAAACCCCCAAAAGAAAACCCTAGCCAACCAATCATGGCGGCGCCGAAGGAGTCCGTGCAGTGCTTCGGCAGGAAGAAAACAGCAGTCGCAGTCACCCACTGCAAGCGCGGTCGCGGCCTTATCAAGATCAACGGCTGCCCAATCGAACTAGTTGAGCCTGAAATCCTCCGATTCAAGGCCTATGAACCAATCCTTCTCCTAGGACGACAACGTTTTGCTGGAGTGGACATGAGGATCCGTGTCAAGGGTGGAGGACACACGTCTCAGATCTATGCGATCAGGCAGAGCATAGCAAAGGCACTTGTGGCGTTTTACCAGAAGTATGTGGATGAGCAGAGCAAGAAGGAGATAAAGGACATTTTGGTGAGGTATGATAGGACTTTGCTTGTTGCTGATCCTAGAAGGTGCGAGACTAAGAAGTTTGGTGGACGTGGTGCCAGAGCCAGGTTCCAGAAATCTTACCGTTGAGCAAACAAGACAGCAGGAGAGGTTTTATGTTTTGATTTTGTTGGACGAACCGTTTTGATTTGGTTATGCCATGCTTATGGATTTTGCTTCTAAGTTTGTTGGATTTTATGCAAGGCATATTATGATTATTAGTATTACTGCTATGGATTTTCTTATGTCGTATGAATTTATTAAGTTTCAACGAACTGCAATTCTTGGTTTTTGATTTGGTTTTGCTTGTGATTAATTGTTTGCATGCATTAGTTGTGATTTGCTCTCTTGATTGTGCTTATGGAAGTTGAGTTTAGGAATCTTTTAATTCTTATCTGTGAATTAAGTTGCACCATATTTGGCTGCATATAATTGTGATAGAGTACTTGCATAATACTTACAATAATACAATATAGGCTTAGTTTTTCAGGGAAAATTGTGCCTTTTTAAGATTATTCATTCTGGGGAAGGTTGGGGGGGTTGCTTTTGTAAATGGGCATTTTTCTTTTTTAACACAGATGGTTTTAATTGGCAAATTTATTATAGGGACTAGTAGAGTCTTGGTACTGGATTAAACATGTGGGTAAGGACAAATCTGCTTGTAGAATGTTGGGTTAGCACAGGTTAGGAATTTGGTGTTTGATGTGTATATAGACTAATTACTTGGAGAATCTTTTTCGTTGATTGTGATTTTTGCTTATGCAATTAGTTTATGCTTTAGCTGGGATTCTCCAGTTGGTGCTGGATTCCTGGTTTGTGGAGGTGTCAATGCCTAATATTTTGTGGATACTGTTTTGTGCTGGATGATCCGTTTGTCCATTTTTCTGTGCTTTAATTAACTGAACTATGAGGTGTGAAGGGGCTGCAAAGACCAACTGATACGATGGTGGTTGATCACCGAATACCACGTATAGGGCGACACCAGTTGGAGAAATGAAAGAAAAAGAAAGCCATCTGGTTGGATATTCCAATCGAATCTGGTATTTTAGAGCTTTTCTTTGCGTCAGCTTCGACATTTCATATCTCCCAGGCATGATATTAGTGACAGGGCTACCGTCAATCCTTTGTTCATTGTGAATTCGGTTTTTTACTCCGCCAAATTTATGAACCGCGATGCTCATGCAACAAGGATCACCTTTGCATGGTAGATTGAGCGACTACTTAGTGTGATGAGTGTTTAGTGCCTCGCTGGGTTATATTTTTGTATTAGCCCTTTAACTTTGGCGCACCTTTGAGCCTGGAGGTATATGGCTTGATCTTGTCCATTTTAAGGTTCATGAGACAAAATAAGAGACAGAAGAAGAGGCATGTATATTTGGATGTTCATTATTAACTACAAAAAGCTAAGCTCTCACTGTGAAACCTGGCTGGCAACAGATCTGGTATTTACTCTAGCTGCTCAACAAGCATTCCCACCTAATAGATGAATTAATTGACATAACTATTGTTCACCACCAGCAGGATGCTCGAGCATCAAACACCCCCCCACCCTCCATTCTCACCAAGTAGTCCGACTGCCACTGATGTTTGGCTCTGAGAATCAGTGGCCAACAATTCATACATGTCAAAAAGATGTATCGTCATCGAAGCTGAACAAGTCCCCTACCAAAACCAGCCACCATAACTATATCCTGGGCATTATGGATCCATATTTCATACAAAAAGCACTTTGCTTCTCAATCCCACTCCATACCAGTTCACTAACCATTCCCTTGCCAAGATAAGGAATAAGTGCTTCATCATCGATGATCAATACTCGTATCTAATAGCTATTTTCTAGCATCTTTGTTTTGTGTTACATTATAATTTCTCTAGAAAGACTCTTGTTTTTAAGTTTCCTCGAGATCTCCTAAAATAGTACATAAATGTACTACCTACTTCTGGATTAAAAACAAAAGAGGAGAGCATATCAATTATCAACACAGACAATACTTCCTGAAAATGATCTAATCAAGACAATACCTGAAAAGATTCACTCTTTTTTCTTGATTTGTGGAGAGAGACTAAATTTGTGGAGAGAAACTAAATTATATAAATATCAGATAATCATACAAATGCCAAAAGTTGGAATTAGCAAAACTAATTCGATAAAAAATAATGAATACCCGCTAATATTAACATCAAACTCAAAAATTATATAAAAACCACAATCCAAAAACTACATAATGAACCAATACCAAAAATATCCCATCGATTCGCATTCCCACCAGTCATCACTGCTAAAATATAGCAAGCAATGAAAACAGAGTGTAAATCAAGAAACAGGCGTACGCAATACTAAATTCTACCAAGTCCAATGCTTTCTCTTGAATTCAAGGCAATTCCTCCTCCACCTCTGTCGTTTCTTCTTCCTCTGAATATTCATATCGT
>Ga0307507_10007935_pt1 | contig 15011 bp, 1 predicted proteins | sample 7_EM_MG_FD_207223 | JGI IMG/M metagenome (GOLD analysis project Ga0307507, IMG submission 207223) | Populus trichocarpa ectomycorrhiza microbial communities from riparian zone in the Pacific Northwest, United States - 7_EM | ecosystem: Host-associated > Plants > Roots > Unclassified | place... | reverse complement strand
AGAGCTTTGTGCAGAGCTTCGTGCAGAGCTTCGTGCAGAGCTTTGTGCAGAGCTTCGTGCAGAGCTTCGTGCAGAGCTTCGTGCAGAGCTTCGTGCAGAGCTTCGTGCAGAGCTTCGTGCAGAGCTTCGTGCAGAGCCTTGTGTAGAGCTTCGTGTAGGGCTTCGTGCAGAGCCTCGTGTAGAGCCTTAGTAGTATAGTATTGCGCTCTTTTAGCTGGCGTAGTGCTAGCATATAGCTCTAGGGTTTAGCTAATATGGCGGAAGGCTGGCGTATAGCTCGAGGGTTTAGCTAATATGGCGGAAAGCTGGGCCCTAGCCCAAAAAATACTTTTAGCGAAACTAAATTTCCTACACCACTCCCCGTTTTCCTAACAATCCTAAACGCTTTAACATTTAGGCATTCTAAGCTACATAGCTATATAATTAAACTATTATATTTAGCAGGCCTATAGTACTAATTAGTAGCTTAGCTATATTAGAGAATGCTATACTATTTATATTATTAAGAGAGAAGCTAATAGAGGCTCTTTAGGTAATAAGCTTACCTAATTTAGAATTAACTTTAGTATAGATATGCGAGCGTATATAGAAACTAGTTTATTAGAGAGCCGAATATAGCTCCTTAAATTACTCCTACTTTATTATACCTACCTTTTATATACCTTAACAAACCTACCCTTTTATATTCTAGTAGTTACAACTACTAATTAGTAGTAACTTATTTAAGGATAGAAGTCGCCATATCTCTCCTACAGATATATTAGCAGCTTAGTATTTAAGAGCCTCTACTATACTTACTATATAATCTAGCTAATAGTTCTTATACTTTAAAAGAGTAAGAGGATTTAGTATAGCCGCGCAGGTATATATACCGTTATTAATCTTTATAAGCCAGCTAATAGCTCCATTAACTATATTCTTATAAGTAGAAACTTAATAGGGACAGCTCTTCTTTAAAATCTTCTTATTTAGCCGCCTAAGATATCTACCTCCCTTATCCTTTTACTGGTGGTCCTCCTCTATAAGCTTCTAATTATTATAAGTCTCTTTACTATAAGCTCTATATCTTATATAGACTTACTATATAACCTAGCTACTACTTATACAGAGATTACGGCCTTAAAAGAACGCGTAATTATTAAAGCGCTATATTACTAAATTATAAGTATTGTAGTGCTTAACGTAATCTATAAGCCAGTGCGCCAAATACCCTAGTGCGCCAGCCCACTGAGAACCAGCGTTAAAAACGAAAGAGAACAAAGAGACGTTCTTATACTTTAAAGGGAGGCATTCTTATAAGAGCCGAGGCCCAATCTTTGATCGAAAAGGAGCAGGATATACATATGGAGGATGTTGTAAATGAAGCCTACTCAAGTATGGCAACGAGCACCACTAAAGTGCAGCATATGCCAGTCGCTCAAGCATAATTCTAGGACGTGTCCAAAGCGTCAGAGAACAGTATAATATATATATTATTATAATAGATTAGGTGGTTGTTGAAATATATATATATTTCTTAATAGGGCTGGCGCACTAGGGTATTTGGCGCACTGGCTTATAGATTACGTTACTAGCTTCTAGCTTAAGCAAGTATTTAAAAGGGATTAATTAAATAGCTGCCTATATTACCGCGATTATATTTTTGTTTCTTAGCTTCTCATAGGCCTTCTATTTAACTAGTTAGTTTACTTAAGGTAGAGTAGTAAAAGTATCTATTTTAAATAAGAATCTAGTTCTGCTTCATATAGAGCCTAGGGCGTTATAGCTATCTACTTATATAGAGGGTAGTTGGCGTTAATTAACGTTAACGTTAACACGACGTTAATTTTAGCGGTAATAAAATTATATATTTTTATTTAATTGTGCAGCGGCTTATAGTGGGGTATTAGGGCATTAGGTAAACATTGCATTTATATAGCGTTTACTAGTAAAATAGGTGCTTAAGTAGTGTCTTGGCTACCTTATTACCTAAGTTTCCAATTAATTTAAAAAAGATTTAGACAGTAAAGTTACTACTAGGAGTTACTATCTAGATCCTATCCGCTAATAAAGCCTAATAGGGACTAAGGCAGTTTTGATAGAATAGCTAAGAGGAAGATAGAAGTCGGCATTACCTATATAAAATTAGAAAATATGACCTAGAAGACCTCTATGGTCTATAAATAGAATAAAGTAGAATAGAGGATATAAATCTGTAAAGTAGACCAATACACCTAAAAATAAGGCAGGGCTAGAATAAATGGCATAACAAAGTAATTTTAAAGAGTTGGCAAGGTTGCAAACCCAAAGGCTTACACTACTAATGAGGTTTTTTTAGTCTTAAGCCACCAGTGGCCCCATGCTACCAACCGCCTCTTTAGGACTTAAATCTCCAACCCTTAAATTAATGTTCCATGGGCTTTATCCTTTCCTTAATATTAAGGTATAAACCTCCGGGAGGCGTTAGTACCTAATATGCCTATTAAAACGGACAGGTAATTAGTAGCACTTAGACCCACCAGTAATATCAATAACTTATAATTATAATCAGCTATATAATTTGTCGAAGGTTGTCTGTAACTAACTGGGCTGGTCACATATAGTGGTTACGTAAGCTAGGCGAGTATAAAATCCACCAAAGTCCACCTATAGAATAGTAGCATCAATTATAACAATCTCATCTATGTATCTTAATATACGCGTTTAATTTCCTTATACATCCGCTACACCTCATTGAATACCAGCTTTAACAGGTTATAAGCCCAGCTACGCCTATAGAGGGTTTTAATACAGCGTTTTCAAATAACGCGTAGAGAGAGCTGTCTTTATAGCAGTTATTAAACGATTAAAGGACGCGCATTGTCCATGGAATTAATTACTACCTTACTGACCTATTTAGCTCACTAAGTCCGATTAGAAGACGAGAGCTAAGAAGTAGGTAGGAGATAGTAACCGGTCGAGCTAGACGACGATCAATACAACGCGTATTAGGAGCTCGACCAACCGTCGCGTCTAGTAGCATACACTAGCTACCAGTGCTTTAAGAAGAAGGAGATGACGACCCTATCAATCAAAGAACGCGCATTTCCCGCGTATTTAGTTACCAACTGTCTTACTAAGAAGCAGGTAGAAGATAGATAGAAAAGGAAGAGCTTGCAATTGGACAATAATCAATATAACGCGTACTAGGAGCTTAATTAACTGACGCGTCTAGTAGTAGATAACGGCCGAAATTAATCAGCACGATCTTAATCACAATACCACAACACAAATACAGCAAGTCCCCAATTAACTTAATATCTAATTACTGCACTTAAGATAAGCGAAAGCAGTAGCAGCAAGAATCTACTACCTAATAGCATAAAGCTAGAGGGAAAAAAGAACTATACTGCATAGAAAAAAACAATAGAGGATATTACCGTTGTAAACGGATTAAGACGATACATTTACAAAAAGGGAAAAGCACCTAAGTATATGGACGAGTTTAATAAGAAAGCTAATAAGATAAAGCTGGCAGTATAGCTAATATAGGAAGCTAGAGACTTAAGCATAAAGATTATTATTAAGCTTAATATCAAGAGTACCCCTATATAGATGCTAGTAGAATACAAGTCAGTGTGTAAGATATAGATGACCTTACAGACTTAGTACAAGGGCACAGGAGTAGTCCTCAGCTATAATACTATTGAGTTATACATAAAGATTAAGTATAAAGACTACCCCAGTCTTAAGCAATTTATTATTACGTTTAAGAAAGCCATTAAAAAGCTAGCAAACCTTAACATCTCCCCACCTAAATTATGGCATCTAATTCTCTTTATTATAACCCTATTTAACACGTGGCCCATCTAGGCAAAGCGATAGCAATTAAATTTTCAAAAGGAATTAACCTAACTATTACTCTCCGCATTAATTAAAGATATTATAGATAAGGCATAAAACAAGGATAAGAAGGCTAAGGGAGGAGATATACTATATAGGGGGAAGCCCAACAGGAAGGGTAAATAAAAGGCAAAGGAGAATAGGGAGGAGAGCAAGGGAAAACTATACAAGAACTGCAAGGACCTAAACGCTTATTATAATCCTAAGAACTACTTTGTTATAAATAAGAAGTTATATCACAAATAGGAAAAGAAGATAGGTAAGAAGTTTATTCTATATTAGGAATCTAGTAGGAAGTTAGGTAAGAGCAGGAAGGAGAAGTCTAGCAGTAACTCTTTAGACAATAGAGAGTTTAGTGGTGACTTAGAGTCTAGTAGTGACTCTCCAGATAACAAAGACTCTCGTAGACACGTAAGGAAGAAGTTAAGCTACCTCTGCACTTACCCAAATAGGAAGAAGTCAAGCTATCTCTGCATATACCTAAATAGGAAAAATCGACTACCAATTAAGTAGGAAGGAATACTGTTTAATACTAGAGCCAAAACCTATATCGCCAAATTAATTAACGACTTTAAGATCGGTACATATGTACCAGCATATTTGCCATTAATTAACACAGCAAGTGGAGAAGCTACGCCGCTTAGCTTTAGCAAGAGAACGATTATCTATACTATAGATACAGGAGAGACGCATACGCTAAGTCTTAGCAAGGTGCAGTATCTACTAAACTATAGCATTAATACCTTTAGAGCTAGAAGGCTCCTAGGTAGGGATAACATTTAAATTAAAGATAGAAACCTTACGGTTAACAAAAAAGGCCTTAGCATATAATAATTATTAAAGCACCCATAAAAATAGGATCGTATAATTATTAAAAGTCAGATTTAATAAAGGAGGGCTAATTACAAAGTTACTACTTAAGGAAGAGAATACTAATATTTTAATCTTAATACCTGCTGGAAACAGGGGTAAGAGTACTAAAAATTAAGATTAACAAGACAGTGATATAATTTATTAGAGAGTTCCCAACATACCTAGAAATATCAAGCATCAACCCTAATTAGCACTTAAAAAGGCTATTACACCAAGAGCCTTAATTAATTGCACGGATATAGAGCCGAATATACAATATAGAGCCAGACGTAGAGCCAGACGTAGAGCTAGACGCAGAGCCAGACGCAGAGCCTTAATTGAACGACTGCATAGAAGCCTTGGTTAATTAAACAACTATATAGAAACCACGGTTAGTTGAAGAGTCAAATTAAGCCTAAGCCTCGATATTAGCACGCCACCGTCATAGAATTAAGTCTGTTAAATGTCGTTAAATTAGAGCCTTCGGCCGGGCCGATCTTGTTCCTTATTTAAACGACAATTAATTGCAGCACGACTGCCACCGCCATCCGAATTCAGTACTGTGCCAGCTACATAACGAGAGTAGGCACCTCGACTATAGCAGAAGGAACTAGTCTCTGCGCTTTAGCAATTAGGGTTTAAGGCGTATACTAGCGACTAATTAATTGAACTTAGTTAGAGTATTAAGTTAGTTAAATACAAAGGGGTGTGTCAAAGGTTATCTATAACTAACTGGGCTAGTCACGTATAGTGGTCACGTGAGCTAGGCGAGTATAAAATCCACCAAAGTCCACCTATAGAATAGTAGCATCAATTACAACAATCTCATCTATGTATCTTGATATACGCGTTTGATTTCCTTACACCTCCGCTGCACCTCGTTAAATACCAGCTTTGATATAATTGCGATTATTACACAATTACTAGAGCTGATTATAATTTAATTATATAGTTATGCTAATTACCTATTTTAGAAGCTAGGAACTATAATATAGTAAAAAGCTCTATAGGGCTTACCTAGATCTTCCTACCCTACTAAAAGTTAGTAATGGCTTTTTAGTATTAAGATAGGCTTATTAAGCGCGTATGCTTAAAAAGCCTCATCCATATACACACGCTGTCGTTTTATAGGTAGTATACTAATCTTATAGTAAGGATCCTTGCTAGTAGCCGTTATATTATTAAACTCGCGCGGATCGTAATTACTAAGTATTAAACTAGTAGTATCTTCCTCTTAGAGTCGCGTTTGGGTGGCAGCTAGTGTTAAAATATAGGTTATAGGGCTAAAACTCTATATATTGCTTATTTTCTATATAGGTAGTTAAAAAGATTTTAAGAAACTTCGACTATTGGTTAAAGTTATCTAATTAGTTAGATTTCTGCCAAGAGGTTTCTCTACAAGTCTTATTACGTAATATTGTTACGAGCTTGTTTTCCAACATCACCCGTGAAAATTATGTCTACCTTCGTATTCTATAATAAGGATATTAATAGCAGCTATTCTAGCGACGAGAGCTTTAATCTTTGCCTATAGGAGGTTATCCCACGCACCTCTATCCGTCAATTCTAGAGTATAAGGGGCGCCCCATTGCTGAGTTATTTGAATCCTTATAGGCATCCAAGCTCCCTTAACGGCATTTATATCGAAGGCCTCTCTCACGGAGCTTCTTCTTAATTATGCGGCGGTAGTAGTCAAAGAATTAATTTTCCTTTGCGACGACGTGCCAAAGCTTCTTCCGTTGTTTCTTATTTAACGTATAACTTTTAAGTAAGTCGGTAATCTCTTAAACTAAGGTTTAAGGCTTCGTACTTGATCCAGGCTTCCTAGCAACTTGCTCTTTAATTATAGGAGCGGGGAGACTAGCTTCTTTACTCTACCAGGAAGGCACCAACGCGTGCTTTAATCTTTTTAGCTGTGTTTACATTAATTCTAGCTCGCCAAGCAGCCTCTGCAGAATGCACGTATTGTAGGTGGGTCAAATATTCAATCTTCTGGCCTTCCGTAGGTGGTGGAGCCATAAGTGCTGTCTTACTAATTGTCTTGGTGGGGTTTGCTGGGAAAAAATCTCGCTAACAAAGTACTTGGCAAAATATGGGTCAAATTCAATGCCGCGCGCCTTCGTATACTGTATATAGGGGTGTAGGGTTACTTACTAAGGGTTACTAAAGCTTCTCTAAGGTAGAATAAGTGTCTAATAAGGAGTTACGCCCTCCTTAACGTCTAGAGACAGCGCCTACTCTATAAAACATCTCTTAAAATTTTTGGCAATACCTCCCTGTAGGTATTCTATATTACCTATAGAGCTCTAAAGCCCTATAGCCTTACCTTATATCTCTCCTAAAGTATATCTATCCTTCCTACTAGTATAAGCCCTCCCTAATGTCATGGCTATTAGATTTAGGTGGTAGGTTTAAATAGTAGGTTTAGGTAATAGGTTGGTAAATTAAGGTTAAGTTCTATTACTTATTTTAAGGCCTTAAGGCGTTGTTTAGCGCACTTTCTAAGGATCTACCGATTGTGTACTGATTTCCTATTAAGGCTTAGTATAGTTAATTAAGTTTCTACACTATCTAAAGGTGTTTAAGGAAGGTATAGAACTAAGGACCCGCAAGAGGCTTAGTAAGGCCGTCGACCGCTATATTAATTAAAGTAATATATATAAGGTTAATTCTGCTACTATTTATTTTATCTCTTATATAGTAAAACTGGATATCAATATACTTCATTTAATTATATTAAACTAGATTTTCGGCCAGCGCTTTTATAGCTTAGTTATTAGTTTTAATTAGAATCCTAGCGAACTATTTACTCTAGTCTAGTACACCTAGTTTAGTAAGTAAAAGTTAAAGCCACGTAGCCTCTTTTACTGTAGCTATTAGAGCTATATACTCTAATTAATATATTAATAGTAAAACGGTAACTTATAGCTTTGATTTCCATAAAATTAGTCCTCTATTTAATATAAATACAAAGCCTAATACAGAGCGTCTTATAGTTTTATCTCATCCCTAGTTAGCGTCACTAAAGCTAATTAGTATAAGGTTTAGGTTCTTATCGCCTCTATAGATAATTCCTCTATTAAGTGAGCCGGCCAGGTATTAAAGGATAAGTCTTACGGCCGTTATATAGGTAGAGGTAGGATTATAGGCGATACGGCTTACTATTAATACCGTAAAGGCGATATTTAGCCTTATTTCTATTATAGGAAACATAACTAATATCTTCCAATATTGTCCTTACTAGTGGTTTCTTAATTAGCTATAAGCTTAATTAAGTGCTTTATAGGTACTAGTAAGGTATTACCCTTTTATAATCCAAAACGTTTAAGAGCTTTAATAAGGTAGGCTTGCTATAAGAGTATAATCTTTTTCTTTGTTTAATCTCTTATAACTATTATACCTAAGTAAAAGCTTATTGGCCTAAGATCTATTATTTAGAAGGCTACTTTAAGCTCTGCTTTTACCTAATTAACTACTACTATATCCTTATAGATAATCTTAGTATTATTACTATAGGCAAAAATAATTAAACCTTTCTATCCTTCACTGGTGGCGAATATACTATAATCCGCATATAGATGGTAAAGTTTAAGCTTTTCTAGTAGAAACTTTAAGAGTGTCTTATACCAGATTTAAGGTAACTGTTTTAGTCTATAGAGGGCCTTTTTAAGGCAGCAGACTTTACTAGCTTCTTTATAACCTTTTAGTATAATAACATAGAGTTCTTAATTAATTGATCTATAGAGAAAGGCGGTTTTAATATCCATCTATTTAATTTTAAGGTTGTAGTAGGCAGTAATCGCAAATAGAGCTCTAAAAGCTATAGGTTTTACTACCGCAGCAAAGGTCTAGTTATAGTCGACACCGTACTGCTATAGATATCCCTTAATAACCCATCTAGCCTTATAGTAGAGGACCTTGCCATCCTTTCCCTTTTTAACTTTAAATACCTATTTACTAGCAGGAGGCTTATAAGGAGGCTTAAGGGATATAAAGTTAACAAGTTTCTATGTCTGGTTCTTAATTAGAGACCCTACCTCCTCTATTATTACTTTTATCCATTCTTCGCTATTTGGGCCGTTAATTGCTTGGTTATATATATAAGGCTTATCTTTGTTAATTAAGGTAGTAGATATATACGTTTTAAGATTAAGTGAGCCAGTATATTAAATATAGCTAGCTAGTAGAGCTATAAGATTAACCGCGTTATAATTATTTAAGTAAGGGTTTTAAGGTATAGATTGTGGAGTAAGGGTAGATGGAAGGGCTATTAGTTTATCGCCTACTTTATCGTCTTAGTTGCTTAGTAGCTTATTAATATCATTAGTCCATTAGTTAAACCTTTAGTCTATATCTATAAGGCTTATAAGAAAGGTAGTATGGTCGCTTAATAGGTCAATTCTTGATGTCTAGCGGCCTAATCAAGTAGTAGTAGTAGTGAGGTTTTTAGGCAGAGACTTAAGCCTATAGGGTAGGCTATCGCGACCTTCCTTCCAATTAATTCTTTATTTTTTTTTCTTAATAGAGGCTCCGGCTAAGAAGTAGTAGTATCTTCCCTTCCTTACTTATTAGACGAGTTAACGGATTCTTCCGTAAATATAGTAGTAGTCTTTAAACTAATATTACCTTTATAGATCTTAACGTCTTTAAGCCGCTTAATCTTCTGTTTATCTAGTAGCCAAATATAATAAATTGTCTTACCGTTATAGCCAATTAGAATACCCTTTTTTACTTATAGAGTAAACCTAGCTAATTCTACGCAATCTTCTTTAGCTATAAGGGAATAGACGGTAGATCCTAGAGCCCTTAGATAGTATACTAAGGGAGGTTTACCCTTAAGCTTTTTATAAGATAATATGCCATTAAGAGCTCTTATAAGGCGTTTATTTTTAATATATATAGCTATAAAGAGTACATTAGGCTATAGAAAGTCTAGTATATTACTAGCGAGAGTTATTAAGCGGGTAATCTTAGTAGAGGTTCGCTATAAGCGCTCTACTACTCCGTTCTCTTCCTAAGTATATAAGGCGGTAGGTTTAAATTCTATACCTAGATTATTTATTTAGGCAGTTACCTTTTTGCTACAGAGCTCTGCTCTATAGTTAGTATAAATTCTAGTAATTTTAAGGTTAAATTTAGTGTAGATCTAGTTATAGTACCTCTATAGAGTACTAAGCCACTCGTCCTTTATACAGATGGTGTAAACTATAGTAAACCTTATATAGTTGTCGGTAAAAGATATATAGTATCTTTTACCTTTAAAGCTAGTAGGGGTAATAGGTCCCACTAAATCCGTATAAATAAATTTAAACGGTTATATAGCTTGTTCCTAGGGCGTTCTATTATACCACTTTCTAGCTTTAGATTAAACGTAAGGCTTATAATGTTTATTACTAACATTATTAAACTTAATACTAGGTTTACTTAGGTGGCGTTTAAGGTTACTATAATTAAGGTAGCCAAATTAGTAATGCTAAATAGATAGACTTTTGTCGTTTTTAATTATCTAGAGGATTAATTCTAACAAGTAGCTATACTACTAAATTAGGTAGAGTTATTAAGCTTTAGGTGCATATCCTATTACCTTACTATTATATTTAAGTTCGTAAGTCTTATTATTAAAGAAGATGTCTATTTTCTTAATCTGGCTTTTAGATAGTAGGTTTACTAGTAAATATAACACGTAAAGAACATTATATAAAGTAAGCGTACTTCCGTGGCTTTTATTAGGTAGTGCGGTTTATATAGAGATAGATCCTTTACCTACTAATTAAGCTTTATAGAGACTAACTATATCTAATAAGGTGTCGTTATTCACGTAGTCAAAGAAAAGTTCACGATTCTTATAGCAGTGGATAGTAGCAGCGGTATTATAGATAAAGTTATACCTACTTAGTTTGGCTTGTACTACCGCTACTATAAGCTCACGTTATAGATTTATATTATTTTTAACTTAATTAGAGTGTATATTAAGCTAAATAGGTGGCCTAGTTCTCTACTTCTTCCTTACACGGATTCTATTACTAATTCTCTATCATTAGGAAAATAGGGAGTGGCGTAGGAAATTTAGTTTCGCTAAAAGTATTTTTTGGGCCAGGGGCCAGCTTTCCGCCATATTAGCTAAACCCTAGAGCTATATGCTAGCACTACGCCAGCTAAAAGAGCACAATACTATACTACTAAGGCTCTGCACAAGGCTCTGCACAAAGCCCTACACAAAGCTCTGCACAAAGCTCTATACGAAGCTCTGCACGAAGCTCTACACAAAGCCCTACACAAAGCTCTGCACAAAGCTCTATACGAAGCTCTGCACGAAGCTCTACACAAAGCTCTACATAAAGCTCTACGCAAAGCTCTACGCAAAGCTCTGTACGAAGCTCTACACGAAGCTCTGCACAAAGCTCTGCACGAAGCTCTGCACGAGGCTCTGCGCGAAGCTCTGCGTACGGAGGCTCTACACAAAGCTCCGCATAACACACACTACTATTAGGTCCCCGCTATATTCCCAATAGCCTACACATGCCTCTGCCAAGTTACCCCTTTATAGCCACCTTATTTTTTACCCTTCCTTCCTACCTTAGGAGGCACTAGAACGGCAGCTAGTAGAGGACCGTCACCAGAACCAGACGACCGTTACAAGAACGAGATAACCGTCCTAGAGCTAGACGACCGTTGCCAAAACCAGACGACGACTGTTTAAACAACTAGCTAGCAAACACCACAAACGACTCAATTAATTAATCAATCGAATTGAACCAGAGCTTTAATATTAGCCCGTCACTAAATCAAATCAAGGCCTCCTAGGGAGGCACCCTAGATAACTACCGTTTGAATATATAGCCAGCGAACGGCCATAGAGAACAATTTAAATTAATTAGAGCCTTCTATTAGGCCGACTCCTCCCCTAAATTAAACCAGACACTGACGCAGGCAGGCAGGCATGCAGATAGGCAGGCAGGCAGGCAGGCAGGCAGGCAGGCAGGCAGGCAGGTAGGTAGGTAGGTAGGTAGGTAGGTAGGTAGGTAAATAGGTAGGTAGGCAGACAGGTAGGTAGGCAGATAGGACTATGCTAGAACCACAACCGTCGCCAGAGCCAGACGATAATCGTTTAAATGACCAGCCAGTAAACACCACGATTAATTTAATTAATCGACCGAATCGAACCAGAGCCTTAATATTACCCTATTACCAATCAAATCGAGGCCTCTTAGGGAGGCACCCAGACGACTACCGTTTAAATATATAGCCAGCGAACGCCCATAGAGAACGATTTAAATCAATATAATTAATTGCAATTAAATTAAGCAGAGCCTTTAATCGGGCCGACCTTTCCCCTAAATTGTAGATATAGACAGGTAGGCATAATAGGTAGGCATAGACAGGTAGGCAGGTAGGTAGATAGGCAGATAGGTAGGTAGGTAGGTAGGTAGGCAGTAGATTGTTAGGAACACCGTCAATTAAGGAAGTAGTATTATAATATAGATTAAGCCTTTATACGGCTTCTGCAATATATATCTCTTACAGCTATTATTATTTTTAAAGTTTAAATTTTAAATTTTAAATTTTAAATTTTATTATTTAGTTTATAATTATATAAAATGTTTAAAATATATAAAATATATAAAATATATAAAATGTATAAAACGTGCTAATGTTGCTAATATTACTAATATAGCTCTAGGCTAGCGTAAAGAAGTATATATAAGTAGATTAGCAGATTTAGCTAAAATGACCCTAGGCTAGCCTTAGGCTAGCCCCTAGCTAACCCCTACTACTCTTCTATTTTCCTAATAATAGTGCATTTTCTAGGTTTCTCTCCTAGTAGTCTTCTTTGTAATATATAATTCTATTATAGAACCCTTCGACTTTTGGAGCTCTTGCTACACCCGGCCCAAAAAGACCAAACCAACCAAAAGAACCCTGAAAAACACCCTGATAATCCCCTAAGATACATACATTACAGGGGAGGCACAGGTGGAACGACAGTGGTACGCAGTCGCGCGTAACCGCCAGACCTATACCCAACAATAGCCCCCCACAACAACAACAAGGACGGGCAAATACCATACTAGAAAGCAGAAATACCCCAATTAAGAAGGCATCTAATAAAATATAAAGCCTATTAAACGCGTCTAATATCCGGAACTATAGGGGAGCATCTATTAGCCATTATAAACTAATACAGCTAGTAGAATGGCTCCAGTTTAGCGAACCTTAGGCGCCCCTCTAGTAAACCCTTAATTAAATCCTCCAACGGCTAAACAAAATTAAAGATAAATAAAACCCCCCCTAATAGGCGAACCGCACTTAGGCCGCCGTAGCTATACTTCTATAGCATAGGGAACCTACCCCCTTAAAGACAACAACTGGGTATATAATTACAATACAACTAAATATAGAAAAGGCAGAGGAACTTAGGGGACAATCAAAAACAGAAGTTCTTATAGAGATTTGCAAAGAGGTCTATAACGCCGTTATAGTCTAACACCTTAGGAGTAGAGACATTAGAGTCACCCTAAAGGACTAATAGGCAAAGGAATGGGCCGTAAGGGCAGGGGATAGGCTAGGAGAGCGTATTGGCATAAAAGTGCTTCGTAAAGATCACCTAGTTAAAGTCCTATCAGCTCCCATAAGCCTTAGGGTAGAAAGGGGACGCCAGGCGGACAATATAGCAACTATATAGAAGATAGTAAAACAAACGGAATACTTTATACTAGGACTTATAATTACCCAGATCTAATGGCTTTAACAGGAAAATATAAACCAAGCATATAATAAGAATAATAAGAGGATATAAGGGGCGCCAGAAACTTGCTAGGGAAATAATAAACAAATATATAGCTCCCTTATCGTCAGCATATATACACTAGGAATGCAAAAACTCCTTATCTAAAAAGAAATAATTATAAATGGCCTTATATATAACACAAGGCTCTATAACTATAGACTACGCCTAGAACAATGTTATTGCTATATATAATAGGGATACACCCAATCTACATACGCAGCACAGGTGTGCTGCGGCCACTATACAGGCCCCTATAATATAAAACAATATATAAATCAAGACTAAATAAAATGCGTGAACTGTCACCAAAGCACATATAAGGCATAGGAGAGAGAAGACTGCATTAAATATAGAAGACAGAAGGAAAGGGCTTAATAGCTATAGGAACAACTACACGCTAAGTTATATAAATAGAAATAACAGGCAATAAGCTAGGGGGATATAGGTATCTTCCTAGCGTTTCCTACCTTTAACACTAGGGGGCTAAGCCAGCCATCCTAAGCCTTAATGGGCCAAAAGTGACGCCATATAACATTACCAGACCGAATAGGGACATAAGGGACACATAAGACACAAGAAAGAGGACGCCTAGTAGAAAGACCCCCATAGACGGCTACAGCAAGTTTAAGGCCGGGATAATTAAGAATTAAATTTAACACAGTAAACATAACACATGTAGCTGGCTTATAAGGGGCATATAGCTAACTAGTAAGAACAGGGGAAGAACTAAAGGTAATAACAAACTCAGATTTAGAAAGGCTAGTAGAAATACAAGACACAGAAATAGAAAGCTCTATATAAAATAAGTAGTGGCTAGGGAGCAAATACAGAAGACGGAAGTTCTAAACATTTTAGAGAAAGTAGAAATGGAAGAAGTAAGGAGTAAAGAAGAGGCGAAGGACCCCTACTAGGGGTCTGCCACTTAACCATTATATAGTATAACTGCGGCAATACGAACCACCATCTAGCAAGGCCCCTACTAGACAGTCTAGACCTAGAGAAACACTATATTCTTGCCATATAAGAGCCGTATTATAATACCTACATATAATTAATATACTGCCCCTAAGGATTCTAGCTCCTATATAAACTAAAAGCAGCCATACATATATGCTTTATAATTAGCAAAAATATTAGCCTTACCTTATGGTTATAGCAGGCAGTTAACCTAGATATTACAGTTATAACCATCCAGATATATAGGGGACTAGTATAAATCATTAATATCTATAACCCTAGGGTCAAAGGGGTAGTATAGACAGAGAACATTATATCTATAATAAGCTTGCTAGAAACTAAACACGCAGAGTCTATTCTATTAGGAGATATAAACCTCTACCACCTATGGTAGGGGGGCATCTATATTGCTACTAATTAATAGGCAGAGTGCCTACTAAGAGCTATAGATAATGGGGGCCTTAAGCTAGCTACCCCCCTAGGTGCAATTATATGGCAATAGGGCACCGCTAAAAGTACAATTAACCTTATAATTATGGACGAAAACCTATAC
>Ga0307507_10007934_pt1 | contig 15013 bp, 19 predicted proteins | sample 7_EM_MG_FD_207223 | JGI IMG/M metagenome (GOLD analysis project Ga0307507, IMG submission 207223) | Populus trichocarpa ectomycorrhiza microbial communities from riparian zone in the Pacific Northwest, United States - 7_EM | ecosystem: Host-associated > Plants > Roots > Unclassified | place... | reverse complement strand
CTGGTTTTATGAAATGTGACGTTGAGCTGTATCTGATGTTCAGCTGTCGGGCACGTCGTAGACGTGCTGCAAGATTTTGGAAATGCGCGCAGTTACATAATCGGCAGGAACCTTGGCACGGTTAGTACCTGGTGTTTACCTACTGTAGCATGCCATCTTGTCTCTAGTAGTATTTCTAAACGCACCTCCGTCGCAGCGCCATGTTTTGACCGTCTAGCTACAAGAATTTAGGACTGTAGAAAATTAGGTAAACGCTTTAGCGCCGTCTATTGGGAAATCACGCCAGCCAACCCACCACCGCCCAATTCCACCACCCAAATTTTCAAACCGAACGGTTAGGTAAACGCTAATAGAGCAGGCCTTCGAGAGAGGCTCCAAGCGCTTGCAACAACCGCTTGAAGCTCTGGCAAATTCTTATTTGCGTACCTTACTTATAGCGAGATTAAATGTCCGCAAGCGGCTACCGGCATAAAAAAGATTCCCAATATACTACAGTTTATTCCGGCGTCGGGATAGTGGTTGCATAAAACAGAGATAGAAGCAAATATACTGAAGCGTGCATGTATTGTACTTGATACAAGACTCAGCCTGAAATAGAGAGTATGCTTTTAAGACAAATAGTGAAAGCAATTACTGTAGAAGCATAGGCTGCATAGTCTAATACCCATGGAGCACACAAGTAGCGACAGATGCTTACAAGTAACAGGCAAGAAGTATACGAACATGAGACATTCACCATATATGGCAATTTGTCTGCGCGCCACATGTCTCGTGTTCGTATACTTCTTGCCTGTAACCTGTACTGAGTACAGCTGATATGTTATCACGGTACCCAGACGGGAAAAAGCACTTACAAGAAGGAAAGCGAGCCCCAGTCGTGGGAAAAAATGGAGTTCACAGTGTCACACTAGTCATTCGGCAACCACAACTATGATACCTACCAACTTTTACTTTCTAGGAGAGAATGCCCACATGTATATACATAAAAATTATTACAATACAAGTTCAAGTTGTTGACTCTCGTCTTTTGCCATTATCAGAGAAAGGCATTTTGTCACTAAGGACCAATGAATTACAAAAGCGGGGGTGTTACTTCACTTCACCGTGTGCCAAGCCACAAGTGTGTACTCCACTTTTTCCCACCACTGGCCTCAACTGTCCCGACCCGAGAATCCCGCAAAGCTGGAACTAGCATTAAAAAAAAAAGACTGGAGTTCCCGGTAGCGGAGGAGGTCTGAATACACTTAATAAAAAGGTTTTTACAGCTTTTATTCCGGTGTTTACTCTATTATTGCCAACACTTATTCTGAGCTTAGGCATCTGGCCTCAGCCGCTTAGCAAGTGTTGGAAATACCAGTTTAATGGCCGCGCTTGGTGTGGGAGAGAGATGCCCGCACTCTACAGCCGCAGTGATATGCGTATGCAGCGGCAGAGCGACGAGCAAACTACGAACAGTTTTCTCACACCTGTCTTTCTTTCCTTCTTGTCTTGTCCGCTTCTTTCCTTTCTTCTAGTTCGTATCTTTCCTATAGGCTTTCCTTTCTATCAACTCAACACACAAACTCTGCCTTAGCCGTTCTACTCTGCTGCATAAAACCCTCACCGTCGATCATTACCTCCGCATCTATCATTTTCAACAGGAAGCAATCTACATTACCAGATGACGTCCCATGACCACGGTTTTCTCGAAACCACCCATCCCGTAGGAAGTCCTAATTGCAAAACCTTCTGCGCTATAGCATCTTATCAGCACACACCCAGCCCATCACTCTCCCAGAATTCGATGTATCCATATAAGCCGGATTCCTATGGAAGACTTCGCACTCAGTTCTGAATACCCCCCTTTCGCTCACTCTACCCGGGCGTCCAGCTCTCCATCTCACATCATCAATATACCATATTATGAAATTAATCTGAGGGCTGAGGTTCCCCGGAGGTGTATCATGATATCTCACTCGTAACAATCCCGCAAGCGTTCAAACATTAAAAATAGCCGAAGCAGAGGTAACGATCGGCGAGGGGTTTATGCAGCAGAGTGGAACGGCCCAAGTGGGCACACGAACTGAGTTGAATGTGTAGAAAGGAAATTTGACAAGAAAGTGAAGGGCGGGAAGACCTAGGCGAGGAAAGGACAAGAAGCAGGGGAAACATCGCGAACCCAACTTGGTTCTTCTCACCAGCGCCCTCCTACACACAACCTCCTATACTACCAATACCTCATCTTTTGGTCTTTTGTCCAACCATCTCCCAATCCCTGAATGTTGGCTCTAGAACCTACCTATTATCCCTTAGACTGTCAGCGGCTAATGAACCCAAATGACAACACGAGCACCCGAGAACCTCAATGATGAAAAATTTAAAAAAAAAAAGTAGTGAAGACACAGGAATAAAAGAAAAGACTTGTTTAGAATGAAAAGTAATAAAAGAACTTCTCTCACTGGAAAGACAGAATGGGTCATTGTAGCCACCGCACTTCCGCCTAGTTCTGGCCGGAGTGGATTAACGGGCCCCTTGACAGTTCAGGGGATAAGGAGTCTTGATTAGTCAGCGCTTTCTGCCAAGTGAACCCCTGCGGCAAAAAGCAACCTCACTCAACCTCAAATCTTAGCATTCGAAGGAGCATTTTCTGGTATTGTACTTTACGGCTGTAATTTAAGGCGCGGTATCTGGGGATATGATACGGCAACTTAATGTATTATCGGGTACCAATACCCCCCGTAGTCGGGTAGGGGAGGCCGTTCCCGCAGCTTGGGTATGGAAGGCAGCAGGTGGTAGATGGGGAGAGTGATATTTTGTGAAGTGGGCCAGAGTCTTGGGATACAAGTAGCTAATATGGGTTATGCTGGAAGGGAGGCTTTTGAGGATGGGGTGGGGAGTGGGAGGTTGTCAAGCGGTATATGGGGAGTAAGTACATCGTTAATCCTAGCCATTCTATGAGAAAACTAGGTGTCCGTCTTTCTTTCATGTTTATCCTGAGGCATTCTTCCTGGTATCTGGGAATTTTATAGGCATAGGCATAGTACGGAATTGGGGGGAAAGAATTTTTAACCACCGAGCTAAATCAAAGTTTGTGAACTAACAGGGGTTGTATACTGCGTTGTATTATCTTACACAATCTCGAGGTGCTTTATCGATACGTTAGAGAAACACGGTACTACACGGGACTATACAACACTCTACCTCCGAGACATTAATATCACCACATTCACATTGAAAATTACAAGAAACATCCAGAATTATGGTTATAAGTTTCTGACCTGCACTAGAAATTTAACAAATCTAAACGAAAAAAACAAATTTCCCTGGAATCATCCAGATGGTAACAGTGTTTGCGAATACATAAAAATACTCAACTTTTTCCATCCCCGCCCTCCGTTCTCCCTCCACTCCCCCTTCGTAAACATTACCGAATATACCACCTTCCCCCTATGCCTCCCCCAACGGTCCGCATTCCATGCTTAATCAAGCCCTCCTAGTACCCCTCCTCATCCTCCTCCACCCTATGGAGCTTCCTACGCTCATTGCGACGTCTCCTTCCACTAGATGCACCTCCAGAACTCGGATGAGTACTATAAGGGGGTGGGGGAGAATTCTCATCACGATCCCGAGGCCCATGGCTTTCATGACGACGAGTGCGCGAGCGATGGCTAGAGGAATATGACGGTAGCTCATGTTCAGAACTACTAGGTAGGCGGGGACGATCCTGGTATCCCCCGAAAACTCCATCAGAAGATGACAAGTGAGCTCCAGAGTGCACTTTGGAGGAAGAACCTGTGCTCTTTGAGCTCCTATGGCGAGATGAGGAGCGACGGTGGGATTGGTGGCCAGAGTCCTTGTGGTGTCCTCCCACAGATGGGTCATCACTAGAACGGCGAGTACGGTGAGTGGTTCGAGAACCCTCGGGATCATAAGATGAGCCCCCATGAGAAAAGCTTGAACGTGACTTGCGGGAAGAGGAAGGATGCTGCGGGCGGGAGAGGGGGCGGCAGGAATCGGGGTAAGCATCACCGTCAGTGTCATAGTCAGAGTCATAGAATGAGCTGCGATAAGAGTAACGACCCGAGTAATCATCTCCATCTCCATATGCATCCTTCAAGTTTCCACCTCCATATCCTGAACTGTGCTTGCGAGTATAAATATCTTGCGAAGAAGAACCCGCCGAAGCGGTACCTTTACCTTTTCCCTTACTCTTTGACGAATCCTTGGTAAATGGTTCATCACCCTCTGAGCCCGAATGAGCATACTCGTCATCCGAGTCTGTGGTATCGTCGCAGCAAGCAAAGTCAAGTGTTGCATAGTAGTCCTTAGTTACCACCCAATCGGCTAGGGGGCTCCACTTAGATCTCCCACAGCGAGGACAAATATACTTGTTGTCGCCTTCAGAAGTCATCTTGATGGAGAGGTGATGTTTTCCTTAGTAGTAGTAGTCGTTATTGTAAGGCAATCGTATTTGGTGATATGTGGGTTGGTGTGATGCTGCGTGATGTGTGATGCTGTATGAAGACACCGAGAAGGCAAAGAAGGGGGTGAATGACAATGCTTTTATACCAATAGCGTCTAGCTTAGAATGGGGTGATATTGAAATCTTAGTATTTAAAACCTTTCATTTATTAAGATTGATAACATAAAAAATTGGCCAACAAAGAATTCCCCCGACTTCCTACTAAACTCGATGCAGCTATGATAAATAGAGGAATTTTTAGAAATACAAATTCGTTGATCATTTGCTTTAGGGACATGGGGTAAGCAAGCCAGAGTGAGAATTATGTATACCGTTAAATCCTAAGCAAGGTATAATAGAGATACTATATACAGCCCCTAAATATCAAGCTCCGTTACCGATATTTTCCTGACCCCACTTTTCTGGGTGGGAAGGTGTGAACGGGGTTCAACACCACCACACAATGCGCAAAAATCTCACGATCCTACCTGGCCACTGAACTTGGAGCTTCATAAGTGTGCTGGGGGGGCCTCCTCGCGGGATAAAACACCATGGCTGGCACCCTACTGCTATCGTCCAAAAACACTGACATCATTCTATCCTAAGTCTGTTGTCGAAACACACAAGACCACCTGATACGCGAGTGTAAGTGTCATCATTTAGTGCTCAAAGTAGTACAGTGGGGAATGCAATCGGCTGGTACCCTACTGCTATCACACCAATATATCGACTTCGGCATCATTCTTGTTGTCCGGGCCAAAAACACACAGGACCCGCTTACGACGAACAGCGGGGGATACAATTTCAGGCTAATAAGCCGGTCTCAGTGGGCTGAGACTAGACGGATACAGGGAGCTCCAGAATTGGGGAATTTTCACTTTGATGCTATCTATACCTTGGGGTAAAATTATTAGTTATTGTTTTGGTTTATTAAATTTCTTTTTGTTTTTGTTTTGGCTTGGGTTTTTATTTGCCATGGGATCTTTCCCGAATGCAGCGGTGGTATGATACCCTAGGGAGTACTAGTCATGTACAGTACCTAAAATCATACCACGGATTTAACAAAAAAAAAATTTCTATGATAATATTATGATACATGCAAGACTCAATAATTTACTCTACAGAATCCTGAAAGAGGGAAAAAAAATTAGGTTATTCTCTAAATATCTTATTATCATAGTTGTTTGGGCAAAGCTCCTCATATCATACTAATTCCGCCTCATAAGTAATATTATTACAGGTCTGAGTTTAATATGCCTCTTCTAGGGACTCATTAAATTTCATGTCAGTCGGTTCACATCCTTTTTTAGTGCTCTCCAATATTATATCACACACAGCTATATAATAAGTGAAAACTCAGGCGACCAGCGTGAGTAGGTCATATTAGCTATTATAATATTATGAACCCTTAAAAATAAATCCCATACATCTAACTAACTCGGAAATGTCTCAATCAAATACTAGAACTTTATATCTTTTTTCCATGATTTTATACGCGTGTTTTTCTTTCCTTCCCCACAAGAAATAGCCTACGTTTTCATCTTACCGAGGCCACGCAATCCTCCCCCCAAAGCTCCCGGATAGAAACTTAAGCCAATATTCCCGATTCCTTCCCTCTTCACCCTTCCATCTCCAAACCAATAATTCTAAACCAAAGTTTTTGTCACAAGTACTATGTATACCCCCACTCTCCAGAGAAACGGCGGTTTCGAGAAACTCCACTCGGAACCAGAAGACTCCCGTCCAAAGGAATTATTCCGCCGGGTATTCGGTGCTTTCAAACGTATGTTCCCTTCTATCTCTCCTCCCTTCTATCTATCCCTTTAATACTAACTACCCTCAGACAAACGCTCCCAGAGTCCTGGATACATAACCACCATTCCTCACCGTCCTACATCAGAACTGATAGTATTCCCCGAGCCGGTGCTCCTCCGGCCGGAAAGCTACTCTTACTCTAATGCCCTCCCAGTTACACCCCCTCCAACCCCCAATTCAACGATGGTAGTCCGCAAGTCCCGGGAAAGAGTTGGCGTCAGCAGCCCCCCAATGAAGAATTCTCTCTCGCTAAGAGATATAGAGATTGCTTCCAACGCAAAGATCTACTTGGAGACTCACTTCGACCGAATACTATCCTCACCATCTCCACGATCGCTCCGGAGAAGAGCCCTCGAGAGGTTAATCAAAGAACTAAGCCTAGGATCAAAAGAGGCAGCGAGGTCCCGGAAAGACTGGAGGGCTAAAGAAACAGAATACCTCCGACGGTGCCGAACCAGGCTACAGATCCGGGATTTCAATATCTCAAAAATGATCGGCAAAGGTTCTTTCGGTTGTGTCAAGCTCGCTCGCATGGGAAACGGGAAAGGAGGCGTCTTCGCCGTGAAAACTATCGAGAAAGGCCCGCAGCTAAAGAAGGGACAAGAGGCCCACCTCCGTGCCGAGAGGGACTTACTCGTTGCAGGTGAAGGGAGCAGGTGGATTGTGCCCCTCGTAGCAAGTTTTCAAGACGACGAGAATCTCTACCTCGCCATGGAGTACATGATTGGTGGAGATTTTCTCGGACTCTTGATTGACAAGGGGGCACTGCCTGAGGGGATTGCAAGGTTTTATGCTGCGGAGATGGTGCTTTGTATTGAAGAGGTGCATAAGCTCGGCTTCATCCATAGGGATGTGAAGCCCGGTTTGCTCCTCCTCCTCCTCCTCCCCCGTTCAATAACTTAGTTGCCATTCTATAAATACTAACGCCAAAATAAGACAATTTCTGTATAACAGCATCGGGACATTTAAAAATCTGTGATTTCGGTTTAGCTTTTTCGGGCCATTGGGCACACGACGGTGCCTATTTCGAGCAACAGCGATGGGGATTGATCAAGAAAACACAGATCAGTGTAGGTGGCGACACGATTGATAAAAGAAGGGGAAACGCCTTGGCTAGAGTATTGAATTCCACTGCTCCAACTATCCCACATGGGGAGCGAGTCCTTAGCTGGAGGAATAAGAGTGGGCGGAGGAGAATGGCGAGGAGTATTGTTGGAACGTATCAGTACATGGTGAGTCAATGATCAATAATGCAGGTAGCCCTCACGCTAAGATTTACCTCAGGCTCCGGAGATCATCCGAGATCAAGCGTATGATGCTAGATGCGACTGGTGGAGCCTTGGGGTGGTTATTTATGAGGTAGAATACACTACACTTCCCAGCAAAATAACAGAACCTAACGACACGACCGCAGATCCTATTCGGCTACGCCCCATTCGACAGCGAAAGCAGAGAAGAATCCAAACTCAAAGTATTGGTCAGTCAATTTTTATCACCCCCCCCACTAACCTTTTCTAAACACTAACAACAACCCCAGAATTGGCGCGACAATTTAGCCCTCGACCCCACAATCCCCCTATCCCACCAAACCAAATCCCTCATCCACTCCTTCATATGCGAGAAAGAAACCCGCCTCGGATCCGCCGCCTACCGCATCAACGACAACGATACAAGCAACCATTTGCCCCCCAACCCCAACTACGTCTACCCGAACGATGCGAAAGAGATTAAGACACACCCATTCTTCGCCCCGGTAAACTGGAGAACGTTGCATATGCAGATTCCCCCGTTTACACCCAGCGGGCTAGTGGATGAGACGGATACCAAGTACTTTATCGACAGCTACAGCAGTAGTAGCAGCGGTAGCAGCAGGAGCGCTAGTTCCGACGAATCGGAGGAGGCCTTGCAGACTCGCGCGAAGGATATGTTACTCCGGGATAAGGAATGTGGGGAGGAGATATTAGAGGTTAGGAAGAAGGGGGCTTTCCGAGGGTATACTTATGTGAGACCTCACAATATGGGATCCAGGAAGAGTTTGTTTGCGTACTATCATAGTTAGTACACGGTGGAAACAAGAAAAAAAACTTTATGATTGAGTGAGACTTGTTTTCTTTTTCTTCTTGTTGCCTCTTTTTTTATTTTTATTGCCGAAAAAAGGAGAATAAAGATTACGATACCGAATGACAGACAGGTCCTAGGAGAGATTTTGATGATGATAATAATAGTGATGATAACAATACTGAGAGATGTCGCACCAAGAAAAAAGAAAGAAAAATAAATTAATCAAAGAAAGTAAATGCAAGAACTAAACAAGGCACAATCCCCAGGACGAGAGCTCAAGACTCCAAAGCCCCCTCGGCAGCAAGAGTAGCCTCAATCATGGCTGCTTCCTCATCTTCGCCAAATACCTCGCCTAGGGAATCCCTAGCACGGGTCTTCTTCTTCACCCTAGAAATCTCGCGATTATCCCTCTCCAACAACTCACGCTCGCCATCAGCATCTTCCTCTTCCTCTTCCTTTTCTTCCACCTTCTTCTTCTTCGCAGCAGGCTTCTTCTCAATTGCTCCAACCACCTGTGTCACAGGTTGCAAACTCCAATCGATCTCAGCACCCTCCCCATACCTTTCAACCAGCCATTCATTCGCTTTTCTGAAATGTCCGCAATCAAACTATTCCCCCAATTAGCCTCCCACCAATCAATTAATTACTAGGAAAACGGTAAAACTCACAAAACCCCTAGAAGCACTAAGCGGACTAGGATGCACAGAAAGCAAAACCGCATGCTTCCTCCGATCAATCTTTGCAACCCTCTTCTCCGCCGGCTTTCCCCAAGCCAGGAACACAACACCCTTCCTAGCAGCAATAACGTCAATTACTTTCTGCGTGAGCCTTTCCCACCCCTTTGAGGCATGACTGTTTGGTTCTGAGGCGCGCACGGTGAGACACGCGTTTAGTAGCAGGACGCCACGTTCCGCCCATGGCGTCAGGAGGCCAAGATTCCCGGCGGGCGGGGTGAAATCTGGATAATCCTTCTTCAAGGCTATATACATATTCTTCAGACTCGGTGGAGCACGGGTCGGTGGGCGGACGGAGAAGGAGAGACCGTGGGCTTGGTTCGCACCATCTATGTACCATTAACACATACTGCCCGAATAGATAAATAGAGGGAGGGGGATATATACGATAAGGATCCTGGCCCAGAATAACAACCTTAATAGCACTAACCGGCGTATACCTACTCCAAGAGTACACATCCCCCTCAGGCGGATAAACCTTCTTTCCCGCCTCCTTCTCCGCCTTTAAAAACCTCTTCAATCCCAAAAATTCATTCGTCACTAAGTCATCCTTCAAAACGGATAACCAGGAATCATGCATGGTGTTAATCTCCAATTCCAATAGGGATTTTTGCTCATCTGTTAATTTGGAGAGCCATTTTTCTTTATTGAATGATGATGCTACCGCGGGCGTAGAGGAGGAGCCGGAGGAAGAAGAGGTGGGGGGAGCGGCGGGAGTGAAAAAGGAGGTTATCGATTTGGACTTTTTGACTGTTGTGCTGGGGGTTGTGGATTGGGGGTTGTCGTCGGAATCTGGGGCTTTGCGTTTGGTTTTTGAGGTGGACATTGTTGACTTTGGGTTTATTTATTTACTTGCTTGCTTTGTTGTTGGTAGGGAGGGATTGAATTGAATGGGATGGAATGGGGGGAATGGGGAGAAAAAAGAAGGAGATGGGACGGAGGGAGGGAGGGAGGGGATAAGATAAGTATGATATTTTATCGAGAAGAGCTGAAGAGCAGCTGAAAAGTAGGAGGGAGAAGAGAGAGAGAGGAAGGAAGCAAATGTGCAGTACTCGTGGTGGTCATGAGTTTTCGCGCGTGACGCGACGGGATGCAACTGCTCTGCGCTATGGACGTGTAAACGAGAATTGACCACCGCCAAGGAAGCGTGTGTTGTGTGTGTGTGCGGTAAGCACTGGTCGCAACTAAAAGGCCCGTGCAGCAGCATTGGCTGCGCCTTGATTCTAAAAAATACCCTGTGGTGACGGGGATGGAAGAGAAGGAGTGAGTGCTCTGACTCATGATATCACGGAAGCTATTACAGCAAAGATACCGGGAGCATGAATCGCCGGCTGCTCCGTAATAAATTACAATAATTAAGGTCGACATTTTCAAATTTCTACCCACGAATAAAAAAAAGAATAAAAAAAAAAAAGAACAATCCAGCCGAAATACACCCCACCAAATCTATCAGACGCTTCCCTCCTCCTCCTCCTCCTCAAGTTAATTCCGTCACCTGCGCCAATGGTGTTCCCACCCTTCTCGGCGGCGGCGGCGGACCACCCCTCGGCGGAGGTGGCGGCAGTCCCGCAGCCGGGGAATTCCTACCAGACCCAGAGTAATCCAATTCCCTGCTCTTCTGTTCTTCCTCGCGCATAAAGGCGTCCATAGCAGAGGGGTTCATGTTGTGTGCGTGGATTCTAGGCTTATGCCTGATGGAACCCGATTTCGGCGGTTGCGACGAGTACTGCCCGCCAACGGGGGATTGTGTCCTGAATTGGGGAGGCGGAGGTGGAGTCCGTGTAGCGGCAGCGGGGTACATATTAGCGGGAGTAATAAAGTTCTGCTGATCCATCGGCGAGTACATTTCTGACCCCACCACACCCACACCACCACCACTAGCATGACCGCTGGAATCAAACAACGTCTCCCCAGGGGCATTCGGCGGTTCCGTTAACGGCGGCGGAACACGATGCAGTGCACCGAACCCCAAAATACAACCCAGAGCGCCCTCCCCACCCCAATTCCTCCGCGGGGTGATAGCCAGCTCGCGCACGACGTCGTACTCGTGGTTGTACACGTACAATCTCAGCGGACGCTCGATAAAGTCTTCCACCAGCTCACCGAGGGCAGACTCCCCCCGCAAGGCGCCCTCCGGAGTTCCGATGATGTAGTCGCCGTAGGGGAGTAGGCCCGCGTGGTCGGCCGGAGAATTGGGTGCTACGTCCAGGATGTGCCAGACGTCCTCGGACACGGCGAGGGAGGCCCACTGCAGGGTTAGGCCCAGGCCCGTGGCGTCGGCCGGGAGGGGGATGATGATGTCCCGCGTGCGTTGGCCCTTGGCACTCCACACGCGGAGGGTTGCATCTCGGCCTGCGCAGTTCCCGATTTCTTGCTTGAAGAGCATAGCGTTTCCGTCTTCCTGCCGAGGGTTAGCTCTGAACCTGGCGACGGGTGGGGATGGAGTGGAATGGACTGACGATTGGTCGACCATTGATGCCGCAGATGTAATCAAACCAGGGCTCTATTTCTAACAGAGGGCTAGTATTCTTCAGGACTTGAAAGCCGAAGCCCGCTCCGAAACCCCGAGGAGCTTCCTCTGCAACCGGTAGAAACTTTTTGAGCCAGGACATGTGAATACCGTAGGTGGTGATGGTGTTGGGATGAATGGCGGGGATGGCAGTTTGGCAAGAACTAAGAGCCCAGCTAAACCTACACCCTGCCCGATCTTATCACACGTGACGCCAAGATATAGACCCACAAAAGCTGCAACGCCTAATCCAGGCAACGCCTAACCCAGGCAACAGGTCCCTTACCGTACATGCTGATATCACTGCCATTAAATGTATTGAACGGAATGCCAGTTGTCATCTACAATGCCAATGGCAGAAAAGGCCGCCAAGTTTACTACAACAAGATCACGGTGGATTCTCAACGGATTTTCAGATATTTTTAAAGCGATAACTTTTGAAAACGTTGTACAGTCACATTGATAAAAGAAACCCCCATATCATAAAAGCACATAAAACCCGTAGAGGAAGAAGAAAAAAAGGGACCGGTTTGTTGAAAGAAAAGAAAAAATCCGTAAACGGTCTGCATAAAAAATACGGAATGACACAAGACCTCATTACTTCAACCTTCACCGCCATCAACAATGCGCCTCGAAATTAGTTAAATACAAGCGGTTACAATTCCTCATGAGGTAGCTAATTAGTCATTAGCAAGAGTTAGAGCTCGTGGGATAGAGAGCTACTTACATAGTCATCATCACCAACAACAGCCTGGGCACCCTCGGTAGCCTTCTTGACGGTTTCCTTAGGGGTCTCAGTAGCAGCTGGCGCAGCTGATCCAACGGGAGTCTCCTCCGCCGACTTCTCAGCCTTGGTCTCCTCGGCCTCCTCCTCCTCTTCCTCGGTCTCAGGCTCTGGCGGAGGTGCGACATAGGCGTCAACCTTGTATTTACCGTTGGTCTTGATGAAGGTAGCTAGGTCCTCAACAGTGCGGGAACCAGAATAGTCAACTGGCGAGTCCTTGGCGCCAGCGGGGTACATCTTGATGGTCGGGAATCCTTGGACATCGACAGGAACATCATTGGCAGTAGCGTCTACCTTGGCAACAATTACCTTGTCCTTGTATTCGGGGTTGTTGAAGTAAAGGGCGGCCAACTCTTCGTACTTGGGAGCCAAGTTCTTGCAATGGCCACACCACGGGGCGTAAAACTCAAGAAGGACATCCTTGTCGTTATCCATGACAAGCTCCTCGTAATTGTTGGCGACAACAACGTGAACTGGCCCCTCTTGGGTCTCAGGAACGGGCTCGGACTTGATGCTAGGATCAACCTTGCCCTCAACGAAATCCTTAACGAACTCGGCAATAGACGCCTCGGTGATCTCCTTCTCCTGGTCAAAAGGATACTTGAGGTTCTTTGTGGTGTCTTGGATAGCGAAAGCGGGCCACTTGCTCTCAAGGTTAAGGTTGGCGGCATGGGCGCCATAGGCGACAGCATCAATAGTAGCAAAGTTGATCTTACCCTTGTACTCTATAGCAAGTGGCTTGATGGCGGTAGTAAGTTTCTCCTTGACCTCCTCACCATCAACGAAAACGTAGGCGAGGGGAATTCCGGCGGCCATGTATCCAGAGTAGGTTTCCGGGCCAACCTCACCAATCAAGGGGGTAGAGGCAACGTTAGCGAAGTTTGTGATTCCCTCAGCGGTGAACGCTCCATCATAGACAGTTTTTCCTTCATCGAAGGTCTTGTAAAGAACAATAGCCGGAGCCTTAACGCCATCAGCCTCAGCAAGAGCAGAGTCAGAGGCAGTGCCAAAGAGGTAGTTGTCACGAAGCTTCTCCGCGACGGCGGTAAAGGTGGCGCTGTTCTTGCTATCGTCCGCGGAGAGATAGGCAACAACAACAATCTTATCGGCAGTCTTGAACTCGGCAATGGTATCCTCGTTCAAGATTGAGACAGCGGGAAGAGCCTGCTTTTTCATGTATGAAATGATACTATCCAATAATTAGCGATAAATCAGGGATATATAATCGTGATCGAGGTGTAATTGAGCAACTTACGCATCAGACTTCCTCTGGCCAGCGTATGGTGAGGAGTTATCTGGACCACGGAAAATCTTGAGAGTAGGGTACCCCTGAACGCCATGCTTCTCACAAAGCTCGGCCTCAACGGTACAGCTATGTGGAAATTAGTGATTGGTTCTGAAAGAAAAAAGGGAACATGTGACTACGTACTCGATTTTAGCGAGGGGAATCTCCTTCTCCTTTAGCTTTGTAGCAGCATCTTCATACTCTGGCGCAAGAGCCTTGCAGTGTCCGCACCAAGGAGCATAAACTGGTAAAATCGGTGTTAGCTAGAACTCGTTCCAAGTTCTCGCTCAGCATTTCAAGTGCACAGCACGAAGTCCCCGAGCAGAGAAACCCCCAAGAGAACGCGTGTACATAAGCTTCAATAAAGGAATTGCAAACTTACACTCAGCAAGAACCAATGGGTGTTCAGTGACAAAAGAGGTAAAGTTGTCCTTTCCAAGAACATTGACATCTGAGGGATCCGCGGGGGCCTCGCCTTCCTGAGCATACGCAACGGTAGCCAACAGTGTCAAAACTGCGGCGGTGAGCTCCTTGAACTGCTTCATTATGGTGAATTTAGAAAGAAATGCGTCCTTTTTGTAGGGAGATGGATGGATGGATACAGAAAGGAATGAAACGAGGGGCGGAGGGAGAGTGCTGTGGTGGACAGGGAAAGAAGAACGGAAGGAAAGAGCTGGATGAGGTCTTCTTGAATGCAGAGGTGGGCTCACGGCCATGGTAGGGTTAGGTTAACCCCTCGTTCTCCCATTGGTGGAATTCGTGCAGAGGAAACTGTGGTCTTTTGCGAGGGCCCGGCGAATCCCTGTTGCAACCCGCCACAAATGTTCCTGATATGTGTCCTTTCGGAGAGCAAGCCAGTGCTGTAAACCTCCAAAAGATCCCCCAAATTTGGAGAAGGGCTAAAAATGCTGGGCACATCGTATTCCCATCCCAATTGATTGATGAGCCTATCGACAGTGCCCCCCCGTATCCCTTCCTTCCTTCACATCCATTTGAACACAGTGTCCCGAAGATTCGTATTAGAAATGCAAACATTGAAGAATGGCATTATCAAGCTGATGTCAACCGTGATACTAACAATAGCGGCACCTCTCATTATAGAGAGAAAATGTAGCTAAAAGCATATGGTACTATGCTTTCTAATATAATTTATTCAGGGCCACGATGCTTGATTATTTCTTTGTACGAGCCTCACAGTTAGCTCACCTTCTCTATGTTGCATCCAACCTTCCCCAAAGCTGTGATGCATCCCAATGAGTGATACTGTATGTCAAGAAAACAAAAGACCCTTCCCGCAATTCTCCAAGTGGAAGCCTGAACTGAATATCATATTTCCACCTGACCATGCAACGCCTACCAAATGGCTAACCATCGGGTAAGCATA
>Ga0307507_10007933_pt1 | contig 15013 bp, 19 predicted proteins | sample 7_EM_MG_FD_207223 | JGI IMG/M metagenome (GOLD analysis project Ga0307507, IMG submission 207223) | Populus trichocarpa ectomycorrhiza microbial communities from riparian zone in the Pacific Northwest, United States - 7_EM | ecosystem: Host-associated > Plants > Roots > Unclassified | place... | reverse complement strand
GCAGATATCAGCCACCCGTTAACAAAATATTGACTGGTCACATGGAATATACCGAAAGCCTACAGGCGCCGCCAGGCACCCAGAAGCCGGCAGGCTTCTCAAAAGCCTGGCCTGAAAAGCCCAGGTCGGTCTCACATTGGCCTGGCCTGGCCGGACTGAAAGCCTGCCGGCTATCTGCAGGCCGACCTGGCCGCCTGCGAACGCTGTTCTCTACATACGTTTCCGAGCTCGCTTCGGGAATAATCTTCATAATTTTAGCCTCTAATGTACTGTTCATTATCTCCGGCGTTGTGTCATTCCGGAGTTTCTCGCGCAGGTATCTAAGCACATCATCCTCCGTAGGCCCTATCGATATGAAAGTTGCTGCTCCACCAAGTCTCCTCTCGATCTCACACCGGATATGAGGTCTTCCGGTCATAAACATGCGAGTATTCGGTGACTCCAGGAGAATCTGTCCTAGGGAATCAAGAACCACCACTCGATTCTCTGGTGCGCATTCGTCAAGGGCATCAATACATATGAATGTACGCACTCCGATTGCAATAGTCTGGAACATCTTCAAGATTCCTGAAATCTGTAGTCCTCGACCCCCAATGAACTTTTTCTGATTCTCAAACTCCTGGACTATTTCGTTTGGAATCGGGTTTGATCTGCTAACCAGCTGTTTCATCAGAGCGCCGAACATATTGATCGGCGACTGTTCTTTCCGTATAGCAAAGTCGAAGTAAAAACAGCTAACGGCAGCGTCTCGCTCCACGGCCTCGTCACATAACTTATCTATGACTAGCGAACTAAAATCACAATTTGTCAGCAATGCCATCCTCTGCTTTCTTCTTAAAGATATTCTGGTTTACGTAAGGTAACTCTTTCCCGCTCCCGGATTACCGTCACAGAATAAGATCGCATGATCAGATTCATCTCCTCCACTACTGCCATACCAGCTTCTGAATTCTCTAGTTTCTATCAGCCGAGTCCCCACACCATCCGTCCGTTGGGACCCGATGTCTTGATGCCGCGCCCGGGGGTCTAAGGGAGACAGCCATCGGAGTATTTCGGACCCATCATTGGGAATGCTGTTGATGATAGTAGACTGGTTGAAGGAGTTATTATTATTGGCGAAAGTCCGAGAAATTTCCGTATATTACTACCCGGAATTTTCTAGAGATGCGAGAGAAGAAATAAAGTGATTAACCTTTGGTGATAATTGGATCCCTGCTCGAGCGGTCGTTGATGAAAAGCGGGGTTAGTTGCACAGCCATATGGCTCGGCTATACCCTGTCCAATCACTTGATCCGAAATTCACGTCTGAGGCTCGCAAGAAGTTGATTATCTGCCACCAGGCTGAGTGACTTCCTCTAGTCTGTACTCACATCATTTTCCAACGCACAGGCCCGTACCAGCATAAGGGGTGGCCGCCCTTCGAACCTCGACTCGGGTACAGCCAATAGAGCCCCGCGGTAGCGTGGAATACGATGGGAGATCCACCACGCTTAATTCTTCATTCCTTCTGATTCAACTAAACCCAAGTTATTTGACGCCAAAAAAAAATAGAAAACCGAACTTTCTCAAGTATTGAAATTAGGCTACCGGTAACGACTCCGCCGGCAGAGACCTTCTCTTTCATAGCAAGTTGAGGGTAATAAAACTTATACACTTGTACTTCACTATTTACCACACAACTTGATTGCCTAAAATTATCCAACAGCTACGTAGGGTAGAGAGATAATCATTTACTACTCAATAACATACTCAGAGTGGTGAAGTCAGGTTTTGTCTGTGGGGTATCAAAGGATGTGTATTGGTGGGCTAGATGGGGATTTTGTAGTGATTTCTTCTCTAGGTGTTGATATTTGGAGTTGTCCCTTCAATGCCGGGCGTGTGGGTGATAGAGGGCTAAGTGGGTGTGGAAGCAGTAACAAAGCGAGTGACAAGTATGATATAGTTCATAGACAAAAGCTATTTGTTGGTTGGTCTAAATAAGACTGAAATACGTCAAAATGACCAAACTCGAAGCCTCGGGAATCTAGAGTTGTACACCAAGTTCTAATTCGATTAAAACGAAAGAATTGTAAATTTTAGTGTCCATTCTCTTTTTGATTGTACTAGTCATGCCAAAGTTGTGTGGCCGGAGCGCCGCAACCCCCAAGTATGATACCGGTAGGAGTTTGTGGCGCTCTAGCCATAGCCTTAATGCGAGTAGGGTTAGCTCGTGAAACGAGGATTTTACCTACAAATACCGGTGGAAATGTAAAATCCCATTCAGCGCATGTTGAAACAGCCCTCCATACCAATATGATGCATTGTGAGGTTGGTTTACAGATAGAGCAAGAGAGCTAAGAAACCGGGCTGCAACATGGCGTGTTCATTCAGCCATTTGCTATGTTCTAACACTAGTACTTGGGTTTGTCCCCGTCTGATGCCGGATACAGTTTTCACCGGCATCGCGACGAAACTAGGCGAACAACGAACAGGGGTGCTTAGTAGGCAAAAAAGGGAATGATCACGATTAGAATTACAAAAAATTACCGGCGACCGATCCCCGCCCGTCGCCTATCCAGTTTTGTCACGACACGGTGAAGACTATGTGCATAAACAGAAAGTTAAGCGAGCGTCAAGGCAAGTAATTAAGCTGGCGGCATCGTAAGTACTAGTACTAGTACCGTATTCGAGCAGGATGAAAAAAGCTAATAGTGAAATAATCTATACCGTCAGTAAGCAAGCAAAAATCAAGTTTAGGGTAACTGGCGGTGTAAAGTGTGTGCTAGTATCCGTCCCAGGGTCCCTCGCATCAACCATCGTAGGGAAGAATGTCCACCCAAACTCCCGCAAAAACTAGGACCCATGAGCGTCTAGGCCACTACTATACGATACTCCAGTAGTATCGGTGGAGCAGTCGGTATGGTGCTTGTCTTCCGGTCGCAAACGTTCAGGATTACCCCACCAAAACAGAGCCTCCCCTAATCTCGCTTAAATTAAATATCTACTTGTGCTCGGGTATCCGCGCACAATGGGTAAACTTAGCACCAATACAGTTGCTCTGTTCTACGGAATGTGTGTTCGTGCCTAACGAAAGCACTAAAAAAGGAATGAGCAAAAGTGCAATCACGATAGGCACTAAAGGGCAAAACTGCGGAGATGAAGGATCGATACTCTCTAACTCTTGTGCGCTCTAGCTAAGGACAGGATAGGAAACATATATCTCCATCTAAATAATCAAACACTCCCGAAACTAAACGAACACTAAGGAAACAAATGCTGCTGACAAACCCAATCCCCAGCACTCTAGAACCATCCTGATATCTCATGATCCTCCGTGATCCACAAAACCTGAGCCTCAACAATCATGCACAAACCCCATATATGAAATGGCATAGGGTGTGAAAGAAACCAAAAAACTAATACCCGAATGCCTACCGGCATAGGGTGTGAAAACAACAAAGCCTCTGCTAGGTGCATATCTGTGAGAACCACAAAGCCATATGCCCAATACCGTTCTGTCTCCTAACTGCATAGCGCAACCCTGCATAACCTCATGCCCTATAGGCCACACTCCAACAATGTGAACATAGCAGTTTACGGTACCAGACCAAACTTAATTCTCTATCGCTGCTTTGAACATAACGAGACGTAAGTCTAAGCCAGTGAATGGTAGTTGAAGCATGTTTAATTCCGAAATTATGGGTATCTGGTACCGCTTCTACCATGCGGGATAAAGAATAATACTACCGATACTATCACCGCTTTCCCCGGCGGCACACATCCCCGCCAAATTGCTACCTTTCAGGAAACTAACGCGACCCCCTCCCACCTTTCTCGCCTCACGCGTAAGCTATACCGGCGTAACTACATCAAATTTTTTAGCGCTCCGGAGGTGAGTTTGAGGGAATGGGGGGTTATACTCCGTCTAGCTAGGTGTCGGTCATGCCCGATCTTATGAAGATCAAGCCAGACAACGTTCGCGTCACCAGCGTGCTTGTGAATCCCAGGGTTCTTAAACTGCCTTTAGAGGCACTCATGGGTGATCTCCCCTCGAAACCGAATTTCAACTTAAGACGGGAGCATGCGAGTGTTGGTGGCTCGGGGTTGGGGGTGGCGCCATGAAGAGATTTCGAGAGGTTTGGGGAGAAGTAGGTTTTTGAGGGATAGTATTTTGGTTCTCGGGAGGAGGAGAAAGTGTAGGTGGGAAGGCCACTTCCTTAGATGCTTTCATGGCAACTTTCACAAGAATCGTGAGGTATAATCATAAGGGAAAATCCGGCTACTTTTAACCAGAAATGCTTGTTAACTTGGTAGGGGGACAGGGGTGGAGTTGGAATGTACTGTAGGTTGGTATATAAGCTACAGCAGGGGATAGAAGAGGAAATTCCGTGGAGGGTTTTGACCAAACTACCGGCCACGTGCTACCCGTAGGTACTGCGGAGGGAGAATGAAACAATAGGTGTGACGCGCCCCCTGTGCGAGGTCGGCAGCGGTATTTGCTGCTCGAGAATACACCTCCTGGGCACTCTGGCTCAGGCAGGCTAGCGATTTTATTGGTGGAGCGGGAGAGGAGCTATATAGCTGCTCCATCTCGTTTTGGCTGCGGTGGCTGATCCGAGCGCTCACCACCTCTCACTCGTTTAGTCACTCGACTGTTTTGTTGGAAATTGCAGGTTTATGGTCGCACTTGATGCGGGATGTGCAACTGCGGGATGTGCCAGTGCGGGATGTGCCCGCACTGGAAGGCCACACTGCTATACGTACGCACTAGTGACAGGACGCGCAAGCTAAGAAAACGCTGTCACACCACTGTCTGTTTCTCTTTGTTTCCCCACTGTTCTCTTTCTCTCTTGCTCTCACTTGTCTTCTTCTTCTCCAACTTCACTTCTTAATCAACTCTTTCCTTCCTTCAACTTAACACAATCAATCATGATCTCTCTCTCCGCATAATATAAACATTCTGTCTCCACTTCCGCAATTCCATTCCGCTGCGTAAAACCCTAACCGTAAATCATTACCTCCGCATCGAATATTTTCAACATGTTTCCCTAGTGGCGCTAGTGCACGTGTACCATCAACTCATAGGAGAACACAACTAAACAAAGCCTCTCCTTGCTCCGGTATGGCATCTTTAATATACTTCGTTCCTAGCTCGATTACTAGTTCTGAATGTGAAGTATAAGGGCAAACTATAAGCAATCACATCTCACATCTCTCTCCCTGTCGCTTATTTCCCAACACGCCAGCTTGTAGCTCTTCGCAATATTCCGTCCTTGTATAAAAGTACCTCGAACCGCGAAAAGGAAATGCGGATGGATTGGGCAAGTGGGATGGGGGACTCGGAGAGTGAAAACGGCTTCTGGTAGCCAGCGTAGTGAGATATTGGTAGAATGATGGTAATGATGCAGCGCTCCTGTGAATCTCTGAACTCGGGCATTTGTTTAGATGCTGGTGGAGCCCGCAGGAGGGGGAATCACTTCCCGGCCGGTTTGTCCTACCGATATATGTAATTACTCATTCATGACCTCTAGCCAACAAACGTAATGATATATAGTAATGATAATCCGAGCCCAGCAGCCAACCACAGTGCCATTAGGGTCTCATTATATCGGGGGTTGGGGTCAACATATTTCCGTTCCGGCAGCATCTTTACTGCTCCCTCGTTTCCAGGCCTGGCAGCCAATAATAGGGTCGTTTGACCCTCATTATCCCGACAGTTAAGGCCAATATCTTTTCGTTCTAGCAGTATCTTTATTACTCCCTCCCCTCGCGGGCGGCGGCGAACTGTTGTTGTGTTTTGCCCTTGCTATCTGGGGAGCTGGGGTTAATATTTTTCCTTTCCAGTAGTATCTTAACTGCTCCCTCTTCACCACTCGCTATAGCTAAGAGTCGTAGTATTTTCGCCCTCTTCATCCTGGAAGTTGGGGTCAATGTCTTTCTGTTTTTCAATAGGATCTTTACTGCTCCCTCCCTTCCGAGAGTAGCAGCCAACAACAGCGCCGTTTGACCCTCATTATCTCGAGAGTTGGGGTCGACATCCTTCTGCTCTAATAGTATCTTTAGCACTTCCTCTTGTCCGAATCCGGTAGCCAACCTCAGCGCGGTTAGGCCATTATTATCTGAGCGATTGGGGTTAATATCTTCGCGTTCCACTAGCAACCTCAGCACCCCCTCATGCCCGCGTCCAGCAGCAAGTTGTGGAGGTGTTCTGCCTATTCTGTCCTGAACATCAGCGTCAACACTTCCGTGTTCCAGTAGTAGTCTCACTGCTCCCTCATGTCCGCCTGAAGCAGTATGCCACAATGGTGTTCTCCCTTGCTCGTCAGGATCGTCCTGGCTAGCATTTTGTTGGTTCAACAGGAGCATAACTACTTCTTCATGTCCGTTGCACGCTGCCCATGAGAGTGGCGTAGCACCTGTGCAATCTCGTTGATTGACCTCCCAACTCTGTTTATCCATCAACGCAGTCACTAGTTCAACAATCCCGAAGAAAGATGCACAGTGTAGTCCAGAGAAGAGCGAAGAACCATCAAGGACATCAAGACCGCCATCAAAATCATAGCCAACCCGGGATTGCCTTAAAAGTTATGTAGCCGATATGTGAGTTTCGTACTGACTCAAGAGTTCTAGAGAAGGTGACGTTGTGCGATCAGAGAATTCTCTTTTTGCGTGGGTTCCCCAATATCTCGAACAATATTTAACAAAAGGCATGCTTTGTTCGGCCGGAACGGGGTGGGGAGGGAGCTTCTTGACTTGCTGTAAATTTAAATAGATTAAGCAGGTTTCCGCCATTGTAGAGTGGGCCGTGGCAAATAGGCCTGGATAGGTGGAAATGTACTCTTGGAGACTATGGTGAATCAGTCGCACAGTTGATGCTTCCTTGTCCACCGTGATCAAGCCTTGGCAGTAGCTTAGCAACGAGGGTATCAGAGAAACATTGTCAGGATCGAAATCTGCCGATCCGATCTCTACTGCCAACGCGTGACAGAGTTCATCCACCTGTAATGGACGTTCTGAATGACAGACCCACATAAGGGTGGCCAATGCCAGTTTCGCTTTTTCCCCGTCCTGCGCTTTTATCCTTTCCAATGTTGCAGCATATGCGCCCCCTAACCCTACCCCATTATTCATTGACCTCAGCCTGTCTGCCCTTCGAGAGATGGTGGTTTCTCGTAGGATTCCATCGATATGCAGTGAAACTAGCAGGAACCTATATTGAAATAGGTCAGAATATAAGCAGCTTCCTCATTGTCTCCTCCTCTACATACGTTTCCGAGCTCGCTTCTGGAATAGTCTTCAGAATTTCCACCTCTAATGCACGTTCATTATCTCCGGCGATGTGTCATTCCGGAGTCTCTCGCGTAGATATCTAAGCACATCATCTTCCGTGGGCTCTATCGATATGAAAACTGCTGCTCCACCGAGTCTCGTCTCGATCTCACACCGGACATGAGGTCTTCCGGTTAGAAAGATGCGAGTATTGGATGACCCCCGGAGAATTTGTCTTAGCGAATCAAGAACCAAACTCGATACTTTGGCGCGCATTCGTCAAGAGCGTCAATACATATAAAGGTACGCACTCCGGTTGAAATGGTCTGGAACATCTTCAAAATTTCAGAAATATGTAGCCCTCGACCCCCAATGACCATTTTTTGATTCTGAAACTCCTGCACTATTTCGTCTGGAATCGGCTTAAATCTGCCAGCTAGCTGGTTTAATAGAGATCCAAGCATATTAATCGGCGACTGCTCCTTCCGCGCAGCATAGTCGAAGTAAAAACAGGTAACGGCAGTATCTCGCTTCATGGCTTCGTCACATAACTTGTCTATGACCAGTGAACTAGTATCACAACTTGTCAGCAATGCTACCCTCTGCTCTCTTCTCAAAGATACCTTCTCTTACGTGATGTAGCTCTTTCCTACTCCCGGATTACCGCCACAGAATAAGGTTGCATGAGCAGATTCATCTCCTCCGCCACCATACCAACTCCTGAATTCTAATGTTTCCAGTACCCAGGCCCCCACACTATCCATCCGTTGAGACCTGATGTCCTGGTGCCGTACCCGGGGATCTAAGGGAGATAACTAGGCGTGTATTTTAGACTCATCATCGGATATATTGTTGATGGTAGTAGACTGGTTGAAAGAGTGATTGTTATGAGCGATAATATGAGACATTTTCCGTATTCCCCTAACCGGAATTATGTGTCGTTACTAGAGAGGAAACAAAGTGGCGATTGACTTTTAGTGAGTGTTGAAACTCCTGCCCTTGAGGCTGGTCTTGATGAAAAGCGGGGTTAGTTGCACAGCCTCGTGGTTGAGCCGAGCCCTATCCAATCATCCGAGGTTCCCCGAAGGCTGATTACTTGTAGCCGCCTGACTGGACGAATTTCCCCAGTATATTCTCATGTGCTTTATCAATGCACAAGACCATACAAGTAGCCACTCCACGACTCTCAACTCGAGCCCAACCAACGGTTTCATAGAGCTGACTACCTTTGTAGCATAGAATCCGGTAGGAGCATCTGCCATTCTTCATTCTTGACGCTCCTTCGAACGCAACACAGCCCTCCATCGCGCCGCCCTTAAATTCGTTGCATTCTCAAATTCGCATTCCCTCTCGGGTATTACTTTAGCATTACTAGGGTGGGTACTAGGCATGTGTAGCCCGGGATCCGTACCTAGGGACGGGGGGGAGTTTGAGGGCGACATTAGTTAATAAACACTAAAATAAATAAAAAACTAACCTATCTTAAATATTGAAATTATTGTTGCGGGTCTTCCCCGTTGGGCGTTCTTTTGCCGGTATTGGCAATCTTGACGTTCAAGGTTCCTTTTCTCGTGGCCTGCGGGGAAAACGGAAGAAAGCAAACACTTGTTATGGAAGCTGAAGGATGAATGCCGGATGGCAGTGATTAACAGGTTTGGTCTGGTCGCAAGAACAACGAATGATGATGATGGAAAGAACGGTTTCTATCAACCGAAGAAAAATCCCACGATCCTCTTAGGTCCACTAAGGTTTCTATAGTCCTACAATAACAGGACTGCCTTCGCCTAAACTAACTTACCCACTTGCTCAACTACCTAAGAGCATAAGCAAATAACCCAAGAAAATACCTAAAATCATGAAAGCTATCTACGAGTTCGACATTATGATACTGCAAGGTGCCTTCTGCTGATACTTTGGCACCGAGTTGAGTACAGTGAAATTCACGCATTAATTCACGCATTCCTAACATAGAATTCCATAAATAAGCCGCGCGGCTTATTCAAAAGTTGAGTTGAAGATAAACGGATTATCCGAGGGATTATACTCGCGTGAGCTAGATTTTGGGTGGCTGCGGCCTATTCCAAAGTGCGGTTTATATATGAAATTCTACGGTATGATGCCATACTTCAGGACTCGCCGTCTACCCTGATTACATAAGGCTCTGTTGGAGTTTGAGGCTGATTGCTTAATGACATAATCAGAATCGAGTGGGGGCAGGTCGTGTCGGCGAGCTCTGAAGAGACAGGACTGGCTCACGAAACGCGCATTTTTCCGTCTCATAATGCAAAATCCCATTTAACATATTATCACTCACTTTGGCTCTGTTGAAACAGCTTCCACTAGACAGGTCCGGTTTTAAGTTACTTTCCAGATAGAGAAAGAGAGCCAAGAAACCGGACTACAAAAATGGGCGCCCACATGGCCATTCACTCTGTATCGATACTTGGATTTGCCCCTGTCCGATGCCGGGTCTACGCATGTGTAAGGATAGAAAATTGAGCGGGTGCGGGGGCAAGTCACAGCGCCGGATAGGTACGATGGAAACAAGGTGAGGAGAAATGATTGATGGGAGTAGGGGAGAAAATTATGTTTTTGGGTGGGTGCAAAATGTGTGCGATAGGCTAAAAGTCAGGTAAATCAGGTATCATATCACTTCCACAGCTCATACGCACACTTCACACACTCCCCATGGATGTCCGGTCACACTCCCGTGGAACCGGAACCCCACGCTCCTGGGCGCCGCCGCTCTGTGCAATGCTGAGCGTCGGTACAGTGGTGTCGTTGTCTTCCGGTGGCAAGCTATGGCGATTACCCCGCCCCGCAGGAACGGCCTGCCCATCTCGCTTAGGTTAAATATCTACGCAGAACGGGTAAATTTAGCCCAATACAGTTGCCAACCTCTATCTTATGAAATGTGAAAGTGAGCAGCTTAATACTGCACCCAACCAACTCTTTACCGCTATTTTGAACACAACAGAGCTCAAGTTATCGAAATGGTGATCAGAAAATGGAAGCGCGCTAAATATTGAAATTACAGGTACTAGGGTAGGTCATGAATTCATAGTACAGAGCAGGGATCAGATGTGAGATAGCAGTGGTACAGCGCTTGCAAGCGGGTACCATAATTTTGTCCAAATCAACGCACTTTAGACAAAAATGGGGCTTAGCAGATATCAGAAAGCCAGATGATGGTTTGAGGGAGAATGTGCCGGTGTGGGATGTTTCTGATGATTCCCTGAGTTGGATGGTGTTCTGACCGAGACTGCTTGTGGTGGTAAAACTACAATCGTGACCCACTCACTATACCGGGAGATTGGAGAGGTGAACTTGACCCCGGGTAGGTACTGTGTAACGTAGACGATAGGTAGGTAGTGATACGCACAGAAAGTGAAGCCCAATAGAGTGGAAGGGAAGATGCCACTCACCGTGGTAAGGGCGGTGGTGTTGCGGTTGTCTAACTACAGAAAGGGAAGAGAGGCTTATGTGCAGGATATTCTGCACGCCAAGCTATCTACAAACATAGGTGTTTAGTGGGTGCTCAAACGCTCCCTTGACTGCTGAAACTACAAGTACCCTATCGCAGTGCCCTCTCCACACCGGTGCTCCACCACTCGTATACTGTATAACCTGGGCTATGGTATAGGTAAATAGCTAGCCAAGGTGGTATCTACAGGGTGTGTGCAACAACCTAGATTTAAGATGTTTCGCAACCGATGGCTTATCACCACCGCCACATCAGCTTGGAACACATCTTTTTGGGGTGTTCCGAAGTTGCCGTCTCGACGGAGGAATGATCACCCCTGCTCTGTACCATGAATTCATGATCTACCCCAGTACCAGTAATATGGTACTGCTTCTACGAGTCGCCTTCTGTTTTCGGGATTGAGCACAGTGAAACTCCATTGAATCGTCACCAACAGCACTATGGCCATCACCCACTACTAACTGCGCATACTTTCGGAGCGAAAGCTCATATTTACTCCTTGTATTTTTATTAGTAGGAGTAGTTCAAAAATAGGTTATAAGCAACTAAGCTTTGCAGAGAACGTAATGTCGCCTCGTACCATGAATGTTTTCCGATTTACTTTGCTGAACTCAAATGTGCAATCGTGAAATAAATGCCAATCTGATGTCACAAGCGGCCAATAATTTCCCCAAAGGGTTAGCTTCCAACAGTTAAAACCGGGCTGAGTGTCTCTCCAGCTAAGGGGATAAAGAGTTCAACTCAGGTTCACAGCTCGACCGATAGTGAGAAGCTTAAGCAGCAACTAATATCTCAATCCACACAATCATGGAATTGAAACTTTTATTGCCCATTTTCTTTTCGACGGCAGTTTCAGGAATTCTAACACTAGGTCCCTCATTATCAGGGGCGATCTACAGCTCATAAAGGAAACAAGGAAATGAACAAAAGAGGAAGAAAGCTAAAAAAAGAATATTCTATAGCTAGGGATCTATTTAGCTAACAGTAATATCATAATAATAATACATAGGATAAATTGCGCAAGTTAACAAAGAAAAAAGTGCTCTCTGCCCTTATGCAAGCAATGTAAACAGAGGTATCGGCGCCCGCGGAGTGGGGTTGGTGGGAGGGGTCAACTAGTGTATCGAGACTGAGGAACCGATGAAGCGGCAGGAGTGAGATCACCGCAGCCGGGCGCAACTAGACGTAAGCAGGACCTAGAGAATTAATAGAGATATTGGCTAAGGACGGAACAGGAGGTATAGTATTGTTGGAGGTTTTTGATGTTGCCCAAGATTCTCAGCTTATCGCGGGCGCGCAGAATATTGCACTCAGCTTATCCGTTTAGCATTTGGACAAAGGCTTCGGATATGCGCGTGGGATTGGTGCAGTGCTGGAAGCCATATCGCACCCAAAGTGTGGGATTCATGAAAGAGCAGGAAGGTGAACGAGAGCGCCGGATGTGGGGAAGCTGGGAGTGGCTGAAGTTCTTTGAGATGCCCGTCTTTCTCGTGTTAGCACGGCAGTCCGTGAAAGGGATAGGGGGGGGGACATACGTCGAAGAGAAAGGACATGTGACGCGATCGCCGGAAGGATAGGAGGACTTCACTGGTTTATATACACTCCTGTCTTTACCGGTAGTTTGTTAGTTGAGCGTGAGCGTTAGAGAGCGAGCAAGTGAATGAGAGAAGAGCCTCACTCCAAGTTACGCGCTGGCGATCGAAGTCTTTCGTGCTGTTTACGTATTATAACTCTTGGCGTTTCGTTTCGTTTCGCCGTTTAAAAAGTATATCGCCCTGAACAGCCAACAACTCCAAAAACAAAGGGGAGCACCACGAGCCATAAAGACTGAAGGGATTACGGAGAAATACCCCTGTGCTCAGTGGAACATAGAGAAAGCGAATGAATAATCCATCACCTGACTCAATCTGTAATTATCGTGTCAACAAATCCCTAAACCAGAAGATATAGATGGTAAGGGGTGGTGGACTAAAAGTAGCATAAGCCGAACGCCCGGCGACCGATGCGCAATCGCAGTCGCCATGAGTGGGGCAGGGCCGGAGTCAGTAACTTATACTCTCGTACCGAGCGAGGAGGATGTAAAAACGATCCACAACTGACAATTCCGACAAACAACACAAGTTACACAACAGCGCCATTGCTCGTGATATCTTTCAACAGGCGCCTAGGCTTGTATCAGTTGGAGATTCGTCATTTTCAGCTGCTCACCACATACATATTTCCCCATTCGCGCAGGACGAAAGTTACCGCCACAACCATTTGAAACAAACTGTTGCTTCAAAGATGTTCGACAATCATTAGCTTCCTACGACTATCCTAACACACCCTGCATACTTAATGCGACATTCTCAAACACGCCTTCACCTCTATCGAAACACGAATACTGAGCATAGCCGAACATCAACCACTCCCTCGGCAGGTGGCATCACTCTATCCTTGATCAGACTTCCTCTACCTCGGACCAGTTTCGGAAAGAAAGCAGAACGGCGACTAAGTGCTGGAAAGCTGGAGAAGAAATTTGGCATGCGCCGGAAGCATGCCATGGGAAGAAAGCTTCTATGTTGAGAACGATATAAGACAGCCTGTATCCCCTTTGTCATTTGTTCTATGTTGACTATCGCATTTCATTCGTTACCGCACAACATTGTTTTCTCTACTACTCTCGCCTTTCTTATTCTTCTTGGTTATCTTTATTCATATCAATAAAAGTTTTGTGTTGCTCGGTCATTAAGGATTGGATCCGCTGTGCCCCGCTACCCCCAAATAGTTGTTCAAGAGTATCAGCTTCGCCACTTTTCATAGTCGATAGTAGTAGCACACCCGAGTTATTCTTATAATGTATTATGAGGTTTGTGGGCCCAGGTGGCCATGAAGCAAGCTAATGCCGTACATTTTGGCAAGAGCTTACTCACTCACTGGATATTCCTTCTACGGGCCCAGCCGGGCTCTAAGCAAATAGCGTACGAAATTTTATTGGAACTGTCCCCCTCCCCGTCATCGAGCTCTTTCTCAGATTTTCCCCTTTCCTCCCCTTCCTCATTACTTCCTTCGTCCATCTCCCGTACCCAGCCCCCTTCCTTCCTCTCCTCTCACCGGCTTTGCATTTTCTTCCTCCTCCTTTCTTCATGCCCACCCTCAGTAGTACACCGAAGTAGAGGCTGATCCTCGTTGCTAAGCAATTGAGGTCGACTTCTCCACGTTCGAGAGGCAGCTCCAACACACCTACACGCTCATTAGCAGATGGATACTATAATAGAGTAAAATTCGATCGCCGTCATCCAAATAATTAGGGTCGACATATGTTCTAGCAACAGCTCTGCCTCACTCCTCTTCTAAATCTCACGTCTCACATGAATGCTCCATCACACCAGTTTTCTAAATTAACATTTATCCATTATAGTAGTATCTTTACTAGTCCTTAGTTCTCAAGCACAGCGCCGCAGCGCCAGCGATGAGATTTGAAAGAAGGAGGGAATCCAGGTGTCCAAAAAAGTGGGGAGAACTTCAATAATTCTACTCGTGATACTAATAGGAGCAACCACCAATCCAGATATGCGCACCCCAACGGCATTACAAATTACAATACCAGGGTAAGCCAACATAACCTGCCGATCCCGCTATACATCTGGAAAGTACCATCCGCGCGGTTTGTAGAACGACACCACTAGCTCCGAAAACCCAGCCAGACCACAGCTATCATCAAGAAACAAGAAAACACAGCTATGGACATATCCATCTCGCATCCCTCCTTCCAAACATAAATCCGTAAAACATAACCATGGGCAGTCCCATCTCGCGTCCTTCTCCCCGTCACATATTCCCCTACATGCCTGCCCCGCAATCCTTCGCAATATTACGTCGCTGTATAAAAATTCCTCAAACCACAAAGAGATGAGGATAGATTGGGCAAGTGTGATGGAGGAAGGCTTGGATAACGAAGAAGGCTCCCAATAAAGAGCTTAGGGAGAAATTCTGGAGTAATGGTAATGATATAATGCTCCCGTGGGTCTCTGAACTCGGGTATTTGTTTAGAGCTGGCACGGCCTGTAAGAGAGGGAGCCACTTACCGGCTGGCAGTGTTCCCAACGGGCCAGGCCGTCGGTAGGCCGGCCTATAGGCCATGGGCCAGGCCAAGGCAGGCCGCGCTGGAAGTAGCCTAGGCCGATACAGGCCGAATTCGGCTGGCCTGCCAAAGCCTATCAGGCCTGATAGGCGCCTATATGCCCCGTGATTAGCATTGAGAACAGATCGCTTTAAAAGTATCTTGGCTCCCCCGCCTTT
>Ga0307507_10007932_pt1 | contig 15014 bp, 5 predicted proteins | sample 7_EM_MG_FD_207223 | JGI IMG/M metagenome (GOLD analysis project Ga0307507, IMG submission 207223) | Populus trichocarpa ectomycorrhiza microbial communities from riparian zone in the Pacific Northwest, United States - 7_EM | ecosystem: Host-associated > Plants > Roots > Unclassified | place... | reverse complement strand
CGGGGAGACGGATTACGGGGTTTTCTTAAATAGAGTTTTCTCCCCATATGTATATAAGGAGTAGTCCGCGTGGGCCCAACAGGGATCCGAATCGGACGTTAAGCAATGAATAATAATAATAATAATAATAATTCTATTAGCTAGCCCTTATTAATAATAGTAGAATAAAATATACTAGGGGAAATATAACGTATCCCGCCTTACATCGCTATATAGCTAAAAAGATATTATGTGCTTATAAACTTGTTATAAGCGCGGCGGGATCTAATATATACTAACTTTAAATATAATAGATTATAAGTTTAAATTCTACTAATATTATCCTTTATTAGGAATTAGGAAATATAATTATCTAGTATACTTCTCGCCTTACTATATAAGAGGTTCTCTAATAATATTACTAGACTATAAGTAAAATCTTCTCTTTATATAATATCTATATAACTAACTACTCTTAGAATAACTAGAAGAGGGTAGAAGTTTTACTAATAATTAATATATAGGCTTAAGTAAGGGTATATTAGAGAAGTAGGTATAGATAGGGAGGCCCTTATATATAAATATAATTATAATTTAAAGCTATAGATATCTAACTATAACTATAAGTAATCTATATTACTTAGATAAGGTAGAGAGCTAATTAACACTAGTTCTATAAGGCTTATATAGCAACTCCGCGTTATCTAATAGGCCCTTACCCCTTTACTAAGTATTAGAGTCCTAGGGTTCTATAGTGGGTGCTATAGAAATTGCAAGTAGCGGGATTATAGGGCTTAATATTCAGCGTATAATAAAAATTCTTAGCCTATAGCGGCGGTAGTAGGAGTATTAGAGGGTAAGGATTAGATTATAGAACTAGGGAATAAGTGTATAATTACAGCACCTAGTGTACCAACCGCGTGTATACGCGTTCGGTACACCAACTACGTGCTTACAAAGCACTAACTAATTAGGGGGGACGCGTCAGTATATAGACTATATAGTCTACTTTAATAGAATGGAAAGTCACTATCCAAATAAGCATATAATACTATACGTATTTCGTGCCCCTGGATACGACTCACTTATATTATTAAGTTGATACAAACACTAATCAGTAAGCGCGCACAGATTAGCAATCACTTAATACCTTCCCCCCTGAGCGATATACAACAGCGACTACCCGTTTATATCCTAGTACGACCTGCTGGAAGGTTGGAAGTTGGGGATTACGGACTATATCACCATCTCTGTATACTTATTTAAGTCTTAGTACGGTTTACCGGAAGTTTATAGACACGAATATAGACCTTTATAGAACTCCTTATCCTTATCCCCCTTAAACCTTAAACCTCTTTAGACCTTTTACGGAAACCCTCTACCCTTCCGCGAACTATTACGGACCTATTAATTGCCTTTACGGACCGTTATAAGACCTCTTCCACCCGCTATAAGCTATTACCACCAGTTATAAGCTCCTCTCGACCCGTTACAGCTTATACAGATATCTTACGCTATACAATATGGCAGATATAAGTAAGCAAATTAACGAAGGTCAAGAGAAGTGGAGTTAGGGAGTTAACCTTACGTCTATAAACGACGTTAACAACTACATTAAGTTCAAAATCCTTAAATATAGACATTTTAAGTTTATAAACAATGACCTGTGGGAGCAATATAAGGAAGACTTTGCGGACTTTATAGAAGCTATTTTTAAGGCTTGCAACCTTATAACTATCTGTAACCTATAAACCCTCCTACGTAACCAAGGTGTATGGGTTAAAAAGGATAAGTGAATTACTATTGCACGGTCTCTGTACAATACACTATATAAGGAGGACTAAATGGAATGGACTAAAGAGTAGATCCTAAATTATATTAAAACTAGCGGACTTTTTACCTCCTTTAAACTTAATAGGATCTCTAGTCTTATAGCCAACCCATTTAACCAAATTCACCCTATAGACCTAAGTGGTTTTAAAATTAATCTTATAGACTAGAGCACACCTATATAAAAGTTATAAACCATAATACCCCTGCAAACCAAAATACGGACTAAAACCCTTCCGTTACTTAAGTTATAGATCCGTAAACTACTTAAGCAAAGACCTACGGCAAGGAGCTAGCTAACCTAGCTAAGCTCTATACTGATGAATCTAAGTACAGCAGTGAAAATAATAACTTTAACTTTAAACTAACTATCTTTATGGACCTCTGTTAGAAGGCTAATATTCCTAAATAGGAGTTTAGCTAAGCCTACTCTACTATGCTGCACAGCCTAGCCCTTAACTACTATTACACCAACCTTAAGAGCAACCCCTTTGGTGTTCCCTTTAATAAGCTATGTAAAGCTATACGTAACTACTTTAAAGGGCTAGAATATAAGCGTAATATCCTTATATAATAGAATGCGATTAAGTTACGGACCATAATTAATAAGAATACTGAAAAATCGACTATAGAGTGCCTGTAAATTCTTATTAAAGACCTTTAGCACTTATAGCACGGCCTTAATGCTAAGCTTTAAATAGACGACTTCCTATATAACAAACTTATTATAGCCTACTAGGAAGTAGAACCCTGTAAATACGCCTATTATAAGCCTATAAACACCTTAACTAGCCTTATTAATAATTTACGGTCCTCTATTATAATATACAAAGTTTTAAACCCGCTAGGCAGTACTTAAGCCTTTATTACGGATCTATAAAACCCGCAAACTGACTTAGATGCCTACTTTACGGACTATTACTACCGCTAGCAGTACCCATACTAACTAAGTCCTACCCGTAACCCCCGCAGCAACTCCTATACAAAAGTATACCCCCACAGACAAACCAGCTAGAAGTGCTTTGTGTGCGGTAAGGAAGGATATTAGTCTATAAGGCATACCTAGGAAGAACGCGATAAGTCTAAAAAGAGATTTAATAATTGGATTAACTAGTTTATCTTAAACTACAAAGGAAAGGAAGTAGAGGAGTCTTTTAACAAGTTAATAGAAGCCCTTGTAATTAACTTTAACTTAAATACTTAGGAATAGGAGACCTTAGAAATGTTTCTAACTACTTTTAGACCTTTTATAGACGGCCAAGCCTTTAATATTATAACCGTATTAGCTAACTACTCCTTTATACACTTAATCGCACCTAAAAACTAATCCGCAAGTATACCTATTAAACCCGTTATGGACGTTACGGACTATAAACAGGACCTATTTACATATATTACCACAGAACGCTATACCCCTAAAGAATTCTATGGCGTTATAATCAATATAGGTGCCTCTAAGAAGTCTACTATAGGTTACAGACAATACCTTGTATATAAGACCACCATAAATAATAATATGGATATTAATACTATGCAAACTAGGGCCGTAAACGTCTAGTTTAGCATTGGCTTAACCGCATTAATTGGATTAGTTACAGTCAAGACTCTAATTAGCCTAGTTAACTTCCATATAGTAAAAGCGGACACCCCTTTCCTACTCTGCCTTGCAGATATAGACAGGTTATAAGTCTACTATAACAATATTACGGACACTCTAATTGGCCCTGCTATTGCCCTAGAAAGCAAGTATGTCACCCTACTAATTATACGACAATTTGGATACCCATTCCTTATATAGGGAGAGACTTTACGGACCTACATTTAGGAATCTTTTGACTACAACCCATATTACCTTACCAGTACTAAAATCCACTACCTGCACCGCCGTTTCGGCCACCTATTAGCTAAAAAGCTGTATAGAGTCCTTAAACGCTCTAGACATAACGATATTAATAGGAAGGCAATTAACCACTTAACTAAATACTGCTCCTTCTGCTAGAAATACAGACGTTCCCTAGGCTAATTTAAGTTTACTCTTTATAAAGACCTTAATTTTAACTACTTAGTATACATAGATATTATATACATTAACGGCAGCCTAGTATTATATATAATTAACGAGGTAACCTGCTATTAAGCCGTCCGTTAGTTATAAAATATATCTATAAAATATACTTGGGATATTTTATGGACCTGCTAAATTGATACATACGTTAGACCCCCTAAGTATATCACTTACAACACTGGTAGGAACTTTATTAGCAAGGAATTCCAACAGTATGCTATAGCCATAGCTATTTTAACAAACGCCGTTCTAGTTAAGGCGTATTGGTCTATTAGGCTTGTTAAGCAAGCTTACCTAGCTTTATAGAGAGCCTACTAGATTATTACGGATAAGTGTAAGGATATCTAAAGGGAACTAGCTTTATAGATGGCCGTAAAAGCTATTAATAACACCACTGGCCCTAATAGACTAGTACCCACCCTCTTGGTTTACGGAACCTACCTAAGGATAGGCAACCTAGACCCTCTTACCCCGTCTATTATAGAGCGAGCAGCTGCAATACGGAAGGCAATAGCCGAAATAGTTAAGTTACGGGCTAAGTAGGCTGTTAAAAGCGCTTTATATTACCGTAACGGACCTAATACAACCTTAGTTTATAATCTTCCGCTTAATTCTAAAGTCCTTGTATGGTAGGAGAGCGGCAATTGGACTAGACCTTACCGTTTACTAACTATAGAAAATGAAACATGCTGTATATAACTTCCTAACGGACCAACAAGATTTAAAAGCACGTCTATAAACCCTATTTTCGGTCTAAAAACACCTATAATGTTAAACCAGATAAACTGGAAGCCCCTATTAAACCAGATAAATTAGAAACACCCATTAAACTAGATAAACTAAAAGCACCCCTACCTACTTTAGAAGACCCCTAGAAACTTACTAAACTCGCTAAACCTGCTATAAAGCGTAGTTAAGGACGCCCTTAAAAGCACCCCGTAACTAAGAACCCTATAATAAAGAATTACCTAACCTCCGCAGGCACATCTACAAGGCAACCTCCACTTATGGATATATTAGTTTTAGTATAGGAATCCCCTTTTACGGACTTACGACGTAAAGAGATTAATGGACTACTTAAAAAGGGCGTCTTTACAGTTATAATAGAGAGAGACGTTCCGCAAGGCGTCCGTATATTTAACTTACGCTTTATTAATAAAATTAAGCACCTTAGTATTAATAAAGCCTTTAAAAAAATAAGGCTTATTATATAAGCTTATAATGACTAAGGAAAGGACTTAGTCCTTACACAATTACCTATAATTTAATAAGTCAGTTAACGGATTATACTTGTACTTATGCCTAGACTATAACAAACTAAACCTATAGCCCTTTACTTACGGGACATCTTATAAGCCTATATACAGTCCAATATCTACCTAAGTAGAGACATCTTTATATAACTACTGTTACGGACAGCTTAAGTACGATGTTACGACTACTTGGAGAAGAGTCGGAGGAAGCTAGTTAGTTGATACAGGCACGGTCCAGAATAGATCTAGTGGAACCATATGACGAAGAATAGTAGCTGAGGTTATATAATGTGATCTATATAATCTATATAATCTGTATAATCCGTACGGAGCAGATAGAGCATACGTACCTTATAGAGCGAAGGGATTTCTTAGGCGTATGGTTGTGTATTTAAAGGACCACAGTCCCTACCCAGATAGTTCTTTCTTTGTAGTGAATCTTAGAATACAATTGGAGTTAATCTGTTGGGCAACTACTCCACTAGTTATTATTATGTTGTTGATTTGTTCTTACCTATATACCTAGCCTAATAATAGGACCCACTATAGTTCCTGCTACAAGGTTCCGTTACATATTCACTACTAAGGTTATAGTACTAAATAAGATTAAACAACATGCTACCTAGAGCACTAGTTATAACAATATCGACGGTAGCTATAACCTTAGGGCTAGGTGATACTAGTATAGATAATAGGGATTCTTAAGTAGTTACGCAAGGTCAGTTATAGGAAATGGTTAATCACTTATAAGATAATAATAGGATACTTAAAGAACGCATTAATAGAATTGGAGCAGTAAAGGTTAAGTTACCTTTAATTAAACAATTCTTAGGAGAAAAGTTAAAGCTTAAGGGATTTCTTACGCAGATATACTTTAAGGTTATGCAGAAAGAAGCGAAGTTAGTAATATCGTTAGATTAAGTAGCCTATATAGGATTGTTCCTAACAGGGAGGGCACTTAAGTGGTTTAAACCATATCTTACGGAGATATAGGCTAATGGTATAACAACTACTAACTAGGACGTATGGTATATATTTACTAGTTAAAACGGGTTTACGGAACAACTAACGCAGATATTTAGAGACCTGGAGGCTATAACCATAGTAGAACAAAAGCTTCAGAACTTAGTATAATGTACTTTAGCAATTAAGTATATAACATAGTTTTAAACACTAGCCACGCAGGTTGAGTGGAACAATAAGGCGCTTATAGTACAGTATAAATAGGGACTTAAGGCTAAAGTCTAGGACGTAATTATCCTAATAGAAGATGTGGATACTTTAAGAGAGATAATAGACCAGTTAATAAAGATTAATAATAGGATCTATTAAAGGGAACAAGCTAAGAAAGGGTAAGACAGAGTTCCATAGTTATATAAGGCGTAGAGTACGCAACAACAGACATAGAGTTAGAAACTATGGAATAGCGCAGAGCTAATAGACCTAAGTGGTACTAAAGAAACCTAAAGATAGGAAAAGAAACTATAGAAACCTAGAAGTTAAGGATCTAGTAATTAAAGGACTAAGGAGCAAAGGCTAAACTAGGGATCTTAGCAGCAGAAGATGTTTAGGCGGACTCTATAGCAAAATTAGTGGTTTAGAGATAGAGCTTACATAAATTATAGAAAACAAGGTCATTTTGCCAGAGACTATAGAGGTGGTTAGAGTAACCACGTGGTAAAGGGAACAAGACCAGTAGCGGACACATATATATAAAGGGACGATAGTGCACTGTAAGGAATAAAAGAATATTTAATTAATAGCTTTGCGTATTATTATAATAACGCATGCCAAATTTATAAAGACGTTAAGTATGGCGCAAGCTATTAGCTATAGGAGCCATTATTATCTAAGTTTAAAGAAACCAGCGAACTAGCTTATAGATTGGATATTAAAAATAACAAGTTTAATATAGGCAAAGCATTTACTAACAATAAAGTAATAAAGGTAGCTTACTAGGAGCATACAAACCTTAGAGAGGTCGTAATAGAAGTAGAGACTAAGACCATTACGGAATAAGGTTTAGTAACGGATATTATAACACTATTAGATATGATTTCCATTGCTTTATAAGATAAAAGGAGTAACGTTTAAAAGAAACTAAGTAAGTAGATGACTGCTAGTGCTAGCTTATTACTTAATAAAGGCAAAAGGCCATAGGCTTAAGATTCTTAGGAAGAGATACAAGATGCTTAAGATTCTTAAAACGAGATAAGATATACCTAAGGACCCATAACAAACGAAAACTAATAGGAAAGGGCAGCTACTTAATTTAGTGACAAACGAATGAGTATAGAACGCAAGTTTAAGAACTATAAGTTTAGGGAATAAATAAGAACGTTAGCAATCCTAGGTGAATATAGTGTTTAGCCTAAAGATTAAAAAGTTAATACTAGGATTAAAAAGTAAGATAACTATAAAGATCTAGCTACAAGACGCAAAAAATAAGAAACTATAGATAAGTTTAGGATAAGAATTATTATATAGTAAGAGCAGAAGCTAGACTAGAGGTTAGCTATACTAGGTTATAGGAGGGATAGAGCACCTATATAAAGAGTTACTAATAGGCCAAGTATAGGGATACCTAGGGCAAAATAGTTAGATAAATTGGAATAAGAAGAGGATCTAGATATCCTAACCAGGTTTAAAGAAAGATATATTAAAGGATATTACAATGCAGCAATAATAAGGTACTTTCTAATAGACAAACTATACACACTAAACTAGTTATATGGAAAGTGGTATAGGCAATAACATAATAATAAATGGGAAGACTTTTATATATAGCTAGATAAAAAAGTTATCTAAGACCAACCCATTACGAAGAAACGTATGAGTTATATTAAAGGAGTATTAATTATAACGTTAAGGAACCTAGAAGAAGAATCTAGGGACTAGAGAAGTAAGTGACAAATCTTAGTACCCGCAATAGAGATACTAGTAGTTAGGTTAACTAGGTATAGGTTTAAACTTAAGAATAAAGATAAACTAAGAGTTAACCTAAAACATGCAGCGCATTATATACTATTATGGATAGCTTATATGGATAATATATGCAATATACATAGAGCACTAAAAGATAAGAACCGGAAGTACCTAGTAAGAATATATTAGGTACTAGAGGAAAAGCGGTTTAGGGATGTTAAGTATATATATAGATGGCACCCAGTAGAAGTATAAGGTTAAGGGGACTTAATACTTTAACTAGAAAGATTCCTTACGGAAAAATACCTAGACGGATAATAGTAGTGGGAGTGCCTAAAGAATACTTATTTATAGTATATAGAGGAAAAGAAACAAACTAAGTATTAGCTAAGGTTAGACTAAGTATAGGTAGGATCTAGTAGCTAACAGTTAGGAAAAGGGGAGGCGTATAGGACTAAAGGGAACTAGTGTTAGAGCCTTAGACCCTTAAAGAAATTTAAGGTTAACACCTAAATTTATAAGCTAAATGGCAAGATTAACAGTTCAAAGCATTGGTAGATAGTAGAGCAATAAGGAACCACATATCACTAAAGGTAGTAGAAAGGATGGGGTTACTATATAGACAGAAGGAACACCTATATCTATTTATAACAATTTTAGGAGATTAGATAGCCTATAGAGGAGGTATTATTAATCTTAAAATAGGACCTATTCAGTTAACTATTAAAGGGAGACCAGTTAGAATATCTTTTAATATCCTACTATTAGGACAGGATAAGGCGATACTAGGAATGCTTTAATTACAAGAGTACAATCTAAAGATTAATTGGGTTACGGGTTAGGTTGATATTAGAGATACTTAATAACATAAAGTATAATAGTAAACCAAGTTAGTATAGTACTAAGTTGGAGTAATATACGAAGAGACTAAGCGAGGCTTAAGTTATATACCAAAAAGATACTATAAGTATGGTAAAAAGTTATAGTTACCTAAAAGTAAAAAGCTGTTAGAGTATGCAGTATGGGACTATAAAATAGAATTGGAAGAAGGAATAAGTCTAAAGTTCTTTCTAATTTACAAGCTTACTAAAACGGAGTTAGTAGCGCTTAAGGAGTTTATCCAGGAGAACTTACGCAAGGGATATATCCAACTATTGCAGTTATCAGCAGGATATCCAGTACTATTCATCCTAAAGAAAAACGGAAAACTTAGGATGTGTATAGACTATAGACAGTTAAACAGCATTACTAGGAAGAATAGGTATCCTTTACCCTTAATTAGCGAAATTTAAGACAGGATAGGCAACGCAAAGATCTTTATAAAGATAGATCTAAGGTAGGCGTACCATTAGATTAGGATCAAGGAAGGTAATAAATAAAAAGCAGCTTTTAGGTCAAAGGAAGGACTATATAAGCTATTAGTTATACAATTCGGACTTATAAACGCACTAGCAACGTTTTAGAAGCGAATTAATAGTGCGTTAGAAGAACACCTAGATGAATTTGTTATAGCATATCTTAACAATATTATTATCTACTTAATAAGTAAGGAAGAACATAGAAAACACATTAAATAGGTCTTAAAGAGACTACAAGAAGAACAGATGCTAGTAGCAATTAAGAAATATAAGTTCTTTACAAGGAAAACTAATTTCGTAGGATTTATTATTAAACTAGGAAAAATCAGCATGGACCTAAAGAAAGTTAAAGCTATAGTAAGTTGGCAAGAACCAGAGAATGTTATGTAGTTAAGGTTGTTCCTAGGGTTTTATAACTACTATAGGAGGTTTATAGCACAGTAGTTAAAAAGCATTGAGCCATTTACAAGACTAACAAAGAAAGAGGAACTATGGGTTTAGGGTAGCAAATAGAAGAAGCTGTTCTAAGAACTTAAAGAGTTATTTACCTAAGAACTAATCCTTAAGATCTATCAACCAAAGTTAGAAACGGTTGTTAAGATAGATATATTAGACTTTGCACTAGGAGTATACTTACTATAGAAGTATTAGGACGTATGGCATCCAGTAGCATACTATAGTTAAAAAATAACACCACTAGAGTTAAACTATGATATCTATAATAAGGAGTTACTAGGTATAGTTACAGCACTTAAAAAATAGAGAGCATTCTTACAAGGTATAAAGAAACTATTTATGGTTAAGATGGACTATAAGAACCTTATAGGATTTCTAATAATAAAGGAACTTAACCAAAGACAGGTTAGATAGGCGGAAATGCTTATAGAATACCATTTTGAAATTCAGTATACTAAGGGTATAGACAATGCACAAGCAGACGCTCTAAGCAGAAAGGCTAAACTATAAAGTAATAAAAAGCTATTAGGAGCTTTGTTACAAAGGGATTAAGATAGATTAATTAGGTATAATTATCTAAAGATTACAGCAATTAAGGAAAGTTAGATCTATAAATTACTAGAGAGTAATTAGATATAAAAGATTTAAGAAGTATAGATAGAGGATCTAGACTTAGAGCAATATAAAAATAGAGAAGTAACGTATATACCTAAGTCCATTACAGAAGAATTTGTTAAGGAATTCTATAAGGGAATAATATAAGGACATAACGGAGCTATAGGCTTAGTATTAAGACTTTAAGAGGAGTATATTATTTAAGAAATCTGGGGGCTAGTAAGATAAGTTATAAGGGAATATCTAAATTGCTAAAGAAACAAACCGGCGAGGCATAAGCTATATGGAGAGCTATAACCTGTTAAAATACCAGGAAGACCATAGGAGGTTATATTATAGGACTTTATTATTAAGTTACTAAAGTCAAGAGATCCTATTACAGGACGAGATCATAACGTGATTTTAGTAATAGTGGATAAGCTAATAAAGTAGGGATACTTTATAGCATACACTAAAGAGATATTAATAGAAGATGTTACTAGAATCTATATAAAAGAAGTGTTTGCAAGATATGGAGCACTAGACAAGATTATATTGGACAGAGATCTAAGGTTTGTAGCAGCATTTTAGGAAGTGTTTCTAGCAGAATAAGGAGTTCGCGCAGTAATATCTACAGCATATTATCCGCAAACGGACGGACAAACAGAAAGACTAAACTAGACACTAGAACAGTATCTAAGGCATTATATTAATTACGCACAGAATAATTGGGTATTATTATTACCAGTTATATAGTTTGCATACAATATAACACTATAAGAAGGAATGGGGACATTACTATTTAAGGCAAATTACGGGTATAAACCAAGAACATCGTTATCGCTATATTAAGTAAAGAAAACGAGCAGCACAGCTAAATAAAGAATGGAGACGTTAATGAATCTTCATATAGACCTTATAGAAATAGCTAAACTAGTATAAAAACAAACGAAAAGGTACTACGACGCTAGGAGATCTAAGGGACCAGATCTTAAGGAGGGAGATAAAGTGTGGCTACTATACAAAAATTTTAAGAGTTAACAACTAAGTAAGAAATTAGACCATGTTAAACTAGGACCTTTTAAAATTGTATAGAGAATTTTATTAGTTATATACAAGTTGAACTTACTAGCCAAAATAAAGGTCTATCCAGTATAACACGTTGCAATGCTAGAACTAGCACGCGGGAACATTAAACTACTAATATATAAGGCAAACACGTATAGAGGACAAAAGGAAGACGAATGGCAAGTTTTAAAGATTATTAGTTATAAGGACGTAGATAACGAAATATAGTATAAGGTAAAGTGGATAGGCTATAGTAAGACTACCTAGGAACCACTAAGCAACCTAGAGAACGCTATGGGAAAGGTACAGGAGTATTAGAAGAGAAAGGGTTAGGCAGTATTAATAAGGAAGAATTGCCAAAGAATAAGTTACCTAAGGGGGACCTAAGAGGAGCACCTACTAAGCTACTTAGAGTTGTTTCCCTCTTAATTAAAAGAGAGACTGGTCTTTTATTACTAAGTTCCTGTAGACCTTAACGGATAAGTTTCCACTTCTTAGAACAAACCTTCTCACGAACCTTCTTAAGATGAAGAAGACGCGTAGAGGCAGACAAGTACGCCTTATAAGCAGCACGAGTACGTTAAAGCTTAGCAAGGGAGGCCGAGAGCTTATTATCGAGTTTTATAGCAGTAGATTAAACATAAGACCCTATAATAAGTTACTTAGGGAACTTAAAGACTATTAAGAGTCATAGGACGCGCATATTTAGCATTAGAGACAGAGCGGACGTTATAGGACGAATAAATGTTTGCTTTAGTGCACTCTGAGCAAGAGAACAGTTGTTAGGCAGAAGGACTTGCTAGCGTAACATAAACTAACCCCTCTTTCGCACAACGAGAACACGGAGACGGCATTATCTCACCTAGCGACAGTATGGAGGAAACTGTACGCGCGCAACAAAGGGTTAAAGAAGAAGAAGAAGCTTTAGGTATAATAAGCAGAGATATTAACTAGATTAATTAAATAGATATTATACCTCTAGTAGACAACTTAGAGATGTTAGGAATCTTTAAGGACAAAGATAAAGAGGAGGGAGATAGCGTTACGGATAGCTTAAGTACAATGTTATAACTACTTAGAGAAGAGTTAAAGGAAGCTAGTTAGTTAATATAGGTATAGTCTAGGATAGATCTGGTGGAACTATATAATAAAGAATAGTAGCCGAGGTTACGTAATGTGATCTATATAATCTATGTAATCTATATAATCCATATAGAGCAGACAGAGTATACATACCTTACGGAGCGAAGGGATTTCTTAGGCGTATAGTTATATATTTAAAGGACCACAGTCCCTACCTAGATAGTTCTCTCTTCGTAATAAATCTTAGAATATAATTGGAGTTAATCTGTTGGGTAACCACTCCACCAGTTATTATTACGTTGTTGATTTGTTCTTACCTACATACCCAGCCCAATAACAGGACCCACCGTAGTTCCTGCTATAAGGTTCCGTTACAACTACCCTATAAGCTTAACTTATAACTAGGAACAATTTTATAGGTTATAAAACCCCTTTATAGAGTACTAGAAGCCAGAAACCATTAGTTTAAGATATATTACTAGTATTATATTAGTAAACTTAAAATGGAACAGTTAACCTATAATCCCTGCCTCCTATACACCCCATTAAATAGCCTTAGTATTATTGGACTCTAAGTAGATAATACCCTCTTCTTAGCGGACTAGACTTTTGCGGATGCTAAAGAGACTAAACTATAAGAAGCCAAGTTCCTAGCAAAGCCGCAAGAGCAGTTAACTAAGTAGACTCCAATTAAGTTTAATAGAGGTTTAATTATATAAAAGGGCAACCTAATTAAGCTAACTTAGGAACGCTAAGCTTAAAACCTAAAGCCTATTGTAGTAAAGCCTATAGACCTTACCAGTTCCCACAGAGAGACCTATAAGACTATAAATATAAAGGACTAATACGTTGCATAGCGTGCAAGAGGCGCCTATATTGCCATAGTCTATCAACCCAAATCTGCCTACAATTTATCCTTTGCGGCCCAGGTAACAGATCTATAAGAGGAAAATATTAAGCAGCTTAACAAACGCATTTAGTAGCAAATTGATAATACAATAAGAGGACTTACTTTTATGCCACTAGACCTAAATTCCCTTAGCTTACTAGTATTTATGGACGCCTCCTTTGCTAATAATAGGGACCTATTATCACAAATCGGCTTTGTAATTGTACTTACAGACCATAATTAGGATGTAAATATACTCCACTAGTCTTTAATTAAATGCAAATAAGTAACCCGCAGCATACTAGCCTCTAAGCTATACGCACTAGCTTACAGCTTTAACATAGGAGCCACAATTAAGTCAACAATCCAGAAGATCCTACAATTGGGGCAATTACCCCTAGTTCTATACACCGATTTAAAGTCCCTTTATGACTGCATAGTTAAACTAGGTACAACATAAGAGAAGAGGCTTATAGTCGACCTAATGTGCTTATATCAAGCCTACGAACGGCGTGAGATTGCAGAGGTCAAATAGATCAGTAGCAGAGATAACCCAGCGGACGCCATAACTAAGGCAAAGCCGTGTTAAGCCCTTAAAACCCTAATTAACACAAATAAGCTTAATCTGAAGGTCACAGAATGGGTAGAACGAGACTAATGGAGCACTTACGGTTTATTTACGGTCTGTCGGAAGACTGTACGGTTTATTTACGGCCCGTTGGAAGGCCGTACGGTTTATTTTACGGGCCGTAAGCAGGACTCACGGCTAGCTTTGTTGGAATTACAAGGTCATAAGGTCACAGCGGAGGTGTCTTGAGGGTCTAATTGATGATAGAGATGACGCAGACGATGAATATTGATTGATTCGTGATGCAGTAGATGCGGTTTATGTCTATCTAGATTGACATGCAGAGCTCGCTCTCGCGACGTGTCCAGAGCTTAGTCAGCATCTCTCGCTTAATTCTGACAAGCTTAAAGCACCGTTTGGAAGGCAGCCCAGAAGGCACCTCGGGAGGGATTTTCCTATATATTTCCTTTGTGTTTTACGGTTCTATTAAAGCAATTACGGAGGCTATACATAAGCGGCTCTATTTTCAAGTGCCGCCAGTGTATGATTACAGCACCTGGTGTACCAACCGCGTGTGTACGCGTTCGGTGCACTAACTACGTGCTTACGAAGCACTGACTAATTGGGGGGGACGCGTCAGTATATAGACTACGTAGTCTACTTCAATAGAATGGAAAGTCACCATCCAAATGAGCATACAATACTATACGTATTTCGTGCCCTTGGATACGACTCACTTGTATCATTAAGTTGATACAAACAATAAGGAATAGATAAAAGTTACTAAATTTAAACTGCTGGGTCTCCTCTCTTTTGTATTATTTTTATTTTATTTTATAGTATTTTATATAAAGAGAAGTATAAATAAAAAGGTAGAAAGGAGATATCTAATTAGTAGGAAAGCTAAAGGTATTTGCTAAGGCTCTACACGAAGCTCTACACGAAG
>Ga0307507_10007931_pt1 | contig 15015 bp, 16 predicted proteins | sample 7_EM_MG_FD_207223 | JGI IMG/M metagenome (GOLD analysis project Ga0307507, IMG submission 207223) | Populus trichocarpa ectomycorrhiza microbial communities from riparian zone in the Pacific Northwest, United States - 7_EM | ecosystem: Host-associated > Plants > Roots > Unclassified | place... | reverse complement strand
TAAAAAAAAAAAAAAAAAAAAAAAAAAAAAGGAAGGGGGAAAAAGGTAAAAGGAAGGAGGGAAAAGAGCTTACATCGCTATTAGCAGCCACCTCCTCACCATCATACCCCTTAGGCACAATCCCAGGACTCGGCTGCCCGCCCTGAGCAAGTTTCGCCGCCCGCAGCTCCCATTGCTCTTCTTTATCGCCGGTGCTCGAGATGCTGGGTAAGTCCGCGGGCACGTGCGCCGACGAATTGGATCTGTGTCGGTGGGACAGGGTAGAGAAGCTCAGTTTGCTGCCGGATAGGGGAGATTTCGGGCGTCCGGAGGAGGAATGTGGGCGGTCGAGTGATAGGCGGTCTTTATCTTGCTGTTTCTGCTCCTTGTTATCGTGGAGGTTTAGGACGTCCCGGGTGCTCTGGGACGGGGAGAGGGAAGGGATGTTAGTAATTAGGATGGAGAAGAGGAGGGAGGTGGGGGGGGGGGGGAGGAGGAATGTGAGGTGGGATTCATTACTGTATCGCTGCGGATGAAGGTGAATACGGGATTCTGTGGTGGTGATGGTGGTTGTGGTGGTGGTGGTGTTGTTGACTTGCCGTCTTTCTTGCTATTACTACTACTACCACCGTCCTTTTTGAATATGCCTTTAAAGGTCATTTTGCCTTGCTTTGGTTTCCTTCGCTTTGTGGAGTAGAATAAAGACGATACCACGAAGAGTGAGAAAGATGCTCTGTAGATGTTTTTGTTTTTGTTTTTCTGGGGGGGGAGAATAGAAAGGTCTTCCCTTCTCTTTTAGTTGTGGACAGACAGAACCCGGTACATAATCGGCCCCGAGCGCGAACAAGACAAAACACGGTATATTTGTATCAGGTAGAGAGGAAGTAAAAATGGAAAAAATGGAAAAATACGGTACAATCACAGTCACAGTACGGTGCGGTACTCGAGTACCTATGGCGGCGCGAAAAAGTTAAATTTGAATCTTTGTGAGAAAAAGGGAAGCGGAGGTTTGAGAAAGGAGAGCTTTAGGGAGCTGTTTGTTATGTGGATCATCAACCATAACAATAGAGAGTGTCTAAGCCCCGCCCACATAACAAGTTACCAAACCTGGATAATACTATTTACCAAGCCCTTCTTTTCCCCCCTCTAGCCTTGCGGATTCGAGAGCTGTTTCGCTACTGCAGGTTGAATACGGCAACTTCGCCGCCACAAACCCTCTTGGCTTACCGGAGGGTTTGTGAGGAAGCCAAAAATACTTTTCTCACGGGGGCAGAGGGAAAGACTTTTCGCCGAGAACTTGGTACTGTACTTTCTAGGCTTCTCAGTGGGCGAATGGAGAGCTGAGGGGTAATGTTATGTTATGCCAGGTTTTGTGAATAAGGAAGCTATGTGATAAGGGTACTTGTATCGTGGACCATAGGTAGACTATCTGTCTTGTAACTGATGTTCATCACATGGTTTGGCTAAACCTTGAATAGTAATCCTTGTTACAGTGCAACTACCGTACTGTAATGGGTATCTTCTGGAAGGTATAGTAGTGACTATCATCGTAATCATCGTAATCATCTTCGTTAGACACTATCGAAAAGTAGTGTTTTACGAAGGGTTACTCTGATGAGTAAACTGATTTAAAAACGTTTAGAGTGTAAATGGGAAGAGGGGGGGAAGCGGGGGAAAGAAAAAAAAGAAGAAAAAAGAAAAGAAAAAACACTGCTTTCATCATTTATCGTGATACTGCCAGCCTGACCGGAGGGTCAGGAGCGTGATTTCCCCTCGCCTATCTAACCCCTCTCATCTCTACGATGAGTGCCCCACACGCAACCTTACCAATTGCATGCTCCCCGTCCCCCGCAGAAAACCCTCTCAGGAGAAAGGAAAGAATTAAACGCCAAACTCTAAAGCTTTATCGAAAAAACAAACTGAGAAACGAACCAACAGTCGGCCTTCGATCGAAGAAGTAAAAACAAAAACAAAGAAGCCTTGAATACCCTTTTTGAAGAAAAAAGAAAAACACAAGCACAAACACTCATTTCTGCCGTATCATCTTGAAATCGCCTCCCCAGGATTCATGATACAGTACGACATTCATTAACGCGAACCCGAGGGTACTCTCCTCTCTTCGTCGGCAGGGGTGTTGCTCCGACTAGTGTTGGTGTCAAAATGAGATTGATCTATCTTTAATATCCATTCAATCATCTCTCGTTCGTTCTTCGCCCCAAAGAGATAGGTATTGAGTGGCGTGTACACAGCAAATATGTTATTGTTCTGTTTTCTCAGGAGTTTTCGAACATGAGGGTTATGGTCGATGTGGCAGTGGGTGAGATTGATGGCAGTGATTTCTTCTCCGTCTGTGATCGAGTGAACGTGCAGATAGGGCCGCCGCAGTTCAAAGTACCTCTTGATCCATGCCTTGTTGGATTCATCTGGCATGAACAGATAACCTGACTTTAACACTGAGGTACTATACAGGAGGGGAGAGCATTAGATAGTGTATTTTTGAATTATACTTGGATCGATAAACCTTTTGGGAATCTGCCGGACCTCAGCAATTAATCGTGGAGGTTCAGCTTCTGTTGGCTCAGCAAAGCAAGCTGCATCCTGTGGGGGTTCCGTGTTCTGTCGTACGAGTATATTCTAGAGCGGGTATTTTCCGTCAGCATATTTCCTTCACAAACGTACTCACAAACATCGGCTGCCTACCTCGCTGGGATCTTTCCACGAGGACCACAAGTCCACATATCTCCGTAGCACATGTATATGCGGATCCTCTTCTCCTGGGGTAGCGTTTTCACCCGTAATCGACCCACTCACTGATGTCCCTCCGGGTGTTTCTGTTAGGCTCCTTTCTGGACTCCTCTGACGGCTCTCTCTTGGGCTGCCCTCCGAATTCCCCCCTGAGCTTCCTGCCGGAGTCTCAGCTGGTGGGTATTCTGGTGCCCAATCTGGTGAGTCTTCTAGAGTCTCAGTTTCATCCCGCACGTCTTCAGTTGATGGAGGTTCCTGAATAATCTCAGTGATCTTCGTATTATCTGTTGACTCAGGCTCTCCGCCAACTTCTTCGCCCCTTTCCTCACTCGGTTCCATGGCTTCACCATAAAAGCCTTCCTGCGGTGGAACCTCCCTAGGACCCTCACGAGGCATTTCCGCTAGGGGCTCCCCCACTCCAGGCTTTGGGGTCACATTTCTGGTTACTGGTAAAGAGCTTAAGAACCCTTTGGCGTTTTCAACTTCGGCGGCCCTGATTCTTCTCCTCTTGGCTCTGAGGAAGTCTCGCACTAAACTTACACCGCGAGGCGTCCACTCGCCAAGATATTCTTCTCCCTTCACATATCGGTGCATGGTATTCATTCTCCAGAGATCGCCCGCCCTACGGGCTGCAGCTGGCCGAACAACCAACTGGAAAAGTCCCACGCTCGCATGCGTAATTCTGTTATTATTCCACAGCTGCATGAATTTATTAGGGCTTTTAAGTACTCTAGGCTGCACCTGTGAAAAAACGTCCTGTGAGAAAGCGATTGGCTCTGATAACTTGTCGGAAACCACATTCCACCGGAGATTCATTTGGACACGGTACTTGTCTGCCGTGGTTCGATCCAGGTATATGGAATTATGAAGACTGGAATCCCATTGGGCGACGACGCCGATTGTACCAGTGCCATCGGGGTTCTTCTTAACCACGGGTCCTAAAACTGTATTGAGTTTTATTTCGCGGGTTGGTGATGACATGTCGGGTGTTTTCCCCCGGGGGTCGAGCAGCCGCACTTGACTGATTCGAAGTTGTGAGATATCGCTCCATTGGAAAGCATCTCCCGAATTATGCGTAAGGTTAAGTTGGACCCTACGTTGCAGCCCCTGGCGTAACTGGAACAACCCAGGATCAGTTTCAGATTGTTGGATAACCTCAACCGGAAGATAATCCCCAGACTCAGACAGCTCCAATATTTGGACGCGGGCGAAAACGTCATGCTTCTCCTCAGTATAGAACTCTGTCTCGTTCAGTCGGGCATTTCGTTTTTTTTGTGGTGACGTCGGTTTGTGGTCTCGCATGTCATCCCAACTGATAAGTTTCTCGAGGTGCATACTTGTGATTTTTGCAAATATAGCCACACGAAGAGCAGTATTTCTCAGTGGAGCTCCGAGAGGCATACTCATGGGATGCGTACTTCCAAATTTCACTGGCCCTTCGTCAAAATCGGCTATCATACCAGTTGTAGTGGCACCGCTCTCGTCGGATATACCGGGGATGAACATTTGAGCGTGGACTGATGTTCCCTCTCGTTCGGCAAAACCTTGTAGTTCTCGCATCACAACGTTGAATTTGAGAGTTGACGAGGGCGCCTCCGCCGATGAAGGTTCTAGTGCAAGTTTGATGATTCCGACCACACTTGCCGTGTGGGGTGATATGACATCGAGTACAAAATCCTGAGAGCGTGACTCAAATATTGCTGTTAAGGGAACATCGACGTCTCCAATCAATGAGTATTGCTGGGGGGTTGGCTCTGAAAACGGGTCTCTGGGGCGGAGATGCTTCACAAGAGACTTAGTAAATAGAAGGCGGTAATACCAAGGAGCCGGAGGCGGTCTTACCTGCAGATACTCCGGCCTATCTAGGTATTGATAAATTTGTCTCATCTGGCCCACACGGTTCTGCAGTTTTTCCAAAGACCAAAGGTGAACGACATTGGTCTCGAAATCCATCACACGAACACCGACGCAGGGTTTTCGTGCCATGTCAAGGAACTCGTCGTCTTCAGCTGATACCCCGTTTAATACTAAATCGTAGCTCGACTGAAATGTGTGGCCTTCGTCCACAATTGTGAATTGGAATACCACCGATTTCTCCATTTCATTGCTCATTATCTGTGCCTCCTTCAAGATCGCAGCATGTTGTAGTATTGACTCCGCCATCCGTACATACCTCCGCTTACGCCAATGATCAAATGCGAATCTGGCTAACTTCTTTTCCATATCTGTTAAACCATCCTCAGGGTCTCTGATCTTTGGAGAAAGTGATATCTCTTCGAGTCGGCTTTCGTACTCCTTCCGTTGTAACTCTAGCTTCTCTTGCATCTCTTTCTTAGCCAATTCGAGCTTTTCCTGCATTTTTACTCTCTCAGCTTTGATCTCCTCAATCTCGACATGTGCTTCCTCGGTAGCTTTGAGCTTTTGTTGATACTCTTCTTTCTGTTTCTCCAATTGAGCCTGCATCTCATCTTTTATAAGTCTTAGTCTCTCCTCAGTTTCGCCCTGCTGAGGAGTCCCCGGCATAGTAATCACCGTATCGAGTGAGAGTTCGTCCAGGGTGGCGATAGAGGCATATTTTTCTCGAATCCCCGGAAAAGACATGACAGATTCAGTTTCATCATCTATTGAATCAAGACGGCTATCAGGGCGTCCTCTGCGGATATTCCGATGTCTCATCTCCTCTGCTTCCCTCTGAGCGAATGACCAATCAATGTCGCGGCTGGCTGGAACCATAGCCGGAGAATCCGGCCTGCTGCCGTTTGTCTCAGATTCAGCCCTCTCCAACACATCTATAGTGATTCCATTGCTTAATGAGTGACGATGGTCAGAATTCATTGTTGCAGATTGCCTTAACTTGTCTCGTTCTGCGCGGGCCTCTTGCGGGTGGTTGAATCTGAATATGTGGAAATCGCCTAAGATAATGCGATAACCTGTCCGTAACCTTCTGGGGCCATCGATCCTCAGCCCGTTGACCATGACAGCAGCCTTTTGATTAGGAATTAGTGTGACAACACCATTTTCGTTTTCAAATCGGCAGTGGTCAGTTAGAATCTTTGAGCCATTGAGACGAATTTGAGCAGTGGTGGAGGTTTCGACATTTCCAACTAATGTCGTTCCTGATTTGATATTGTAGACTAGACATTCTGCCAACAGTGGATCGTCGCTGGGATAGGTAAGCTATCTGCGAATAGAGATAAGGAGGATCACCAACCTGAGATTAACGAGATGAGGAATCTTCTTTGGGGTCGAGAGCCCGACAAATCCTTTTTCTATGCTAATTCCCAGCTCCTCCAACGCTGCTTCACGCTCTTTGTGGATTTGTTGGGTCTTTTCCAATCTCTCTTCCCAAGTTTGGTTCAAATCGCCTAGCAGCTTCTCAGACGCATTTAATTGCTCTGCAATCTCGGCCTTCGAAACCTTCTTCACTTGTCCATCAGGGGTAGTAATGGTGACAATTTGTTTTTCAAGAGGCGTATCTGGGGCGTAGTTCTCTTCCGGCATCGAGCCACCACCAGACAGCTTCTGTCTCAATTGTTGTAGCTCTTCTTTGAGCTCTCGGATCATCCTGGCATTTGGATCCTCGTTCACGACCGCGTGATTCTTGATTCTCTTGGCTGAATCGGCATATCTAAGGGTAGAAAGGGTTTCATCGAAATTGATATCGGCCGGTGAGATAGCTGCTATCATGGCTGTCATACTATTACCACCGAGAGAATCTTTAAGTAACCAAGTCAAGATAGAGTCCCGATAAGGAACCATATTTGCATTCTTTTTCTTCCCTGAGGATAGATCTGCCAGAGCTGCAATCACACGGCCCAGTGTGGATAAGGACCTGTTGATTTCAGCTCCCTCCTTTAGTCTTGCACCGGTTGCACCAGTAGACGTAGCTCTCTCAGAACCAGCCAAGTCAACAAGACTAATGCGGGAAACTTTTTCGGTATCAAAGCCCGTCTCAACGTCATGCCGTTTTTGACTTAATATGAGAGTAAATACAGCGTGGGAACGTGATGATGTCTCATTCATGTTTGTAGCAGCAACTGTTCTTGCTTTGTTTCCCTCGTCCATGAGGTGCTCGATCTCACTGAAGGAGCTCACTACAAGTTTCGCAAGGTCTTCAACGTATGGGCCTAATGAAGGGTGTTCTCGAACCTTTAGGTTGCCTTTCGTACTTGGGTTTAAGAGATCGCGAACTCGCTCTATTCAAAAGGTTAGAAGACACGATGGGAAGAACTGGAACGACTCAAAACTATACCGTTGTAAATTTCCAGATAGGATACTTCGACAGTACATTTCAGATTTGGATCAGTTTGTTGGGTAGTTCTACAGTAAGGTCAGCTCCAGATCGCCTTCGGTTCGAAATATCACTGGGGATATAACTCACATCCGCTCAAACATATGCTGGCAAATTTTCGGAATTACACCGTATTCCTCCCCGTAGCCCATCTACCCCGCCATGAAGGGTTAGCATGGCATTACACTCCCAAGTGCCTCTCATAGATTCCCCAAAGAAGCATGAGGTAAAGCTGAACAGTACCATAGAGTACGATTTTCCAGATCCAGTCTGGCCGTAAGCAAAAATGCAATTATTATAACCTTGAAAGGCATTATCTAGCAACGGTCTTCCGAGGTCGTCAAACAGGTTCTCCTGGCCCGCTACAAAATCTGTCAGAATATCCTCAGAGATGCCTATCTAATAACCAAAGCCGACGCACCGTAACTAGGATCGCTCTTTGAAAAACTCCAATAGCTCCTGTCGAAATTGAACACTTTAGGACCACCATCTTTTGCGGCTTTGCTTCCGGCGCTCTTCTCTGCTCCAGGGGGTGGGTTCAGGACCGTCTGACTGTCTTTCATTTGAACGATACATTTTGCGCCGCGATCCTTCTCTAAATCCCACCCATGACAGGCCGCCCACACAGTAGCGTTAGCTCAGAGTACCCGCATAACCCCATACTGGTGTTTCGAGGAGAAAGGCAGAAAGTACCTCTACTATTAAACGGCCGCACCCTCACAACTACCTTGATATTACCGCCCGTCATCGTAGCTTGTTAACCGGCCGGTACAAGTCCCGAAGTTCCAGGAGGACCTGAACTATCCACTGTCTCCGACCGTCCCACTTGCACCACACGTAAGGGGCAAATATAGCTAGACGAAGGAACAGCGCGCAAAGATGTGGGCGAACTGCAGCTAGAGGAAGATGTGTTGTTTATTAGGCTTCAAGGAAGAGAGAAAAAATAAAAATACTCAGTAAACAAAGTACAAATTATGACTTTGTGGTGACAACCAAGGAGAGGCAAGGTCAAACCCTCTTAACGCGTTTGATATTCAGGTTGGTAGGGCAGATCCAAAAGAATGGAGCTTGCAACAGAGTCTTCTACCGTTTCGCAGGGAGACTGAAGGAAATGGAACTGGTCCCTCTGTAGACCGTTGATCGTTGATCTCGCTGTGAAGAGACCCAGGGGATTTGAGACCCTGAGATGGTTGCAAGGGGCGTGAGGCTTGGCGCCTGAGAACCGACTAGATGAGAGGGAAAAGGGAAGGGCAGGTTCTACCGTTACTTTTATGCTTACGATCGTTGGTTCCTTCGTTCGGTTCCAACAAACCCTCTTAAAACCCTCTCTTGAGATCGATCAATCAAAAAGCTCGACCTCCCGGAGCCATACAAAAAGCAACATCATGGTATCTTTTATCTTTCCTTACCCCTCGCTCTATCTTTTATCTTCTAGAAGCTATCAAAGATATCAAGGCTCACTTAGTTATTTTGACAGTCCGTCCAAAACTCTGCTGGAATTCAAACCCTCCTCGATGTACGTAAGGCCAAGCTTTGTGGGATCATTATGGGAATGATAGTGATAGTGATAGTGATGCTGATGCTGACGGGTGTATTGGACAGGCCGAAAGGGAAGCACAGAAGATAGTTCAGAAAGGTAGAAGCTCATATTAGCCACAACAGACATCTGAGGATGTCTTTATATCTGTTTCTTATTCAAGAGGGGTTGATGGCTGCTAACTCTGGTGATAATGGTGATACTCCTTCTAGCGAGAGCTTGTACGTAACCCCTCCAACCCCCCCCCCCCCCCCCCAATGTTTACCATCGAAACATACTAAACTTATCGTAGATCGAACACAAAAAGTTAAGGATGCTCGCAGCGAAGCCCAAAAAGAAATCGAAGAATACAAAAAGCAGAAAGAGAACGAATTCAAAGAATTTGAATCTAAGGTTGGTTTATCTGCTTCTTTACTGCGCGGGTTCTAAAACAGGCTAACTGCATTACAGCACTCTGGCGTCAACGCCAAAGCCGAGGAAGAAGCTACTAAAGAGATCGAGCAAACTCTAAAGGATATCGAGGCTGCGACCAAAGAAAAGGGCCCCGAGGTTATTGGAGATCTGCTGAAAGCCGTCACCGATGTAAAGCCGGAACCTCATCGCAACGTTGCTGCTTCTGCCTGAGTTTGCCCCCACACCTTATTGTTCGAATTTGTTTGCAGGGACTAGAATTATATATTACTGAGCAATTGAGTGGTTTGATTTGTACCTCAAGTTCTCGGGTACAAGAGCTCCCTGTCTCAATAGTATTATATGATCATAATATGATACTATTCATCGGCTGAAGCCCAATCTCGAAATACGGAAGCCCACTTACGCTGGCATTTCATCTGTATCATATACTGTACAACTGTCCGAGTCAAAGGGGAAATACACCAGCCAACCGAAATGAAATACAAACTTAAAAGCAAAAAGAGAAAGCACCCAGCAAGCCCAAGTAACGGAAAGGGCAGACATAAGAGAGGCATCCTACGCCAGCCAAGATTCAATAATATGGCTGGGAATATCTGACTCTTTGCTATGGCCGAGGCAACGACCCTGCCTGCCCTCTGGGCCAATGCAATTGAATAAAACCTTAACCCTTTGTTTTCTTACTCCAAACTCCATAGATCCCCCAAACGAGCTTATTTCCTTGATCTCAATATCCTCCCACCCGTGGCTGCTGCTTCTTTCTTGGCAACTTTAGAGGAAGAAGGCTTTTCCTTCACTCCAGCCACCTTATTTTCTTTCAAACTCCCAGAGCTCGGGTTTCCTTTGATGCCACCCCGCTTTAACCCAGTACTTGCTGTATTTGTCGTGGTCGTCGCCGGCGCTTTGCCCTTTGCCTGTGAGCTTTTGGTAGCCTTCGCCCCTAAGACCTCCTGGCTACTGCCAGCACTAGTCGCAGTTGTTTCAAGTGATGAGCGGGTTGTAGCGCGAGATGACGGTCGAGTTGACGCTGAAGCAATTGAACCATTCGATGGAACTTTGCGGGTTGTTCGTCCAACGGTTTTCTTGGGGGGTAAGGGTCGCGCTGGGGATGATGACCGAACAGGGGAAGATGAAGGTGGTAGACTCGGCTTTCCGGGAGAGAGGCTAAGCCCACTGGATGGATGCGCCGGAAGAGGAGGTGGAGGCATCCTCTCTCGGGCTGAGGTGCCAACAGTCTTTTTTGCTACTCTCTTTTTAGGGACAACAAGTCGTCCCGGTTGGGCATTTGGCTGGCCACCTCCTTCATCACTGTGTAGCCAAGAGTTTAGCAAATGCCGAGCCAGATCTAAATATCTGAATGAACAAACCTTAATCTTTTCACGTCTTCCACAAAGCCCTTGGCCCCTCTAGGGCCCAGTTTTGGCAATATCGCCTTCGGCTCCTTATTTTTATTCGCGTGTTGGGCTAATAAATCCCCCATCTTCATCCCCCAGAGTTTCTTTGGTACTCTGTTAATTCGCATTTCGATTCTCTGTTTTAGTGAGCGAGCTTGCATGGTGTATTGTGCTCGAAGCTTTCTGGCGCGTTCAGTTACTATAGAAGCATTAGATGCCCATTTGCTGAAGCTGCCACGTAATCCTTAGACCAAACGTACTTTCTAAGTTCAAATTTTCAATGATAGTAGCCTTCTGTTTTTTCGTAATTCCGGCAGGGCGCACCTGGCGTAAAGGCGACTTCATTGGTGTCATTGTAGAAGTTGGTTTCATAGGTGATCGTGGGAATTGGGTTGGCGTTCGTATTGGTGATCCAGGGGCGTTGGAAGGGGATTGAGAATTACGATTTTTCCGTCGAAGGGGTGCCATTTGTAAGAAAATGTGCGATAATAGGTTTTGGTAGCTATTCGCGTTGATTGAAAAAAATAGTGAGTATAGAGGCGCGTTTTGGTGTTTGTCCTTTCTGTTATCTGCAAACTCGGAGTGGAGCAGGAGGGTGTCGGTAAACAAAGCAAAGTTGAAAGTCAAACCCCAACATGTAAAGGCTTGGCACACCACAAAGCCGGGTAATTCTACCCTACCTCATACCCAGAGCTCTAATTCAGAGAATCCCCCACTGGAACTCCCAACGCCGACGCACAGCTCACCTAACAATCAACTTCTATCGATCTATCATCCCTATCGACCCCCATCATCATCCTCCCATCATCTTATTCCTTGGTAACAGCTTTTACACTTTACGCATATAAGTGCTGTTGCAATCATGTTGGAGGCGACCATGATAGTGTTTGTGAGCCCGTGAGATTCACAAATTTCCTATCAGCCGCTAACTAGGGCCTTCTATTGTAGAGTTGACAACAGCGAGAGCAGCCGGAACGGAGATTATACGTAAACTTCCAACCCCCGTTTCTCCTTGGAGCTTAGAGCTAACTAGGGAATCTGACCAACGAAGACCAACCCGTTTCGAGGCTCAAGCAGATGCGGTCTCCCTTATCTTCTCCGCGAAAACTCAGGCCAACCCGGAGTCGTCAGTAGGCTTGATGACCATGGGCGGTAAGGGACCAGAGGTACTGGTTACATTAACCACAGATTTTGGGAAGATCTTGAGCGGATTGCACGACACAAAGATCAAAGGTGGAACTCATCTGGCAACAGGGATTCAAGTCGCCGGTGTATGTCATCTACCATTTCCTGCACCAACCTTCCAAGTTTGTTATTTCGCAGGTCTCAAGCTGATCAACTCAACTCTATTCGCGGCTCTACAGCTAGCGCTAAAGCATCGCCAAAACAAGTCTCAACGCCAGCGGATCATCGTTTTTGTCGGCTCTCCTATCGCTGAAGATGAAAAGACTCTCGTAAAGCTCGCAAAGAAGATGAAGAAAAATAATGTCGCAATAGATTTCGTTAACTTTGGTGAGGTCGACACTGACAATACCACCAAGCTTCAAGCTTTTGTCGATGCCATCAACTCGGCTGATAACTCCCACCTGGCTACTATTCCACCTGGACCTCATCTTCTTTCTGACCTTTTGGTTACTACCCCAATCTTGAGCGAAGCCGGAGGCGCTTCTTCCGGAGGCGCTGGGGAGGGTACAGGGGCTGGTACAGGGGAAGGGTCTGGAGGATTTGACTTCGGAGTTGATCCGAGTTTGGACCCTGAGCTGGCATTGGCGCTCCGAATGTCTTTGGAAGACGAGAAGGCTAGGCTGGCGAAGGAAAAAAAGGAGAAGGAGGACAAAGAAGGGAAGAAGGAAGGTGGAGAGGCTTCGGGATCTTTAGAGGGAATCAAGGAGGAGGATGAGAATACCCCGTTATTGAAGAAGAAGGAAGACGGAGAAGGTGGAAGTGGAAGCAAGGATGATGATAAAATGGATACCGCATGATTAGCATTAAATTGGCTTTGTGTTGTCCGATAAATAACTTCTACGGGTCTACCTTCACGGCAGTAGGCGAATTCCTGATTAGGGCAGTTCGCGATGTATATTATCATTCCGTAGACAAAAGGGATTTAAGTAGCATTTTCTCTCTTCTAGGGCATTTTGATCTTCCTTAATCCTGCTAGAATATTCGTAGATCCTGACGGAGCGGAAAGATGTGCCCCTTCGCCGACCGCAGGAGTGTGCCCACGTAGTTTGTGTGGACCAAAACCTGCATTAGGAATTTAGCTATTTCCAAACGATTATACAGTCGGACAAAGCTCACTAGATGACTCAAAAAAACCTCTACATTGTTCTCCTTACCTTTCTCAACAAGGTAGAGGTTTTTTTAAGCTCCTCAGGTAGGTGAGTGGTAGTGTATATATAACTATTTGAAATAAGACATTTTGGTAAGAAGGGGGAAAATGTGTTACACACAGCCACAGCTTGATTGCCAAGGCATCGTATTTGATTAGTCATCATACTTTGTGCCACGTCCTTGCGCTGTTGTGTGGAAAACACCAAGGGCCTGTTTGGCAAAAATGGGACCGTTCCGTTGGGCGACCGTTTCTGCTGTGAAAATGGCATTCCCTCCGTTTTGAAATTGCGTTATACCTTCTTACGGAAGGCCCAATCATAAGAGGTCACTCGGTGACTCATCTAAAACTGAAATCCGGCGCTGTCAGCACTAGTTCTGGGCATTAACGGCAATAACTCCTAATTGCCTGAATGGTCTAGTGGTATGATTCCTGCTTTGGGATTCTGAAAATGCAGGAGGTCTCCGGTTCAATCCCGGATTCAGGCCTTTCTTTTGCTTCAGCACCGAGTGCGGTTGATGGTGGAGGTTTTGGATTGCGGCGAGAGTACTGTTTTGCTTGGCTAGCGTGCTCTAATGGATCTTGGTAGCAGACTGGGGCTAGGGTGTGCTGCGATAAAGTGCCGGTGCTACTGTACGCAACCACTGTAAGAAGCTGCTTCCTACCGCTGCTCAAACACGTGCTCAGGCGCTAATAAATTATGGGTACTAGGCATAAATTCTCACTCAGAGGTTGGTTACCTAGAAAAGCAGACTCAAATTATCTTGCATATTTCATTGACACTATTAAGCCACTTGATTTCCCGAATTTAGCCCAGCAAATCCTACGCTTTGCGAGTGAAGGGGCATACCGGTACTAGTACAATGGCCGAAGCATCCATTGGAGGGATCATGTAGAGTACAGTACACAAAAGACTTACGCTGCCTATTAGTAGCCAACTTGGCTGAATATTTAGCAGATCTCTCTTCCTACGAACCGCCCACCGGCTACCGTAATCTATTCCATATCTCTTCTCCCTCCCTCCCTTCTTCTCTCTGAGGAAAAAAGGGAATATTTTTCATTGACATAGATTTCGCTAATAATGATATTTCAACCATGATCGTGATCATAAAAGTTCGGTACAGTAACTGGGGGTCTCAATTTCTAGATCTCCCTTAGCGTTGCTCGTATCGGGGAATAATTCAAAGATTTATTTTGAGGGCCAAGTGACACAGCTCGTGGTCGGGCATCATACATACCCCTATGCATATGTCTTGAGTGGAGGTCCCGGGTTTTTTCTGAGAGTAGGCTAACTGATAGGGAAATTCGGAGATTGAATATTAGCTGTGGTTGGAGCACAGTACAGTATTGGTTTGCAAGTCTGCTTGGCTGGTATATGTACAAGTAGTTTGGATCTTTCGCGTACTCGCATTGGCTTGTTTTGCGGTTGCTTGGAAATACAATCTAATGTAAAGATGCGGTTACCGTGCTGGCTCTCTACCCTACGGAATATCTCGAGTGGGTTGGGAATTACGCCTGAAGAAAGTCCGTCCTAGGGATCGACACTCTTTGGGTTTTCCGCTTCCGGGCATGCCTGCGTACACCGCTAGAAAATAGCAATTGTCTCATCATCTCTGAAAGGGTAAACGAGAAATTTGAAGGGGGCTTTTGATCCGAGTGGGCTTAGTGTTTATCCTCTACATAGTGAAAACTTGGAGGGTCACAGCACACCATTCATCTTGACTATCTAAGGATTTGATCATCGCGTTATGATTTCCCAAGGTGTGGTCCAATTCGTTACTAGCTTGTTTATCACGAAAGCCCGCGAGCGTTAATTAAGGCTTTGCTGGGTGGTGAAACATGGGCCGCACGCTTAGCGACCCGGTGATGTTTCTCTCTTGGGGTGTCTGGGCTGATCCGGCAATAAAGTTAACTACCGTACCGGTACGATGCTGAGGCATCATCTAAGTTGCTGTATGGTCGGAATCAGGGGCTAGAGGGCTTTTTGAAGAAAGCTACTCGAGTACTAAATTACAAGGTCTTCCGAAGAGGCAGGTAAGGACGCATTATTGTGGCGCACGACTGGTATGGAAACTATGCTAATACAGTACAAACTTTTGGTACTAGCTCTCTATCGTTAAGAATGTATGATACTTGCTATCGTAAGGCCCGAAGAGGGGATGTCTAACGAATGGTTTGAGTTACCCTATAAGCCATCGGATACCGGTGCGGCAGCTTGTTGTGCCGGTATTTGTGCCAGGGTGCTTTGTTTGGGAGTCTGCAGCCTCAATACCGGTACTCGAGTAGACGTGCGGGCTCATCCCGGATCAAAATCCTTGGAACTCTA
>Ga0307507_10007930_pt1 | contig 15018 bp, 13 predicted proteins | sample 7_EM_MG_FD_207223 | JGI IMG/M metagenome (GOLD analysis project Ga0307507, IMG submission 207223) | Populus trichocarpa ectomycorrhiza microbial communities from riparian zone in the Pacific Northwest, United States - 7_EM | ecosystem: Host-associated > Plants > Roots > Unclassified | place... | reverse complement strand
CCTGGTCCTCCTAGTCTATCCTGATTCACCCTGGTCCACATTTTCGGTAAAATTTTGAAAAAAGAGTGGATCAGAATGGATCGGAGTGGACAAGGTGGACTAGGGGGACCACGACCCCCCTTGGTGGACCAGGGGGACCACGACCCCCCTTGGTGGACCAGGAGCGTTCAGGAGCACCTGGGACCATGCTGGGACATTTTCCTGAAGGAGTCCTTAGATGGGGATACAGATATCGTCTGCTCGTTGGTTCGACCAGACAGGGTACACGCAGGCTGGTTGATGATCCTGAGGAGCCGCTGCCGGTTGCTAAAATAATCTCAATTGGAAACAGTAGGCATGTCCGGATGTGGTGGTCACTGAATTCACCGAGCGAACCCATGGATCTGCTCTTCTGTGGCCATCGTATTAGAAGGGAAGATGGGACCCCCACCCCAGGGGGCAGTGAATTTTGGCCCTCGTGATAATAGGGGTCAATCTCCCAATCCGTCCCTTCATAGTGATAAGTCAGACTCAGGCGGCCACGAGCCCGAGTTGTCCACTGTAGCCGCAAAGAGAATCACCAGGTTGAGTACCAAAAAAAACGGGAGCAGGATTCGAGAGAATGCACAAAGGCTGCACAACTTTGCGGAGAACATTCATGAACCACAGCCAGACTCAAACTGCGGTTCGGCCACCAAGCTCGTGCGAGCCTTGCATTCCGGTTTCAGACCATCTCATAGTAAGCAACCTTTGGCCCCTCCTACTGACATGGGCATTCGTGCCTTGAGGTCTGGCCGAAAAATTGGAAGGGAGACTGACCTAAAGGAAGTATTCCTGTTATCTGCCAGGACGGTAGTCAATAGCAGTGGGAAATGTGACCTAGCAGCCATGGCTGAGGATGATGAACCGAATGGTCTGGTAGACGCTGCAGAACATCTGAGGTAGGTCGCCTGCGGCGTGCCAATGAGGCGCAGGGGTATTGAGGGTGAACCAGATAGACTCAATAGGGAGGTGAATCGGAGTCGGCAACCTACCGCCACGTCTAGTCCGCCAAACCATCCTCCTCCGTTGCCTCCCAATCCGAGTAATGATCTAGCCTTTATGGCCTCTGAGTAACTACAGCTGAGGATATCAGCTGAGCATCTTTTGATGCTACCCTCTGGCGCCCAGCAGCCTGTCGACACATCGGCGGCCCAAGTTGGTACACCCCACAGCAGCCATTCCCACTCTAATCTCTGCGCCAACAATGCACTTCTAGATATGGCAGCAGCAGATCCCGGACGAAAATTAGGCCTGGCTGCCAGCTTCCCAGCCAGCTCCCATGGATACTTTACACCTCGTAAGTTGTGGTTACAACCACCAGGTCTTTAATCTGCTATGTTGGCCGCTGGTCCTACTGCTTTGTTAGCAGAAGGAGACCTTAGGCGTCCGCTCCAGTTCGTTCCTGCGCACTAGCTTTTGTCAACAAGGCTAGCCTGCCTTGACCCAATCTGGCTAATGTGAAGCGGCAAAGAGGGTAGCTCCGTTCATGATTCTAGATACTCGGCCACTGCCGATCCTGGACTTTTCCTTTTGGTGGTTTTCATTTTCGCTCCTAGATTTCTGCGGGTTGTTTAAGCTTGTTCCTGACCATGGTTGTTTTAGATTAGCCTGCCACTGCTGGGCTGGTTGGCCATGACCCAGTGTGGTAAATTTAGACTTGCTATCGTCCAAGGATCCTACAGAGGCAAGAGAGAAGCTGGGACATTTTCTTTGGGTGTTTTGGAGACCATTGTTGTCGTGTTCGGCACTAGCTGTTTTTTTCGTCTCGGGGTGTCTTTTCTGGCTTTTGAGGTTTGCTCTGGGAATTATTGCAGTTCAGTCTTGTTGTTTTCCGCCTTCTTTCATTTGGGATATGTTTCTTCTAGTTCTAGACCTTGCTCTTTGGGTTTTTGCGGATCATTCTTGCGGTTGTTTTATGTTCGTGATTGCCCTCTTCATTGCTTTCCTGTCCTAGCTTTCACCTTATACCCCATCTGTTGAGCCTTAGCGGCAGCTAGTAGTTTGTGGGATGAGCGTTCCGTGCTCCGTACACTAGCCTTACCTGCAGTAGTTATGGTCCGCTTGGCAGACCTATATGAACTAGATTAGTTCGCACATTCAATAAACCTCTTCATCTATCTAGCAACTCTATTCACTACGATCTCAATCTATTACAATTCACCTGCATCCTATGGCATAACAACAGGGGTGGCTTACGGCGGAGAGAACACGTCTGTTGCGGCAGGAGAGGCAAAAACGAAGGGATGTCCACCGCGAGTGTGCCCCGAGATCTCAATTCAGGGACAGGTTAACTAGAATGCCACCCACTATTGAGTTGGTTAAAGCTGGGTCAACTGTAAGTAGGAGGGGGAATGCCGTGCTGGGGCCAGCTTCATCCCGACACGATATACCAGAGCCGTTTCTGTACAACCCCGAGCCTGTTCTGGACAACGGAGAGCAGGGCCTGGAGCTAGCAGAGGACACTTTAGACTCCGATGATGGTGAATACTAGGGCTGGCGCTGGAGAGCCAAGAGAGCAAGGAGGAGAATGAGTTAGAACATCATGGGGATGATAAAGATCTATTCGCAGATTGGGGGGGGGGGCAGAGAGGCCGATGGGGCATGAGGTCTGTAACTCGCAAGCTTCGATACTGACAATCACCCCTGGGAATACCCAGAGTTCTAGCAGGATTGGTTCCTCCAGACGGAGAACACCTGACCCAGTACATATTAGCCAAAATCAGTTTCCATCTGTGGTTCTCTGCCGTTCGCCAGCCGTCTTGAATTCACTTGCAACCCCGGCCATAACTCCACGCCACTCAGAGCCAACAACGCGGGAATTGGACAGTGGAGGTGGAGAGCGGCCCAGGAGCAGACGGAATATGGGCATAGGGCTTGAGCGTAGCATCATGGCCGAAGCCTGTTGCCTAATGTGGGACGGGATGATCTTCGTGAATCCGTTTCTGGACCCAATTACCCTAACTGAAGATGTCCGCAGGTGCTGGCACGATGGCGGGAGGTAATTGGGCTTTCCCAACTGTGCCGATGCTACCCCACAGCCAAATGACCAGGCAAGTTACCCTTGATCGATAACCTACCTCTTATCCCAAACTAAAGGGAGCGGCCGGCAACCACTAGTGTGCAAATCTGGTCAAAGCACAGTTCGTGCAGATCTCCATATCTGCATACGGTGAAGAAGAGTATAACCGAACTCTATAAGCTTGATATTGATGATCCTGGGCCTGCAGATGAAGGGCGGAATACCTGCTGGAGGAGGATAGGTTCACTTGCCCACCAAGGACCTATGGGGTAGTTTTTGACCATTTCCCTTGATTATTTCGAACTGATCTAAGACTAAATCCATCTAATTTGGTGGATAGTCAATTTCTCTTACATTCGTAGCGCCACAGATCCCAGACGCACTATGCGGATAATATTACTCTAGCCATGGAAGGAAAGGCAAGATGGATGAGAGCTGCCTAGGCAAGATCGATGGCTTGTTTATTGGTCTGATGGCACATCAGCAAGATGTAAAACCCACTCCTGGTCCACCAAGGGGGGGTATGGTCCCCCTGGTCCTCCTGGTCCACCCTGATCCACCCTGATCCACATTTTCGGCAAAATTTCCAAAAGGGTGGATCAGAGCGGATCGGAGTGGACTAGGTGGACCACGGGGACCACGACCCCCCTTGGTGGACCAGGAGCGTCCTGGACCACCTTGGACCACACTCCGACATTTCCCTGATGCAGCCATATTGTGCCATTCACTGTCATGCTGGCAGACTGGAAACTTTATCGATAATACACCTTTCACAAGTGCCAGTTCCAAAGGAAAGAGCAATAAGGCTCACTTGCGGTTTTGAGAAGTGTCCGGATCCCTTGGCGCCCAGGTGCCCAGTTATCCGGATACTCTTGAAAACCGCAGTACTTAAACAAGTGATAAGCCGCCTAAGACGATGATAGGCCTGCTAGAATGCCAAATACAGACCTGGGACGGTACGGGAGAGGTCTGGTGGGGACGAATAATTGAGCGGATCAGTACAACATTGAGGCTGGAATCGAGAAGGAGCGGGGAAAGCGTGTTGAGAGAATGTAGGGATATCCTAATGATAAGGACGTATTGAGGCTAGAGTTGGGAATCAATCCGAAGGTGGATGGATCAGAAGCCTCTGGCGGCCTCGGTGACACGGGGAGAGGTCATGGTCTGCGCGGACCGCAATGGGATCAAGCGGCGAATCCGGGGGTATTAGATCATGTAGCTCTGTTTCAAGAACCGGCAGACCCGCCATCATAGGTTGAAGAAACTGACCTAGCGGAGGGAAATGTACCTATCAGTATTCTATGATCGTATATGTATATTATGAGAGTGTAATAAGGGAAATAAATGATATATGCTAATACAGTCCGGAAGTAACAAAACCTTAAAGTGTGTAGACAAGTAGAAAGGCGTCAGAGAGGCAATTGTAGGCATGAAAGACATGGGAGAGCGTCAGGCGGATGCGGATAAGCTGGACAGTTGGCAATTATTGGTTCAGAAGGCAGGGGATTGTGTCAGGCGGAAGGTGAGAGGCCGGAGCGGATAGTAGGGCATCCAGCGGACGAGATGTATTGGGGAGGGAGGAGAGGGAAAGGTTGAGTGGACAACGTCCACCCGATCAGGGAGAATACGCAAAGGGTTCGGGGGGTGTGGGGAAGAGAACTCAGCTTGTGGGGGAATTTAGATCAAAGAGGATTAGGAGAGGGACTGGGAACCTTCTTACCGCTTCTTCTTTTTTGTCCGGAACCCCCCACAAGCCCTGTTCTTCTCCCTGCACCGCCCACACCTCCCGCACCGCCCGCACCCCGTGCACCACTCCTACCCCATGCACTGCCCGCACTGCCCGAACCGCCCCAACCGCCTGAACCCTTTGTGCATTCTCCCAGATGGGGCAGACGAAATCAGGGCAGAACAGGGTATCATTGGAAGAAGGGTGGCGGACACAGGTGTGTGGGAGAGGGTTGGGAGTAGATTAGACCCGTCCACAAGAGGCCTGCGAAGAAAAGCCAGCGGACAGGGGTATTTCGGGGTAGGGGAGGAAGTGGTTATGCGCTGGGGGCAGGGTTGCTGGAGAGAACTGTGCCAGGCCGCATCCTGTGTCTCGGGAAACAAAGAGGCCACGTCCAGACAACGCAAGCCCAGGCCTACGCATCAGGAACTGGAGTTTACATTTTACGCGCTTGGAACGTCCGGTCCACAGGGCGAACAACAAGCACCAGGACGCAAGGTAATATTTTTACTGATGCGTCCTATAGCTTTATTTGCCCAATTGGTCACAGCACCTGGTACAAGATAGTTGTGTTTCCTGAACGTCAGTGGGGGTTCCCTATTTGCCTTATTCGGACAGTGACAACAGATCAAGGGATAAAGCACTTCTTCAAGAACTTGATTTCACAGGAGGCATGCCATTACCGCTTCATTGTCAATGTTGAAGATATAATTGATCCACCAGAGCGGCGTGTTGGATAGTCTCGTAGAAGGTGGCATCCTTCGCCGGTATCGCCAAGTATGTACCGAAATGTCTCATGGCATATACATCTCGTAATAACCGCTGACTGTCCATCGATTTCATAGTAATCGAACTCAGCAAACCTGACCCTGTTGACAGGGCATCAATTTAGCTTGTGATAATTAGAATAGTCTGCGGGGCTGTAACTGCCTTCTGGGTGATGGCAGGAATAGATACGGTAACGATAATTCCTCTATACCAAAGAGGGGTATCTAACCAGAACAAGTTCCGGAGATTTAGACTAACTTGTTGTAATAAACTTCTTACTATATCGGAACCACCAAGTAGTTCCTAATAGCTAATTTTGTTTGGTCTGGATTCTCGAAGCTATCCGAAGAAGTAACTGTTCAACCAAGTATATTAAAAACTCTCTCTGTCAAAGTCTGCCTTTTAGAAGTCCGGAGAATAGCAGGTCTTAAATACACTTGTCAGGCTAACTGGAGCCTTGTAAACTGTAACTATTAAGACTCCAAAATGGCAGCTTTGTAAGGTTAAATAAACATATCAAATATCAAAGAATATCTTGACATAATACATAAAACATACTGAGTATCAAACTATACTCTGAAACTAAACATGAAACATCGTGAGTATCAAACTCAATCATCAAACATCCTGAGTATCAAATGATACTCCGAAACCAAACATAAGACATCATGAGTATCAAACAATACTTCTGAAATCAAATGAGTTATTGATACTGGTTACCGGGGCTATCAGCCGCGTGGCAGATCCAAATAATACATACTGCACTTCGACTCCCAAGTAGAGCTCTCCAATCTCCAACTCCTTAGTCAGTGTGTGAAAAACCCAAATATGTGGATTATTTTGAAAAGGACTCACCAGTTGGTGCCCGGCGATTTAGTGGGAGATCAGGAATGATCGGTGCCAGCGCAAGGCTGTCAGATGGGCTATTAAGTGGGCTGTTAGGTTGGCTACTTGCTGGGCTGTTTGCTGGGCTGTTTGTTTGGCTGTTTGCAGAGCTGTTTGCTGGACTGTTTGCTGGACTGTTTGCTGGACTGTTTGCTGGACTGTTTTCTTGGCTGCTGTCTGAGCTACTGCCTGCACTGCTGGGTGGGCTATTGAGTAGGATTGGTGCTTGCGGCCACCCAGCCACTGGGGTAGCATTTTGTGGAGCAGGTATTTCTTGTCCTTGCTTTGGGAGAGCAACTTGAGCGACTTGTCTTTGTGCTTGCAGTTGGTTAATCAGTGGTTGAGACTGGCCCAGAGTAACACTAGGAGCAACTTCTCTGGGCGCCCGAACGAGACTAGGAACGAACCACAAGGGCAAGGGCAAGTCATTCCAGGAGCTGTTCGGGCGCAAGCACCATTTGTCCCTGGTGTCGTCCCGGGTCGTCAGACTGAACTGCAGGTGCAAAGACCGTTGTTCGTCTCGTTCTAGCATGAGGCCAGGTCGCTCCAGGTGTGACTCCGGGTCAACCTCAAAGGCAAGCGTAAGGACAAGTCGTTCCCGTCGTGCCGGAGGCAAGACAAGTCGCTCCAGCTATATTTTCGGGTCAATCTCAACCGATAGTGCAGGGCCAAGTCCTTCCTGGTGTCGTTCTGGCACCATGACAAGTGGCTCCAGGTGTCACTTCGGGTCGACCTCAACCTAAAGTGCAAGGAGAAGTGGTTAATTGTCTGGACAGCGTTGTCGGAAATCAGAGCTGGGTTCGGATCAGCCGTAGCAGGACCTCATTGAATTTGGGCGCCCAGAGGTAGTAGCAGCGGGGAAACAATCACTTGCACAGTGGGGACCCCTGGCTGGCCTAGTGCAGGGACAGGCTGGCCCTTAGCCACCACCTGAGGCTACTTGTTTATGGTGGTTGTCAACTTACATATACAGTTCTTAACAAGGGGAAAGATTGCCTTATTGGCCCCCCACAGACGAGCAATATCATTCGCAGCTGATTCTGTGGCGAGCTGATCACACGCAGGGTGTAATCCCCTGATTCCTGCGACAATTTGCGGCAATTTTCCAATAGCAAAATTAGCGAGTAGCGTAAAGTTCCTTGCTACCAGCTGATGCTTCACAAGTCGCCGCCATTGCTTATACACCCCCACGTCTGCTCTATTAGCTGGGAAGCCCATGGCTCTCTTATAGTGAGTAATTGACCAACCACCAGGATTAGGGTGTCCTGCGCTGATCACCCCCAAGAGAAAATTAGGCAGAAGTTGGTACTTCTGCCCCACTGGAGCCTGCTGTATTCCTGGAATATCCATGTAGACTTATCGTACATGGATGATATTGTGGACCATATTGGTTGATTCTTGGTGTATCTAGATAAGAGTATTGGAACTAGTGGGGTGAATATGGTTGCCGTTATGGATGTTCTCAATGTGATATGGGTCTTGGTATGAAGTCCCTTCTATGGCGCTCTATCCACTTCATATATACAACTCCAAGACGTTCTGGTGAGCTAGAAAGAATCATGCGGTGGTTTCAAGATTCGCTAAAAATAGGTTAAACCGGAGGCTCGAAGAGAGGACTCTGCCATTATCCGATTCACCTTGAATAAGAGATGATGCGTTACTTTGATCAGGAATGGCTCTGGTATTGAAAGAAACTATAGTTGACGCCACGTGAGGTCTGTACTAAACCCCCTGGATGACTAGTTCATCTTTATAGTGTTTGAGCTCCTTGACCCTGCGTGCGAACCACACTCGTTTGGCTCAAGACTAAACACGAAGGTACAAGTATACTCTAATCTACACATACCTCACAATATAGACGGAGCTGACTCCCACCATGCCTAGTAAATGTCCATTCAGTGGACGAAATACATCGGGTCAAGGGCATATGAGAAACATCGGCGAAGACCGAACGGAAATCTAGACATTGTTCTCACATCCACCTTAGGATGTCTATTATTTGTATATATTATCAACGACCTGGAAACAAGCATATTGTACCACTTACAGGTGAGCGAGCACTAGAATTCCCACTTTGAATCCGATCTGGATTCCACTGGACACAAGCTCAACTGGCTTACTGCTCACGAGTCTGATACTGAGATACTGGACGACTCTACCGTCACTCGGCAGAAGTATTTGTAATTTCAGACAAATTTAAAATTCTGGTTGCGCCAGAGTGTAGAGTTGTGAAAGGGTGTGCGCACCCTCTTTCTCAATGCCCAGTCTCAACCATCAACCATTTCCAATCAACCATGAGAATAGTAGTGTACTCGTAGTATAAATTAAATAATAAAATAGGTAATACTCAGTATAATCTCCCCTTGCTTCCAATACTGCAGCTACCCTATCTGGTATTGATTTCCACAACTTTTCAAAAAACCCCCCCAGAATTGTCTCCCAAACCAAAGGCAATACTTGTGCAAGCTTTCTCTTAACAGTCTCTTTTCCTCCTGTGGTATCTGCAAGCCTTGGATACTAGTGGTGCAATCGATTTTTAAGCTCAACCCATACATGCTCAATAGGATTTAAATTAGGGGAATAAGGGGGATGCTCCACCACTTCAATAGAGTTTCTCTCCAGCCAATCTATTATATTATAAGCCTTGTAAACAGGAGAATTGTCTTGTCAAAATAGGATATCTTGAAGTTGTATACTAAAGAAAATCATTTGATGAATAACAGGAAAAAGATGTCTTCTGAAGAGTCTGCCATACCTGGTCTTATTGATATTTTGGGTAATTGAGAGTAAGAACCTCTTCTCTTACCCCAAAAGGACCCCCAAACCATAAGCGATATTCCCTTATCCTTCTCTTTTGGATGTATTCAATCTGCCAGCCACTTGTCTCCTGGTTGCCTAAATACCCATTGTTGCTTTAGATCCTTGGATTTCTCCACACTAAACTCATCACTCCAAATCACTCTCTCAAAATCCTCAACTGTCCAGTCCCTATGGAGGGTAGCCCACCTTAAACCCTTAGCAACATGGTTAGGCTTTAGCTTGGGTCTTGACTTGGCTAGCTATTGTTTAACATTTACTTCTCTGAGTACCCGGTGTAATGGGTGTATTCTATGGAAGGATGGATTCCAAGTAGACGAGCCCACTGAAAACTCCGGGTCAAAATAAAGATAAAGAGAAATTCAATAAAAAAAATCAAATGGTGAAACTTAATATCGTTAAGCCTGAAAGCTTTGCTCAATTTAAGTTCTCTAGGATCGATGGTTATCAGGGTAGAGTGTTGTTCGCCTTATAGTTTAAGTAGAATAGTTTATAAGCCAAGAACACTCATCACTAGTCTGACCTCTCGTGAGCACGCTTCTCAGCTCAGGATTATCCTGACACACTTCTCTGTCCGATTTAACATTTGGAGTTGTCAGATAGCTCGCACATGGTTAAGTCTACGAATCCGAAGTCGTTCCCGCAATATATCTCCAATACAACCACCTGAGAGAAAGCCTCTTCTGATCGTTGTCATGTAAGTGGCTAACTAGAGACAACTTCGCAGTCTTCATGTTGATAAGACTCTCTGCCCAATCAGCATTATCATCTTTGATGCAAGCTTCGTAGTTACCAATTCTACTGATACAATATACTATTCTTGGTTGACTACTAAGTTCCCCCAGTGAGATGAATAGTTGTGTTGTCCTCCTCGGGTGCGACCTGGGGCCAATACAACGCTGACTACCTCTATTGTGATTAGACATATGCTTCTAGAGTCTACTAACGTTCCCACAGATAAGCTACTCTACTTAGGGTTGACTCCTGACTTGTACCAGACTAGATTTGGAAGCAATCTAAACTTCTTTTTAAATCTCCCCCTAGACCTTCTGGTGGCTCTCTTACTACCCATGGGCATGTAGGAGCCAGTCTACACCCGTCAGGTGTCTTAAGGAGCCAAAGTATGTGACCTCCCTCGTGGCGGTCATCTGCACATCCTCTATATATCCAGTGAACAGCATCTGGTCGGACAGACGGCCGTGACATTTTCAGTGTTATAAGCCTATCTTCAATCCTTAGAATTAGTATGGAGATTCTCAACCACATAGGGATTTTGCCTCTACGCACTGCTCATTCATCATTGCCAGAGGAGGGTGTTAGATACCAATTCCAAGCCCAGGGTCAGGGTTGAATCCCAGGGTCGGGGTTGAATCCCAGGGTCAGGGTTGAATTCCACTTGAACCATACCAAGGCCCGGTTTGCCTTTAGTTACCAGCGGCACCAGTAGCAACTAATCCGGGGCATACCAGTAGTAATTCTAACATACTCTGGTATGGTGTCTCCAACGAAGGTAGGGTTATCAGGTCTCAAGGTAGGGTAACTAGAACCCCGTAAATAGAGGAACTAGATTCCGAAGATAGGGTAACTTTACCTTGGCATACCTGAAATCTCTACCGAAGTCCGCGTGACACCTTGTACAGTGTCCGCAGAGGTTTGTGTAACCCTTCTATTGTTTACTTGAGTCCTGAGGAGTGATCCCTCTGAAAGGTTACCCTGTCTAACAATGTACCTTTCGCTACCTTTGATTACCATTCTTATCTCTAAGGGTAACTATTGCTATGCCTCACCGGTAGACTCTTATACTAACTCTTAGTCTACCATGGTATGCTAAGTATACCAGACCGGACTTACTATGATTGCCTCTTGGTATACCATGTGGGCTTGTAAGGTGGTCAACTCCAGCTACTTGTCCTAGGGTCGTTACACCACTCTCAGCTTTAGCAAGTCTGTCTTCAGACTTATCCTCTTTACCTATCCAACCTAGTATTCCATTCTACTTTGAGACGATGATCCTTTGGCTTAGAAGCATATCTCTTATGGAAACTACCTAGTCCTTTGATAGCTGTACCTTGCAGCATCTTGGATGGTTTCCATGAGTTCCCCTCTGGACCGTACCCTTCCCATGAAACTAGATATTGTATAAACCGATGAGGGAACTTGGCGTTCGCTCCTCCATACCATTGGCTATCCACAACTTCAGACATAACCTAACTAGGCACATTGTCCACAATATGAGGCGTAGGTAATCTGGCCACTGGGCATCTAATGGGATCCTCCCAGTAAGGTTCTCATAACCCAACATTGAACACCGGAAGAATTGTCCATCTTGGTGGCAATTCTAGCTTATAAGCTCGTCTCCCAATTCTTCATTTTACTATGAAGGGCACAAACCGCTTACGATCAAGCTTCGGCATTGGATGCTTGGTTCAGATATTCTTCCTATCCAACATAACACGATCAGCGTTCTTGGTTCTCCCCTGCGATACATCTTCTCGCGTTATGTATTCCGGAGATGGGAGACGCTTGTGGTCATGCTATTTCTCTTGCCTTGTCTGTGTCTTTTGTAATGTCTCCCTGATGTCTAGCCATGTTCCTCTCCAATATCAAACCAACAGTTCCCTGTTTGGGTGAATCCCCTGTTTGTCTAAGACTGCCCCTGACCAATTGGTCCTTGGGAGGAACCCATAGTTGATCTCAAGGGGTGACACCTTTGAGGATTCTGAAGCTGATGTATTATAGGCATACTCCCCTAGTGGCAGCAATGAGACCCACTCATCTTTCTGGGAGTAACAGTAACTTCTTAGATACTGCTCTAGGGTCTGATTCAGTCTTTCGCTTTGTCTGTCAGTCTCTGAATGGAACGCAGTGGTCACTTTCAACTTGACTTGTAATAGTTCCATTAGGCTTACCTAAAACTTGGAAGTAAATCAGGTATCACAGTCAGATATAATTGATTCTAGGAGCCCATGTAATCGCCATAAATTCTTTAGAAATATAAGAGCAAGTTCCTTAATAGGTACCTTGGTCTTGAGGGGGATGAAGTGTGCGATTTTAGAAAACCTATCTACAATGACTCAAACCTTTGTATATCCCTCGGACTCTGGTAGGATCACTATGAAGTCTATGGATATACCATTCCAAGGTCTCATAGGAACTTCAATAGGTTCTCGCAGTCCATACTTCTTGTCCCGAATGACTTTGTTCCTTTGACAAGAATCCCAGGGTCTGACGTATTCTGTGATGTGTTCATCCATCTTGGGCCAAAAGAAGTTTGCTCTGATTCTTCCAATAGTCTTCTATGTTCCAAAGTGTCCGGCCATGCATGAATTATGTTCAGCCTCCATGATTGTTTGCCTTAGGTTCTCGTCTTTAGGAATATACCATTTATTCTTGTATAGAAGTAGCTCATTTTCTATGTCAAAATTTGAATCTGCATCTTTCTCTCCTTTCACTACGGCCTTGAATACCGCTAGCTATGGTTGATTATTCTCTACGGCAGTTTTGAGTGATGCCAAGAATGTTGAGTGCAAGTGAAAACCTTCACAAGTTTGCAACACCTGTGGCCGCAAGACGTCTCGTTCCTCCTGTGTATGCTATTGGCCTATGCGAAAAAATGTGTCTGACAACGAGTGACCCCCACCCCTTCAGGGCGGTAGTCCCTACGCCTTGACAAAGCCTCTGCCTTTCCATTCAAGCGACCTTCTCGGTATACCACCTTGAAGTTAAGTGATTATAGAAAGTCTGCCCAACAATGTTGTCTACGATTTAGAGTTTTGGTACAATTAAAGTACTTCAAATTCCAGTGATCAGTATAGACTACTATTTCCTGACCGACCACTCGTAACATTTGATTCCATTCAGTAAATGTTTTTTTCAGATGGTCAAACACCTTCTCACATTTTGGGGTCCATTCCCATTTAATGTCATTCTTCGTTAAGTTGGTTAAGGGTTTTGTTATTTTGCCAAATCTTATAATAAACCGTCAATAGAAATTGGCAAAGCCTATAAAGCTTTGAATGTCTGTTACGTTCTAAGTTGTAGACCATACCTTGATCTCATCTACCTTCCTAGTTATCATCACTATTCCATGATTAGTTATCTGATATCCTAGGAACTCTATTTCTTGCTGATGGAAGGTTCACTTCTTAATACTAATGCACAGATTTGCCTTCTGCAATCTTTCCATAACCTGCCTTAGCAAGGAGACATGTTCTTCCATATTTTCCGAGTATATCAGGATATCATCCATGTATCCGATAACTCCTGCATCTAAAATATATCAAAAGACATGATTTTTCCTATTCTGCAAGATTGATGGGGCGTTACACAACCCAAAAGGTATCACCATATATTCATAGAGTCTCTAACGACTTTTAAAACCAGTTTTCCAGTCTTCACCTGCAGCCATATGGATAAGATAATAGCCATTCTTCAGGTCCAGTTTGTTGAACACAGTAGCTTTCCCGAGCCAATCTCTAAGCTCAGTCATCAGAGGTAAAGAATGCTTATTCTTAATAGTAACCTTATTTAATCCTCAGTAATCTATATATAACCGAGGCGTCCCATCGGGTTTCGGTACAAAGAGGATGGGTGCTCCAGCCGGGAATGAGGATCTTCTAATCCTTCCCTCCCCTTCCATTTCCTTGATATAGTCGTATAAGACATCTAATTCCTTCTGGGTTAAAGGGTATATGGGTCCCGAGGGTGGCTTAGCCCCAGGGTCCAATTCGATGCAATGATTAAATTCAGAGTATTGTGAGAGAGAAGTTATCTTTTCTTGACTAAAAATGTTCGCATAATCTTTATATTCAGGTAAAAGACTAAGACTAATATCCTTTCCGTCTTCTCCTGTATACGTAACACTATCCAAAAAATGGATGATATTGACATTTTCAGCTAAAAGGTCTTCACTAGATATAAATTCTATCCGTCTTTTAGTGATTAGGCAGTTAGTCTTACAGTAGTCAGGGCCCCACTTAAGACTACTCTTTTCCCAGTCTATATCTGGATTGTGGTTCTTCAACCACGACATGGGTAAATAGCCATCAATCTTGGTATCAGGCATATCAGCAAGTTCAAAACGCATATCACATCAGCAAAAATATTGTCTTGCATCCTAGTGCGGCCTGTTCGCCATGTGCGCCGGACTCTCCTGGTGCTTATAATGTAAACTCGAGTTGCTGATGCGAACGCCCGGGCTAGGTTTGTCTGGACGGGGCCCCTTTGTGTCCGGAGGTATAGGACGCGGCCTGGTGTAGTTCTCCCAAGCAACCCTGCCCCCAGCACATAACCCTTTCCTCCCCTTGCCCTAAATGCCCCTGTCCGCAGGCTCCTCTTCGCAGGCGCCTTGTCGCCTGGACTTATCTACTCCGAACCCTCTCCCACACACCCCTGTCCGCCACCCTTCTTCCCATGATACCCTGTTCTACCCTGACTTTGTCCGCCAGATCCGGCAGCATACGCAAAGGGTTTGGGGGGTGCGGGGAGAAGGACTGAACTTGTGTGGGGGTTCGGACGAAAAAGAAGAAGCAGGGAGGATGTTAACAGTCCCTCTCCTAGTCCATTTTCGTCCGCACCCCCCCACAAGTTCCGTTCTTCTCCCCGTACCCCCCGTACCCCCCGCACCACCCGCACCCCCCGCACCCCCCGCACCCCCTGCACCCCCCGCACCCCCTGCACCCTCTGCACCCCCCGCACCCCCCACACCCCCGCAACCCTTTGTGTATTCTCCCGGGTCCGGCGGACGTTCTCCCCTCTCAACCTTTCACTCTCCTCCCCGCCC
>Ga0307507_10007929_pt1 | contig 15018 bp, 14 predicted proteins | sample 7_EM_MG_FD_207223 | JGI IMG/M metagenome (GOLD analysis project Ga0307507, IMG submission 207223) | Populus trichocarpa ectomycorrhiza microbial communities from riparian zone in the Pacific Northwest, United States - 7_EM | ecosystem: Host-associated > Plants > Roots > Unclassified | place... | reverse complement strand
ATCCTTCCTCAGGCAATATTTTTTCTGGTTGTTACCTGACAGTTGAACCTCTCATGAGATGTCAATGTAAAAACCATCTTACACAGATTCAGTCTGATCTGTGTGTATGATGGTTTTCACATTATTGGAAGTTCAACTATTGGGAATTCTGAGTATTCTAGATATCCATTCTCTGGCTATATTTGTTCTGGGTGTTACCTGACAGTTGGATCTCTCATGAGATGTCAATTTGAAAACCATCATACACCAGATTCAGATGACCCTCCTCCTCTCATTGCACCACCTGCCATGCCAGCTGCCATACCAAATCTATGTATAACTGTACAGTTGATTAGTATACAATATTAATTGAAAAAGAGTTATACAGTGTCTATCTAGTCTATGAATAGGCACCATGATAGCCCCCACAGACATGTAATGGCTGCCAGATGGACACCATAAGTCAATAATATATCTCAGTGAGTTGTATCATTCTCCATCATTGAGGGCTCATTTACAATGTATTGCTCAGATACAGCACAACAACAGACTGATGACATGGGACAATGACAATGCAGCCAGGACAGGGATGACAACATGGCACAACAATGCAACAAGGACAGCATGACATCATGACAAGGAGGACATGAGACAACAACAAGGCAATGATGACATGCACAAAGATGATGAGGCAACAACAACATGCATGAAGATGACAACAAGGCAGCCCCACAACAACATGATGCTGACATGAAATGATGACACAACCAGGGAATTAAGACTCACACCACTGAAGGTGGCAGGAAACAAACCACAACAAATGTGATGCATTGGTTGTTGATAGCTTGAATTAGGGATGAGATAAAATATATGCACCACATCATGGCTACCACCACCAATCTTCTGTTTGGCATGAATTCAGTCATTCCAGAGCTGCAAAATGTTCCTTGGCCTCATTTGATTGAGAAAACAGAAGTGGAAGCACTGGCAGTTTTATGTCTCTCAGAAGATTCACACCAAGCGATGGCTGTGCACCTTGAGAACATTGGCATCAATTGACAGCATTTTAATTATTCTGCCAAGAGCCAGCATAAGCTGCTCAACATGATTGTCAATTAGATTGAAAATGTGCTAATAGTTTGAATGTACTACTTGATATGTAGAAGAAGCCCTTGAGTTGTATGCAACCCTGCACCTCTACATCCCTTCCCAGGATGAAAGGGATGTACAAGCAAAATTTGAAATTTAGAAAACTTCCAGCAAGGCCATGGGAGGACTCAGAAAAGGTGGAGAAACATGCCTGGAAATGTTGGATGCACCACTTTCAATGCCAATGTGGCATTGACAACAGAGAAGGCAGGCTTGCATCAAAGAAACACCAGATACTATGGAATAATGTCAGCTGTTTAAGTTGGATTAAGTTGGTGACCATGCATAGCAAAACTGACAGTTATTCTCTATCTTTTTTCAATGGAATAACAGAATACTGATGCATATATCCAGATGGATGGCTACTTGCCATTGACGAAATTTCAGGAATAATTGACCATTCTGATGACTGCACCTCACAAATCGAGATGGAATGAAATCCAAGGGTTCAGTTAAACCCAGAACTTTGAGAATATGCACTTCTTTGCTTCAGAAAAATGTGCTGCTCAGCCTTCTGTGCTCAGAATGCTCTATGTATGTGAAAAAAAAATGGCCCAGTCAAACAGGCAACAAGCATGGTTGCTACAAGCTCACTACCCATGATATGGCCTTGCTTTACTGCACAATCTCTCAAGAGAGAGGGATCCCTCATAAATGGCTGCCGAGGAGAACCTCAATAAATGGTTCCAAGCAGAGCACACCTGATGACCATCTCCCCTTCTTCTGGAATCTTGCATGCACTACCAGGCACACAAAAAACCAAAAACTGACCACTTTGAGATAATTCTGTTAACAATGGAAATGTGCACTGCTGCCTGGAAATACAGCCATCAAAAACAAGTTCTGATGGATCTTACATTTGGTGTCTGTTTGGCTCATGCTTTACTGGTGATTCTCATGGCTCTTGATGAGACTGGAAAAGGAATTCTGATTTGTTTTATACTTTTTACTGCTTGGGAATCTGCTTGGGCAATGCATGCAGATTATAACTCGGTTCTTTTGACTTGGCTTCTGGGTTTATTCAAGCACAGAATGGGCTGAAATGATCTTGTAGAACCATTTGAGATAAAAATTGGAAATATGGACAATGATCCTCAAGAACAATCAGCACTGTCAGCAAACTGGTACTCTATTTTTCTTTTACTCTGCATTTTTTATGTCTGGCAAGCATGGTGTAATGCTTGTGACTGACATCTATGGTCTGTTCCCAAAGGTGAAGGTCATCAGATTGTGTGCAAACACATCAGACAGCTTTTAATGAAGCTCCTCAAAGACACTGGTATTTCCCACCACAATCAGGTGATGCAGATCTATATGGATGAAATAGCACACTGGGAAAAAAATCAGAGGAAGTGAGATCATCTATCAAAGTCTCAAGCAGTTGCAGCCCTAGGTTTTCTGGATTACCTGAGGAGCTATGTCAAAAATGAAGCATGCTGGCTTCCATGGTCTCCCACTGGTGCTACTGAGGCAGCTTGTCAACTTGGAGTTCCCATCTCTCAAATTGTGTGTACTATGAACCCCCTCAAGTCTTTCAATGGACATATTAAAGGTAAGTACTACAAGCCCTACCAACATTCAGGACACCTCCCACAGATAGACATGTGGGTTCTCCTCTTGGTAACTGCTGTGATCCCCAATTTTTTTAAGGAGAGGCATGGGAAACAAGAACTCAATGGTTACTACCAATCACTACAAATAATCAAACCACAAATCACATCACATCACCCACAATCTGGTCCATCTGCCTCAGAACACAACACCTGAAGCAGATGTATCAAATTCATCTGGAAGCTCCAATGCATTGTACCATGATGAGCTCATTGAGCAATGGCTTGGTGAATTGGAAGAGGAGTGTGATGATGAAAAACCAGGGCTAGCTCATGATGAAATGGTTGATAAATCAATTGGCAAGAATGAATCAATGTATGTGATCATACTATTACATTCAAGTTTCCTGCAACACATTCAACAAACTTTCAAGCCTACTTACAGAATCTCAACATTCCAAACAACCACATCCTCCTGTCAAGGTCTCACATGGCACAATCAATGATGAACATTTGATCATGATCACCCCAGCGAAGCATGCAAATCTCACAATCATGATTGACACAAGGCTTCTGATCAATCATTTGTTTCTGGGAATGTCAGTAGCTCTGAAGGGATACTTGGTGTTGGAAACCATCTCAAGGTATGTTTCCAGAAACTTTATGCATTCAACTTATCTCTGAATGACTGGAATTATGGATTTTCCTCCTGAAGGACAAGCTCACCTGCATACATCTGTGTATATATGCCACCACCCATCATCATCATCATCCCTCAATATTGTTCCTGACTCCCTAGTGACATATGACTTGGAATATATGTCAGATGATGCCTTCCTTGAGTTGGACACATCTGGCAATTGGCATTATGAAAACCATGTGCATTGTCAAAACCATGAAGAACAAACCACACTCCTTGTTCTGCCAAACTCAACATCCAGCTCAAGTTATGACCACAGCCATGTCAATGCAATAGGAACTGCTATGATGCAACTCAGAGCTGCTGAAGATGAGACGATGTGAGAAATCCAAACTGTCATGGATTTATCTCTTGAATCTGCTTCCCAGTTTGAAAAGTACATCAGCCCAAGCATCTGTGAGCACCTCAAAACAAGGAACTCCCAAAGTAAGCTTTCTCACTGCACTAATAGCTTTTCAAATTGATTATCTCACAGGCTATGACTCACCTGGAAATGTCAGCACTGAGTCACTGGAAGCTCTGAGTCAAGATGAACACAATACAAGTGATCATCAAGCTGGAGTTGTTCCATTCACAAGAGGGAAAAAGGAAACACCCAAGGAATCATATAGAATTTGGCAGTTTTTGACATCCTCACAGTGGCTAAATACAAATTATAGTACTCTGCTAAATCCTCAGTATCTTTACAGGGCCAAAGGCAAGGTCAAGTTAGGAAATCACTGCAACACAATGAAAAGGCCAGTGCAGCCAAAGGGCCAGTGCAGCAAAAAGGCTAGCACAGCAGAGAAAAAAGGCCAGTGCAGGGAAGAGGCAAATGCAGTGAAGAGGCCAGCACAGAGAGCAGCACAGCGAGAAGGCCAGCACAGCAAAAAAGTGCTGCTAGGCAGTGGAGGGGGTCCAGGGGATGCCAATCCCCCCAAAATGGCACCACAGGCAAAAGCAGAGGGGTTTGGGGGGGATGCAATGCCCCCAAAGGGGTCTGGGGTGTCCCCAGCCATCATGGCTGGTGCCACAAAGAAGCCCTCTCTTCCATGAATCAAACTGCTTCACATATTTTATTCAAAGCCTTATATACACATACATGTTCTACCTACATTCTATGCATGTCTGTACGAATGACATTGAGAGCAATGGGATCATGTAAACTCTTCAAACTCTGCCTTGGGTGTTCAACCTCCATAGAGAAGGCATACAAGTGAGTGGTAAGGGTTATGAAAAACATTGATAAATGAATATCACAAAAGCTGTAAATTTCAATTGGGAATATGGAATCAACAGATTGAATTCTTCTTGTTGTTAAATGCCACCAAGCTATGCATGGCTTGGTAGTATTTAACATACAGTAAACTCCATAGCTTAGTGGTATTTAACACTATTAATTGGGATCATGTAATGATGAAAAATACTGGCTCCAGTTTATACCATAAACAAAGTTTGTGAACTGCAGTGAAGTTGGAGTGCAGCCAGTTGTCTTGGTCAGAACAAACCAGATTTGTTTTCATCTGGAACCCATGGTAGATACCTAGCATCTGGTACCATGACCCAATTATCATTAGAGTGACAGAATTTTGAAAAAGCTTTTATAGGAGTCAGACAAGTCAATATTGTTTCTATTCTCAGAAGGTATGGGAAGAATTGGTGATACAACAGGAATGTTGAAAGTAGAACAATTGGAAAGACAAGATGCTGTTAAGGGATCAATGATTGTCTTGTCACCAGATCCAGACACAATGTGCCTGCCATCAGGAGAAAATACAACTGAATTAACATAACCATCATGGCCTTTGAGAGGATCCATGATGCTCTCACCTGTCTGAGCATCCCACCCTCTGATTGTGTTATCATGAGATCCAGAGACAATGTCAGAGAGAATGTGCCTGCCATCAGGAGAAAATGAAACTGAAGTAACCCAATAATTATGGTCTTTAAGAGGATCCATGACTCTCTGACCTGTCTCAACATCCCACACTCTGATTGTCTTGTCATAAGATCCAGAAAGAATGTGACTGCCATCAGGAGAAAATGCAACTGAAGTAACCCAGGAATTATGGTCTTTCAGAGGATCCCTGACACTCTGACCTGTTTGGGCATCCCACACTCTGACTGTCTTGTCATAAGATCCAGAAACAATGTGCCTGCTGTCAGGAGAAAATGCAACTGAAGTAACCCAATTTTCATGGCCTTTGCAAGCATCTGTGACACTCTGGCCTGTCTGGGCATCCCACACTCTGACTGTCATGTCAGAAGATCCAGAAACAATATGCCTGCCATCAGGAGAAAATGCAACTGAAGTAACATAACCCTCATGGCCTTTGAGAGGATCTATGACACTCTGACCTGTCTGAGCATCCCACAGTCTGACTGTCTTGTCATCAGATCCAGAGACAATGTGCTTGCCATCATAAGAAAATACAACTGAAGTAACCCAATCTTTATGGCCTTTGAGGGGATCCATGATATTCTGACCTGTCTGAGCATCCCACACTCTAACTGTCTTGTCAGAAGATCCAGAAACAATCTGTCTGCCATCAGGAGAAAATGCAACTGAAGTAACCCAGTTGTCATGGCCATTAAGAGGATATGTGACACTCTGACCTGTCTGGGCATCCCACACCCTGACTGTCTTGTCATAGGATCCAGAGACAATGTGCCTGCCATCTGGGGAAAATGCAACTGAAGTAACATAACCACCATGACCTTTCAGAGGATCTATAACATTATTACCTGTCTGAGCATCCCACACTCTGACTGTCTTGCCATAAGATCCAGAAACAATGTGCCTGCTGTCAGGAGAAAATGCAACTGAAACAACTCCACCATCATGGTCTGCAAGTCTGAGAAAACATTTCTCTGACCAATCATCCATTTGACCCATCTTCACAGTCAATGTTTTTCGAAAAAGCTTCATAAAATGCATAGAGATCTTTGATGTTCGTGGAGCAAATGGTAGTGCTGACAAATATATGTGTGGTGCAGCAAGAGTTATTGGTTCCAGAAATTCCATTATAAATCTATTTGCATCTTTTGCAAAGTCTGATAAACTTGGTTTCAAAACCTACATTTTTTTCATGTTAGTATGATAGTAAATTATATATCTATATACTCACTTGGCTCCAATTTGCAGCTGACAATAGTAGTCTAGCAGCATGGTTTACTGTTCCCATCACACTCATAACTTCAAGCCAGTGTAGAAGATGGGCCATCAAAAAATTCTCAACTGCATCCTGTAATTCCAGCAAACATTTCTCAACTGCATGCCATACTTCCAGCAAAAGTTCCTTAACTGCATCCTGTAGCAAAAGTTCGCTAACTTCAGCCTGTTGCAAAAGTTCCTTAATTGCATCCTGTAGCAAAAGTTCCTTAACTGCATCCTGTAATATTCGATTATGATCATTCTGCAAATAGCTGGCCCAGAAGTGGCTTGCATGATCTAAGGCTGTAGATTGTACACTCTTAATATGGTAATTTAGCTCTGGCATGTCTTTATTGAAAACACATGATGTTTCTAGGTCAAAGAAGTTAAACTTTAGTTTTGCATTCATAAATTTCAAGCAAGACCCAGCCAAATGGAGACTATAAAGCTGAGGGTTGAGCCACAAGCCTTCAGACTGCTGAAAATCAAGAAGAAAATCTGTTACTGACTGGTGGCAAACATGTAAATAGCATGTATTACTGATGGACAAAATTGGGCTGAGTTGACCAATTATTGAGCGTAGCAATGCATATTTAACTTCCAGAAGCTCTGTTAGATCGTTCAAGCGAAGTGGCTTCTTTGCCATGATTATTGAACCCAGAACTAATTTTAAAGCTGCTTCCTCTTGTTTTCTGAGACCTTTCAAAGCAATAGAAATGACCTGATGATACAGACTGTAAACAATATCAATTCCTTCTCCAGAGTCAGTAGAAATGCTATTTAGCCTTTCTTCAGCATCACCATGATGTAGGATAAAGTCCATGACAGATTTAGCCCAGATAAAAAGCCCAGCAGCTTTTTCCACAAGAATTGTCACTTTTGCTGGACCAGGCCACTTTGGAGGCAACCAAGTTGCTTCAGAAAATCTTTCTGTAAAGTATTTTTCAATGTCACCAGAAGTCTGAGTAGAAATCCCATGTCCAGTATTTAAATTATGATGAACACTGATAGGTCTTAGCCTATTCTGAATTGTATGATACTGGCGACTTGTAATGAGGAGCTTTAGAGATTTAGGGAGGTGAGACCAGGATTCCAATGAAGGCAAGAGTGTCTCATATGAATCACACTCATCAAGGGCATCAACAACAATAAGAAGAGGCTTTACAGAGGTCCCAAAAACCTTCTGTAAAGGCTTGGAAATAAGATGCTCAAATTGCATAGATATATCAAGGCCTCTGATGTTAGCTTTCTGAGTCTCCAGTGCCTGAGCTATAGACTTTTTAAGATCATTGTCTAGAGCAAGGTCCAAAGCAATACGTCTCCATAAGTTGTCTGGATCCCGAAGCTCAGCGTCATCACGACAGAAAAAGAATTTTCCAGATAAACAGTCAAAGTCAGCAACCACAGTTGAAGCAATTGTCGTCTTTCCAGAGCCAGGACTGCCAGAAAGCCAGAAAATATTAGGCTCATTCAGATTGTCAAGCCATGTTTTGATAAGAGTGGACACATCCTCCCGAGTTCCAGCCATGCATCTCTCTCTTACTTTGCCATGTGATGGAGCATTGAGCACTTGCAGCCACTTTTCTACCTGGATTGTCTATTGATGATATGAGCTGATGATAGTTTTATCCATTCTATATGACTTACATTTAACTGTTCTACTACATCTGCCACATTGGCTTCAAGTTTCATATTGTCATTCATATTAATCTATAGTATGTCAATGATTTTAAGAAGGGGAACTTTAAGCAAGCAAATCACTCACAATATTTGCAGAATTGAAAACACTATCATTGATATGAACACCATGTGCCTGAGTAAGCACATTTACCTGATGTACTTCAAAAATAAAAATAAAAATAAATCAAAAAATAGTATCAGAAAGCAAGTTTGTACATACCACCTCCTATAGTTGTGGGCCTTTCACCAAAATTCCTTCTCTCAATAAACCTATCATCTTTGTTGGACTCAGTAATTATGGGATCTTCCCAAATATCCCTCTTGGCATCTGTACAAGTTAAGAAATAATAGTAATTTAATTATTATAACTTGACTTACTTGCTTCTTGTGAAATTTCCTCTACCCTGAGACAGGCCTGAAAGTTTGGCTGAATAATTAAATGAATGAGATGACAAACACTGGTGAATATGTGATACAAACTCACAAGTGCATTTAGTTCAACCTGGAAATCTGCAATATATTTTTGATCTTTTCTTGATGTCATAAGTCTCTTGAGTGGACCCCGTTGTTGGATCTTTATCACATTTGCTTTCATATGGTCCAAAATGCTAGTGTAGAACTTCAATCAATGAGGTATCCACAATAACACCATCAAAACCACACACCCTCCCAAATTATCAAAATTGGGTTGCAGAGTCAACAGGACTTGACTCTTGTTGTATTGGCAGGTAGCCTGAACAATTTCCTCCATCTTTTCAATGAGACTCTCAGAAAAAGTGGCCCAATCTTTGATATTGATCTTGAATTTCTAATGCCATGACATAGATAGACATGACTGGCCACAATGATTGAAGTAAGGGCACATACCTTAACAATCCCAATCATGGTTAATGCCTCAATGACGGCCGCCTTCAGAGGTGGAAAGACGTCGTCAGACACAGCCACGGCCTCGAGTGCAGAAACGCCGCCTCCGCTGATCGCCTGCAGACGATCGTTTCCTGCGGGAATCAACCCAGAAATATTCATATTGTTGGTGTTGTTGGTGTTGTTGGTACCGATAGTCGTGTTTGCGTTCTTGATGATGGTGGTTGATAACACAAATGGTGAGCATCAATTGCCACGCCTGCTGAGGTCTTGTGGTCATATGACCATGATGAACTGCCTTCGACGTTACCAATATATATATCCAGTCCACTCCCTATAATTTCCTGACTTTAGGTTACTATTGAAGTCCAGTTTCTATCCCAAAGCAGGGATCTGCACAATGCCGTCCTCCGTGTACCCAAATTGACAACCTCTTCAACTCAAATTGGCCCCCCCCCTTTTTCGCTATCGAAATGGTGGTCTTGTTCCATAGCACCCACCCAAAAAAATGCAGGACCACTGTGCACCGTCGCAGATCACGGCCTACCACAGCACAAGACGTATGGCGTATGGTGAATATGAAAAGCGAGCCAAACCACCGATGCCCGCTGCAGCATACATATTTTCCTCCTCATCCGTTCGGTCATTACTGAGAAGCCACACCACCCCACAATGCAGACGAAACCTAACCGCGGCTGTCTCGTCTGTTCCAACTACCACGCGGTGATCCCTGCCCTACGACGAAGTGCCAGAACTTGGTCTCTTCGATCGTATGTCACCCTTACGCTCTTCCTCCCTCCCCTCTCCAATGGCAAGTGTCCGAAAGTTCACCATTCCACTGCCAACCCAGGCATCATCATCGTCAATCTGAGGCGTTGCCTCGCACGCCGTCTGTTTACTTCAGAAGTGAACTGCAGGTGCGAGGAGTTGGTTTCTGTAGATCGGATTAGTGAGAGGAAAGGAGCAGAGCAGATGGGATCTCAGTTATCAAAATTGTCAATTCAATTCAATTTGACTACCACAGCCAGCCCCCATATATGTATATGTGGCGTGTAAACGAGTGGAATGGGAGACTAAGATGTCCAGTCTCCGAACAACCCATGGTATATTCGGGATCATGGCCCCCTCGAACGGTACTATCGAGCCAACTTAAATTCTCCCGACCTGGGGGCGCATCAGCAACAGCTGAAACTTGAACATTGAACGAACTTACATCCTCAAGTATCCGGCGATCACTCCAGTCCACGGTCATCTGCGGCGTCACTAGACAGGATAGTGATGCTTGGGTTATAATCTTCGAATGGCGTCTCGTTATCTCGACCTCGCTAGCGGACGGCGTGCAAAGTCGACTTCTACCCTCGCCACCCAAATAAGGTTTAACTGTGAGGAGGATCAGATGAAAGCGACGAAAAGTAGAGATGATTCTTGCCTGCATTCAAGTGACGGTAAATAACCTCTCAGGAGCCGTTGTTCATCGATCCATCAAGATCGTCACAAATCTGATTGATGTATGGGCATTCGATAGCATTTTGTAAGCTGGCTTGGTGGAAAGTGCGTTTGCACCGCTGAAGAATGGTCAAGATGCGACAAAGGGGGGAGCGGGGGTGGAAAGGACATCGGAAACCCAAGGAAAATCGTCGGTTATCACGCCAGAGAGAGTTAAAAGTCTACTCGGAAGTATTGTTTGGAAAGAGATGGGGATGTTGAAGTAGTCACGTCAAGTCAACTCTGTGGACTGACGAAAAGAAGGATGAGAATCTTCGTGAGTGGGGTTACCCAGTACACTTTGCGAGGGTTGACGGGGTGGCCTTCTGAGTCCGTGAATGGTTTTACCTACAAATGGCCAATGAATTGAGGAAGGTGGTAAGAAAGTGGAAACTTGGTTAAAATGTACTTTTTTGTCTGGCTCGCGGAGAATGACGCCCCCGGAAAGTCGTCTTCAAGCATTGACACGGGGTACTGGTTCGCGTCGGCCAGGAGTATCTGCCTCGTTCTAGGACCCTCTTCCTGCTCCTCATCAGCCTCCTCGTCATCAAAGTTTCCACCTCAATCCTCCTCCTCCTCATCCTCATAAACCAACTTGAGTTGCGCATTCATATTCAACTCATCCGCCACCCTCTTAATCACCGCGTCGCTCCCTTTCAGTGCGCCCGCCAAGCTCCCAAGGTCGCTCGCCTCAGCTTTGATAGGGTATTGGTACCGCAGGCCGAAGCCCAGGTATCCGCCGTCTGGAAGGAAGTCGAGGTTTTCGAGAAGTGCAGAAAGTGTTTGTCGGAGCTTCGCTTCCTCCTCAGTGACACCATCACCGCGTAAAGGCCCAGTGGGTAGAGGTGGATCGTCGTAGTATAAGTTGTACGTTAAAGAAACGCGATACCCAGAGGTGACGGGGGATAGTTCGTGTTCGACGGCGTTGTAGAACGCGATGTATTTGATGGAGGGGTTGGTGGAAGGGGTGGATGAGTCGAACGTCCATTCGTTGTCTTTGCGCCGGAGGTGGAGGGTGCCGCCTTCGTGCGTGGTAGGGAACACGACGATGAGTATGCCAAATGTGTTTGGTGCGGGGTTGTATTCGTCTGGCTTGACGAACGATCCGGGGCCTCAACAACAAAGTGAGCCCATAATAAATCTGGGTTGCGCTCAAACCGAAATTACTCACCATGAACATCCAACTCACGCAACTCCGCCCTGACTCTCTTCAAAGGAACAGGGCCACCTTTCGCGAGCTTGGAGCGTACATGTTCCACTATCCCCGCGTCGAGCACGTCGAAGTGGGTTGAAAAGTTCTCATTATCAAGTTTCCACGTTTTTGGGTGTGTATCATTATCCTTCAGGACTGGGTCGCATGCCTCGAGGAGGGCTTGCAGTTTTGGTGAGGTGGGGTTGGATAGGTCGATCCATCTGACAGCATTCGTCAAGGATAAGTGAAATAAGAGGAGGAAAGAGAAGAGAAAAGGGCGGACCCTGCGACGTCTTGTTTGTCTCTACGAAAGAAGAGGAGACCCGTGTTTTCAGATAGTGGGTACGTGCCTGTGAAGAATGGTTTCTTGTTTGAGATGGCCTCGCGTACAGCGGCGATACTGTCGAGGATTGTTGACATTTTGCGAAGGGAGGTTTGGCGGAAACTGACCCAAAATCGCAGTGAATGAATTGTAGCGGGAGTTTCAACTTTCAAGGTCCTTGGGTTTGCAAAGCTCTTTCGATTTGACCATTCGGCTGAAGCAACGTTCCCCCTTGAGCGCTTGAGAGGTGCGGGCTTCTGGCCAGAGGGCCTCGGAGGCGTCAGCTGAGCGCAATAACATACAACCTGTGGATTGGACCATAAGCGCTAAGCATTTTGACTTCGTAATTGATAGGGCGTGGTGTGGTCAATGATAACTTTTGTGAGGAACAATTTCGAAGTTGTGCATCGCATGGCGTGACATTTCCTTTTGCCATGATCATTCTCGTTCTCATTGTATGCCTCGACGTAGATTCTTTTCAATTCGCGGCTCTCAGATGATAACTATGCAACCCTCCGTGATCACAAGTAAGTTTTCGCCATTCTATGTCGTGACTCTTGTGTGATAATGGTCGCTCTATTACAGCCATATGTGCGTCTGCGGGAGCCAGTCTGTTCTCGACGCCCTAGCGGCTCTTCTCCTGCGTTTTCCTCAACCCAGAGTTCCCGTCAGACGAGCAGAATCCCCCGTCCCATCACTTTTGCATGCCGTCCCGACGTTTCACTCGACTTTCGATCCTATGGCGATTCGAAGCTCTTTGTTGAACGGTGCATTCTTTGGCGGATATTGATGACGCTGGTACATATTCTATGCTCTCAAAGGAGTCCAGGTTTCAATGCCCCTGTAGAAACGAAGACAAACGACCGCAAGCCCAAACGTTGACGTTGAATCGGCATCCCCGGGATCCAACTACCTTCCCTAACCATCGACAACCGCGGCGTTTGTCTCAGATACAGCATGGCTGTCATTTCCAAACCCGGGAGCCAGGTTTTCATCAAAGGGATGGGAGGCACGATCTGCGTGAAAGACGTTCGTGCTGGGCACTAGGATCGTCCTTGAGGGGGGCTGGTTCTTTTGGCTGAGAGCACGCTGTTTCTCCAATGTTCGGAGGAGGCGTAGAGGGACGATGATGGATGAGAAACCACTGGGTCGTCGTCGATGCGTAGGTCTTTTCTTTCTTGTCTTTTGCAAAACGCGCCACTGACCTTTGTATATACTTAGGATCTGTCAAGTGAAACGGTTCTCCTTTGGTGGCGTGCACCGACCCACTTTTTGACTCTTCCCACAAGGCAGGCAAAAACCTCAACTTCTACGACTGCCTCTTCCCTTTCTCTTACTTGACGCCAGGAACCTTTATCATGATTACCATTGCACCCACTCACAAGAGAGTGGTCCTAAAGCATTGCTTGATTCCGAGGTCCATACATGTGCTGTCAATGCTCGGATTGAGGATGATCGAGAGGGACCGATTGGCAATCGGATCAGGTGGATCGGGTGGCGTTTAAGAGGTATGGTTGCCCCGTTGGGTGCGAAGGTTCTTTGTTTCTGGGGGGAATCTGATAAGTATGTCCCGATCCTCCGCTGGTTTTTTTATCGTCTGACATTCTCTCGTGCAGCCGCCGCCACCTTCGCCTAATCTTGAGTCCACATTCGACCGACACCTCCTGTAGCGTCTCCCTGAAACCAACGAAGATTGTCAGCAACCCTTGTCCTGTGGAGATCCGATTGATCTGGTGAGTGTCTCGCCGTATTCCTTGACGATACCAATCAGACATTCATCTCACAGAATGACTACCTTACCGGTGCTCGTGAAGAGCCTTCGGATTCTTTGCGCCTTTTGACTCCCAATGTCCTCTCACTTCCCGTATCGCGATTGGCAGAAGAAGAGACGGGAGGGACAGAGAGGAAACACCAGACTATCCACCGTTTGCACGCAGAAAAAGCCCATGATCAGTATTCAGTCGGCCCGTCGCTCGGTGAGGCATTGAAACACCGTGCACTTAGAGAAGGGTCCAGTCCTTTGCATGGTGGTGTTGGGAAGTAGACCACGTTCTTCAGTTGAAGTTGAGGGGTGGTAAGCTATGAGAGACGTTCGTTATAGCTTGATCCGGATATTCCCCCACTGGACGAAATGCAAAGTGGGTCTTGAATTAGAAATTTACTCTGGGGGCTGTCATCTAGAAAACGGCATGGAGGTTTCAATTCATGCTCCGACGATTGTGAGGAAGACGACGTCATGACACTGGAGGCAACTACCAAGGCAGTTGACGGTCAACTGCAGGACCCCTGAAAGTACCCTCAGATGCCGTATCCCAAAATGCCCAAAACCGGCCTATTTTTATCCGGCCGGTTTTGCCAAATTTCTATCCGGATATTGGATCTGGCCTTCGAAAAGGCCAATTTCTATCCGGTTCTGGATCGGGCCTAAAAAAATCGCTATTTTTCAAAAAATTGGCACGAAAAGAGTGAATTTTGGCTTGGTGTACCCTCCTAGGTACTTATTCTCTGGACGTCTGTACATCAGGAAAAGTAGAATATACATGAGTGAATGTAATATGTATTATACACACAGAAATTTGAGGATAAGCATCCTATTCTTCATCTTCTGCAGTTACCTTTTGCTTGAAAGCTTTCAAGGCCTGTGAGACCATCTTACTGTTGTCCTTGATTTTTTTGAACAGCTTCCAATCATCTGCAGATATTTTGAGGCCATTTTCTGTGATTTCCGGAGTATGTTTGAGGGTGCATAAGAGGGCAGACGGCGGGAGATGATCGAAGCGAAGAGTCTGCACTGCTTGAGCATGAGGGATGGCACGGAACTGAGAGCCAATAGGGATGCTCACGGTAAGGATTTTCGGCCAATTTTCGACCATTTTTCACTTCAATTTTTGTTCAATTTTACCGCCAACTTGACTTTCTTTGCAGTAAAATTGAAAGAAAATTGAAATGAAAATTGGCCAAAAA
>Ga0307507_10007927_pt1 | contig 15020 bp, 6 predicted proteins | sample 7_EM_MG_FD_207223 | JGI IMG/M metagenome (GOLD analysis project Ga0307507, IMG submission 207223) | Populus trichocarpa ectomycorrhiza microbial communities from riparian zone in the Pacific Northwest, United States - 7_EM | ecosystem: Host-associated > Plants > Roots > Unclassified | place... | reverse complement strand
TTTGATAATAAGACACAGTAGAAGATTAATGACACTACATTAGTTTTAGGTTGGATGAAGGAAGAGAAAAGGGGATTGATTTTTTTGCTAGTGTTCCCCCCCTTCTCTCTCTCCATATGTGACAAGACTAAGGTATGGATGCATGTATAGTGGTGTGTAGGTCAATCATTCTTGGGTTTCTCTTTTTAAAATTTTTGTTATTTTTATTTTTATTTCATATTAGACCTAAGTTGTATAGCCTAACTAAGCGTGTTTGGGTAGCCTAGGTCTGTTGTTTGGGGTTTTTTTTAGATTGATTTTTTTATATGAGAAGATTTGTGTTGATGACAACTGTTTTTTTTTTTTTTGTAATACTTACATGACCATTGTAAGAAGAAAAACTTATAAAAAAAAATGTTACTTTGAATGATGCTCATATTAGCTTAGCATACTTGTAAAGAAAATATGTGACCTTAAATGGTGGTCGTCTAAATATGATATGCCTACTTCTAACTACCGCTAAAAGTATGGCCATCTGACATGATGATCGTATGTGCCTACTTTTTTACTATCTCTGTAACAATTTTTATTTTTTATCTGATTATTACATGTTGAGCATTTTGACAGCGTGATCACTTATGACTACTAAAGACTAGTCATCTTGACATGTTGACCTCGTATCGATCATCTTAACAAGGTGATCACCTAGAATTAATAATGACTGATCATTTTGATACAGTGACTGTATGTTAATTATCTTGACAAAGTGATCACCTTTGGTGTTTAGTTTAGCACTATATTGATTTCATATAACTTAGTTATCCTAATATGACAAGTAATGATTATGTGAACCTAATGGACATGGCTTGGACCATCCTTATTGAGTAAAGCTCAATCATGTGATCTTGATGGACATGGCTTAGTCATGTACTCCTAATGGAATAAGATTTAGTTATATTAATAGGGTGATTATACTTGAAACTTTGAGACATATTTGGTTATCTTAATAGGGTAACCATATAGAACTTTGAGACTTTGGTCATCTCACAATGTGATCACCTGGAATATCGAGATAATGTGACCACTTAGGTTAAATAAGATTAGTGTATTTTTCTGGATACCATTTGGTTTTTGATATATCACCTAATAACTAGTTCACTTTTGATTTATGTAACAGTGCTCCTAATCTCTCTAAAGATATCACTTAGGTAAGAAACATAGATCACCATTTTTCAAAGCTTAACTTGCTATATGGTATCGTGTCATTTTCTTTAATTTTCTTACCCTTTAAGCACAAGTTGTTGGTTTGCTACATATTCTTAAAACAAATGTTTGATGAATCAAGTGTTTTATTAAAGTCACACATACAACTATCCTACCTTACTCTATATTGTTTGAATCTTTTTACCGCTAGTAAAGAACATAAATGACTTTTTCGTGGTGGGATTGATCATTGTCTATTCTTTTTACCCTTGTTATTAGCTTGGTTAAATGCTTCAATTTAGTTGTTCACTTGCTTTAAGATCATGCCAAATTATTCTTTTGTGCCTAATCTTTAAAATGGTGTATTAAAGTTCTCAATCATATCCTAGGAATCACATGTATATGTTGCAAACACAACATCAACCCCATGGCATTGAAGCATGATCATATATGAAGTGTCACATACTCAATAAGTTCATAAAACAATTTTAGTCTAATTGCATGGCCTAACAACATTACTTACTGATAACCTAACTTGTACTTGGGCAATACAATGCCTTATAGACTGTATTCTAATAAGGTAATATGAATACTTATACACCTTAAAGACTTATTATTGACTAGCAACTAAGAAGATGTTTTGATATGATGTAACTAATCCAATATGTATAAGAGATATGGATAGATGTTGGGCATACAATAATGCATGTATACCATTAGCCATGTTTAAAATGGGTTGATCAACTCCATTTAATTCCTAAATGAATCATCATCGTTGATTTTAAAAGATTCTTTATAGAGAATAATGAGTCAATGAGAGAACATAACACCAAAATTATTAATCAATGTGATGATGGTATTGCCAATCTCTTTATAGAACTAAAGTTGTTTGGTTATTTACATTGCCACCTAAATACAGTAATAATTGGAAGGAAATGGAAGCTCATTTTTATAAGCACTTTTACAAAACAGATCTAGAGGTAAAGTTGGTTGACTTGGACATAATTGTTCAAGATCTAGGAAAGTTCATAAAAAACTAAACATTTTATTTTAGGACTCTCAAAACCAAGTACACTGTAGGTATAACAGAGCATACATGCATTAAGTTGATTTTAGAAAAGATGTTGTATGGAATATCAAAAGGAGGTTTGTGGAAACCATATACACTACTATTTATAAATTATACCCTTATAAATGATGCTACTTAATATAAAAAATAACAAACTAATTAAACCGAAAAAATTAAAAAAAATAATAAAAAAACCAAACCATGAAAAAAAACCAATTAAACCGATTAGAATATTTTTTTAAAAAATCATTTTGGTTCAGTTTTGATTTCATAAGCCTGAAATAAAAAAAACCGAACCGAAACGGTTTAGTTAAGAAATAAACCGAAGCGAACCAGAAAAAACTGAACCAAACTGAAAAGAACCCATTAGAAAGTTAAAAAAAAAAGCCCAAAAACAATACAATTTTAGTTTTTAATATAAAATAATCGAACCGAAACCGAACCGAACCGAAACTGGTCGGTTGGGTTTTGGTTTTTAATTAAAAATAACTGAACCGAACTAAAACCAGTCAGTTGGAATAGGTTTCGGTTTTTTTTATATTTTACAAAATTTTGGTTTAGTTGTTTTTATAGGTAAAAACTGAATCGAACCGAAAATGATCACCCCTAGATATCACCTTGTTACATGTCCAATAAGTAAATCTAATTCGTAACAAATATTTATAGTATTAGGAGAAAGATAAATACAAGAAGGAAAGAGAAAATAACATCTCATTCTACAACAAAGTGATAAGAATTCCTCTCTCATGTTTTTATTTACTTCTTGTGTTTATCTCTATCTTAAGGCTCGTTTGGGAACGCGGCTGCGGCTGCGTTCCCAAAAAATTTGAATTTTTTTTTTTTTACTAAAATTTAATATGATTTATATGTTTTGGATCGTTTTGATGTGCTGATGTCAAAAATGATTTTTAAAAAATGAAAAAACATCATTGGCATGCATTTTGGCACGAAAAGTTATTTGAAAAGCACCCGCAACCACACTGCCAAACACGCTCTTAATATTACAAGTGTTGGTAGTTACAACTTGAATATTATAAAATTTATCTAAAAAAGAGTTTAGTTGTTAAGTTTGGCAGAAAGAGGTAAATAAATTTTAAAATGTGAGAATTCATGTTTTTTTTTCTCTTCCATCATTTTTTTTAGTTTAGCATTTTCTCTCTTTTTTGTTTATAGTTTGAACCACAAATGTATATTATTGAACTTTTTTTGTAATATTATTCAATTTAAAATTGATTTTATTTATTTTGATGACCATTCTAAAAACATTCTCAAGACTTATTTATTTTTAAGATTTCTTACATCTGTCGCATGTGGACACGCAGCGTCGGGAGGTCATAGGAGTCATCATCTAATTGTTTGGTTCAAGGTCGCTAGAAAACCTGGGTGTACTGGTTTTATCAGAGATTTTAAGGGTAAGGGATTGTTTATGGCTAAGGAATGTATTAACACCTCCATCGCACCCTACCTGAGATAAGTTGCATTATGTGGTATGAATGTGGTTTAAAGGTTTTGATAGGTTCCTAACCGGTGGATTGTCTATAGCTTATGATGAGAATTTATTCGTGTGAATAAATCGGGCGTTTAGAATTTTATTATAGGCTAGTGTACCCAAATAAATTATTATGGAAGGGATCCACATTAGTGCCTTGACAGGGTTCACCTCTCTTGGAAGGCTGTTGTGTTTTCCACAACTCAGGTGTTGTGGTGAAACAAATATTTCCAATTAATATTGGTGAATATTTAGAATAATTTTAAGAATTTTCTGGTCAAATTCTGATATTTAAATATCAATCTCACTTGGAGGTCTAACATTTATACCAGAATATTAACCATTAATCCTCATGAATTAAAATTTTAGTGATTATTGGAATATTGACTAAATTCTCATGGATTCAATAAATCGATTATTAAATCCAAAATGCATGCTAAAAATAAAATAAAACATATCATGTATTTTATTTTTTAAGAAAAATATATGACTTTTATTTTTATTTTTGAGAGACTTGGTTATATGCATCACGCAAAAAGACATTTTATTTTATATATTTTGTAGACTTCTTGAAATAAAAACTATAAAAAATCTAAAGGGGTTTTGCCAAATACATTATTAAGCTAAATATTCAATTAAAATCAATCCAAACAAAGCCTAAAGACTAATTTGATTTTTTTACTCACCCGGGATGACTCGACTGGGCTAACCTAGAAACAGTTGACCCGATCGGGTTGACTCGGAAACAAACTAGACAAACAAAACCAAAAGAGATCAAACTTCATATAAACATAAAAACCTAAAAATCTTTTGGTCAAAATAGATCAAACACATAAAAGACAAAAATAAATAAAGAACATTCATCAGCACCTCTATTAACACAAGTCTCAATCCAGACCAGATCCCGAACAATGAGGGGCATGGTTTTATTCACAATCATGCATAAAACAAGAATCGGGGATTCGTTTGCTTCAAGGGTTATCAAATTAACACGATTTTGCCAAAATAGGTTTCAGTTCAAAACTGAAACCCTAAGATTAAAACTCAGTAAAACATGTTATTGATGCATCAAGCTCTCATATTATTTACTAACAATGACAGACAAACTTACGTAAACTAAAATTTAATCAAAACAAGCTCTAAAACTAATACCTAAGGCAAGATTCATCGGATGAATCTATAGAAACCAAAACCCAGAAAACCTAGAAAACTAAAACAGACTGAGAATGACCATTTTGAGCCTCTAAAGCATGCTTTCTCTATTCCAGAGAACACATTATCAATGATGAATATAATTTGGACAAAAACAACAACAAAACAAAAACAATACTCGAATAATACATTGATTTTCAATCCCAAAAACTACCAACTCAAAACAAAAGGCATGCTTGAACAATCTGGCCTTCAAAATTCATCTTTTGTCATTCCAAAAAACTAAACCACAAACCTAGAACATGGAACCATCCCATTTATAGAAAATACCTTCCTCTTTGTTGTAACTTTTGGCATTTATCAAATCAAAACAACATGTAGTATAATGTGTACAGGTAATCATTAACATGTCAAAACATTCAAAACTTTGCATTGAACACAATAAATCAATCCAGCAAGCCTCATGGACTCCACTTTCAAGGTTTGAATTTATATACCTTCCTAGCTTAAAAATCATCAAATCTAAATCGATTTTTGATATTGCCTTCCTTTTCCTTTATCTTCAGACTTAAAAGCTGAAGATTTAAAGTCCCTTGTGGATTGAATTTCTTTCACCTTAGCCAAAGTTTATTTCTTCTTCTCTCTTTTGCTCTCTTTTTATACCTTCTTTTCTGCCTCTCTACTCCTTATTACCTCTCCGTTTATAGGCGGATTCAGAGCTTATAGATGGGTTTGTTAAGGTTCTAACAAACTAAAACTAAGTTGGTTTTGTCACATAATCAATAGATTTGGGTTTAAGTGGTTTTGTAAGAAACTTAAAGGCTAATGTGAGGTGTTTTTAGCCTTTAGATCTTGATAGGAACCCTTTGAGGGATTTAAGTGGGAACATATGAAAGAGTTAAATGGTTTTCTACAAATGGATATCTTAGTTAAGGCTGACTAGGTTGGTCACTTTTATGACTTCGTCGAAGCAACTCTAACACCAACGTTGTCTAAGACCACCTGAACTCGGTAGACGGGGTACATACCTTTCAATCAAATCTATTCTTGCTTAATTTGGAGGTTTTTATAGCTCCACACTCAACCGTTTGAAAATAGCCACTCAAACAGCATGACAACTGAAACTACAGTGATGACTGACTAGAGATAAGATGTTGTGAAGATCAATGAAAAATATAGGATGTAAACGTTTGATTTTAAAGACATAGGGTTGTAGAAGGGGTGTTTCTCAGTTAAATATTGGTGGTTGTGGCCTTCGAAGTGGTTAGAAACGCCACATTCATTTCCCTAAAAGTGCCCTCTCGATTAGCCAAAAACTAAAGAAGAAGATTCACAGTATCTTGAACGACATCATTTTGGTTAAACCCTGTAGATTATGGTTTTTTTTATTTGGGATTTGACAATTTTCAATTTGATCCATATTTTCCTAATTTCGTTTAATTTTACTAGTAATTCCCTCTAAATTTCTAATTTTACAAGTTGGTTCTTAATCTCTAATTTGTTCAATTAGACCTCTAAATAACCATCAAATTCTTAATTTTCTTTGATATGACCCCTGATTTAATCAATTTCAGTCCCTAAAGTCGTGTACCTTTTGCAAGTTGGTCTTTGGTTCATGAATTATTCAATTAAGTCCATAATTGCTCACCAGACTTGAAATTTTATATAATTAAGCCCCTGATTTAACTAATTAAACTTTTCAAAGTCCAATTTCAGTCCCCAAACTTCAATTTGTTTCACTTAACATCCAAAATTAACTCTAAAAGCTTATTTCCCTTGCGATTAAGTCTTCAATAAATTTAATATGACCTTTTAAATTTCAATTGAGTCCTTAAACACCAAAATAAAGCATTTTTATTATTGCCCCTTTGTTAATCAAAATTTAGATTGCTAATTTTGCCAAATCTCAAACATTTTGGTCTATGAACTTTTACTTTGCATTTTGGCCTTTCACTAACAAACTTAGGCGGTTCTTTTTAGGCCATTTTCATGTATATTCCCTTATAGATATTTTTTATTTTTCTTTGTCACTATTTTTTGGTTTTTTTTAAAAAAAGGATAGCAACAACATCATTAATATTTCACCCTTAGTTCTTATTCCTTTTAACACTTCCCTTCCAAATTTTTCTAAATCATACTAAATGCATCCTTATTTTCAAGCCTAGTAGAAATATTAAAAATAAAAATATAATGATTACGACAACATAAAAACAAAGATTATAATAATATAATTAACTTATGAAATAATTAATTATATATGGATAATTAATTATATACTAAGGGCATAAGATTGGTTTTCATGTAAAATATATTTACAAAAAAACAAAACTAATTTCATGATAAAGCTCATGAGAAGATTTTATTTTTTCACCTAAAATAAGCAACGACACAAGAAATTACACATTACACAACACACAATAAAACTAAAAACACTGGAAAAAGGAATAGTGCTCTGCATTGTTCACTCTATCATATTTTATTATGGATTAGAACAATCAATATTTTTCTTAAATTTTCATCAAAATTTATTTCATTGCAAGCTCATCATTCTAAGTTATATTAGCATGATTTTATTTGTTGAGATTTCTTTCACTTTACATGCTCTCACACATTTCAAGTGTCAAGGAATGTTCAAACAATAAATTAAACCTCGATTCTGCAAAATAAAATTTTAGATTGTACATAAAAAATTTAAAAGAACAAGGACTACATTAAATAAAAAAACTAAAACAACCCTATTTTCTTTTTTTTGTACAAAAAACTCTCATTTAATCCCTAAAGTTTTGATTTATATGGCAGTTAGTCCTTGTTGTTTTAGCATTTTATATTTCTTTTCCAAAATTCATTTTTTACATTTTAGTCTCATAACTAGATAGGTGGCTCGCATTACACCGGGGGCCGAGTCAAGATTTTCCTAACATAAAAAAATGTCAAGGCAATGATAACCTGAGCCAATCCGAGTTAATTTAACTAACACATGATCCAAAATATGAGATCGAGATAAACCCGCATACAAAAAGAAAAAAAATCACAAAACTTAAGGTCCTATAGTCTAATATTAAATGATGAAATAAAATTATTTTTTAAAAAATAGTGTCAAAGAAAAAAACTCGGGTCAACTCGAGTTAATTTGACCAACCAACCACCTAAGATATGAGATTGAGAAAAAAAAATAGATTTTTAAAAGAAAACCTAGCAAAAAAGAACAAAGTTCAATAAAAACAATTTGAAAAAAAAAAACAAACTAACCTAGGTTAACTTGAAAAACTCGCACTTAGAATAACCTCATAGAAAGAAAAACAAAACAAAAATAACAAAGGTCTATGACCAGTAATCTAATAATGCCAATTGATGAAAGTGAAAAAAAATCATTTAAAAAAAGGTCAAGAAAACAAATTGAGTTAACTTAGTTTAACTCAACTAACCCACCACCAGTGATATAAGATTGAGATAAAAATATTTAGACTTTCAAAAGAAGAACCTGCCAAAAAAGATCGAAGCTAAATAAAAAAAATGCTAAAAAAACCAATATAACAAGGTTAACTTGATTAATCCGCACTTGAGATAGAGAAAAACAAAAAAAAAGCATAGAGCTCAAGTGTCAAAAATGTAATGCCAAATGATAAAATGGCAAAAACAAATTATTTATATAAAAAAAAATCCAGGAAAAAACTTGAGTCAATCTGAGTTCACTTAACTAACATATCACTCGAGATAAGAGATTAGAATAACTCAATAAAAAGGAAAGTGAAACAAATGTCAAAGTTCATGGCCCAATAACCAAAATGTCAAATGGTGAATTTGAAAGAAAAAAATTAATTTATAATAAAAGGGAAAAAAAGAACTTAAATTGGACACAAGTCATGAGATTGGGATTACCATGTAGAAAGGCAAATATGTAAAAATAACAAAGTAAAATTTCCAATTACAAAACAATCTAAACACATAAATAATATAGATCAAATCTCGTATAAAAACTATATCAAAGAAAATAATTAGATACTAAATTGAAAAACAAAATAAATTAATAAAACGACAAGAAAATAAAAAAAATGAGAACCCAAATTAGATTTAAAAAACTAAATAAAATAAGAAATTAAAAGGAAATTGAAAAATAAAGATAAAAAAATAGTAATCAATAGAAAGAGGACCAAAATTGGATAAAAAAATAAATGCAATAAAATGATCGAGGATGAAATTGAAAAACTAATAAATCAAGGAAATGATAAAACACAAAAAAAATAGCAATCAAAAGAATGAGGATCAAATTAGATACAAAAATTAAATAAAATTCTCAAGGATGAAATTGAAAACAAAATCTAAACTTAAAAAAACATCAAAAGCAAACTAGATAGTAATCAAAAGAATGATAGACAAAATTGATAGAAATACAATCCGGAGGACACGATTGTTTTTTGGATGGGCTTACGTGAATTTCTAGGTTAGAAGAGAAAAAAGATACGAGGAGAGAGAAAAAAGCTTGTTTGAGGCCAACCGTGCCTCCCCATAAACACGTGCCACCCCGCCGGAAAAAAGATGATACATCACTCCTAACACCGTCTTGGCTAGTGAAATCTAGTAAGTTGACGGCCTCGCCCACGCCTACTACATAGCACGGGAACTGTCACATGTTGATGCGTGCTGCAACTATTTTTAATAAGATTTAATCTTTTAAAATGACTAAATAGCCCCTTGATCAACCAAAAATTAAAAAAAAAACTATAAGTAAAAAAAAAAACCCTTGCAACCATGCATATAATATTTTTTTTTTTTAAAACGTAATACCATAACTTCATTGTTCAAAAAAATTAAAAATATAAAAAGCCTCATATAGAAGTTAATGGTTATTATCTCTAAAGGGTATAACCATAGTTTTACTATACAAATTGTTGTGCCCTCCTCGCGGGGATGCGGCGACACTTTCTAAGCGGTGTCCTGGAATGGTCTTTTATTAGAAAAAGAGAGTCGTCACCTGGTATTATGGTTACTAAGAACCATAACTGGTCTCTTAAAGATTCTAAGCAAGGGACTAATGGTCTTTTTATTAGAAAAAGAGAGTCGTCATCTAGTTTTTTCTCTGTGTTTGCTATGGTCTGATGATGTTTCTATTCTTATTATGACGGGTTTGCTATGATAAACAAACTCTGGTTTTCTAGGTCAAGGATTTGGTCTATAATGGTTAAATGTTTTCAATTATCATTGAGGCTTTTTTCAGGGTGAATTTGGAATTTTTTGCTATTGTGTCATTCCAAATAATATTTCAGGTAAAATTCATTACAATGTTTTTTTATCCTTATATCATAAGTGAATGAGTTGTATTCTTCAAATAATATTTTGGATATTAACCTCATATAAGTTTTATATCATTGTTTTAAAATGAGTAATAATAAATTATTATCCGTAATAATATTTTGGATAGTAGCCCCCTTTAGGTTTTTTTATCCTTATATTAGAAGTGAATAATATATTCTTATTGGCAGAAATAATTTTTTAATATTTTCAAAATATAAGTCAAAATCCTTTGGAATTTTACAAACTTGTTGTAAAATCCATGCAATATCTTTTTTTTTAAAATGCCAAAGTATTTTAGATTTTTTAAAAAAATGCTCAAATAGTTTAAAGGATTTTTGGCCATATGCAATAAAAAAATAAAGAAATTTTTTAATTAAATTTAAACTTTGTTTGGTAAAAACCTTTTTTTTTATCATAAAACTACAAAAACAAGGCTGAGAGGGTGTTTGCCAAGTACACCTTTTAAAAAATAAACTTTTAGCAAAAACATTGCTAGCCAAACAAAGCCTTGGCCATTTGACCTCATTTTGACCTAACCGGGTTAGCTCAAAATCCTTGGTTCGACCATAAACCAAACCAAAGATTTGGGTTTGACTAAAAAAACTAGAAAAAAAAAAGCTAAAAACATATTAAACACACAAAAACTCATAATTTCTTAGCCAAATTGGATCAAACACAAAATAAATGAGGAACATGAAGAACACTAAGAACATTCAAACATGAATCTAGCAACGTGAAACTCAACCCAAGCTAGATATAATTGAACCAAGTCCATGAACATGTTAGAAATCATGTAAGGATCTATAATCTAGCATCCATTCACTTTTATTATCAAAGAATCAACATAATTTTGTCAAAATGGGTTTCGGTTTTATCCATTCACTTTTATTATCAAATAATCAATATAATTTTGTCCTAGGATTAAAACCCCCCCAAAACTTGTTATTGATGAAAAAAAAACCCTAAATTATTAATTAATAAAGTCCAACGAAGTGTTTAATGCAAAAGAATACACCAAAACTGGTATAAACCGTAGAGCTAAGACAATGTTCTTTCCAAGAGCACAAAGAACATTGCCTTAGAAAACCCAGCCATTGTCAAGCCTCCAAAACTAACATTTAAAGCCTGTAAACACACTGCTTTTAGTCCTTACAAACCACATTACTATAACCAAATATGTTTGAATAAAAAAAAACTAACAAATAACATCAAAATCATGCAAGAAGTTCCAAATTTCAAAACCGCCAACTTAAAACAACATACATATTCAACAATGTGGGATTCAAAATTGACATTTTGACACTCAAAATAACTTAACCAAAATTTCAGGAACCCAAAACATGCACCTACAAGCCTTAACAAGACATTAAACACCTCATACTATATTTGACATAATATAAAAACCATTTTATTTTATCAAAATTTGTCGCAAACATATTGTCTTAACATCTAGTAGCATCAATAACAGCTTCAAGCAAGAATTAAATAATAATGTCAACATTTTATATACTAATTGAAATCAAAACCCCAATTATTGTGATATAAAAAAATGCTTTGAAACATCATTAAAAATGCATAAACAAGCTAAAGATATGCTTTATGGACATCATCTACTAGACTAAGTTAAGGTTTTATACCCTTCAAGCTCTAATAATGGTTGTTGCCCTTTCTTTTTCAAGATTGGTACTTTCTCTCAAAGTTGAGGATACCTAGTGCTATGCTCTTGAGCCTTCACCCTTAGGGGTCTATTATCAATATTTTCCTCCCTTTTTTGTTCCTCTTTCTCCTTTTTTTTCATTATTTTTGTTTTCTAGTTGATTTCTAAGGGCTGGTTATAGGGTTTCAAACTAGGATTTTTATGGATTTAATTAAAGATTGATCTCTTTCATTAAAGCCTGGCCTTCTGATCAAAATAAAAGAGTTTTGGGTATATTTTATAGTTGTGAGCTTTGTACCTATATTGGTTTTACAATGGTGTTTTTGCAATAAACTTGGTTTCTGAAGATTGTTATGGTTTTTCCACATTTGGAGACCAAAAAGCTTGTTCTTGGCCTTTTAATTTTGAAAGAAACGTGGTCAACCTTTCATAAGAATCCACTAAGAAGGCTTGAAGTGTGAACACAAGAAAACGATTAATGATTTTGCAAAATAGGGATCACAACCATCGATGACTAAGTTACCTATTTTTTAGGCTCCGTCTGAGAAACTTCGATGTCATCGTCATTGAAGACCATTTGAAGTTGGTAAAGGGGGTGCAAACCTTTTGTTTGGATCTAACCTGGCTAAATTCAAAGGTTTGTAACTTCACATTCATTTGTTTGAAAGTGTCAACTTGATCGGCCCATAATATGAAAATATAGTAATGGCTGATCGGGACAAAATGTTGTTAAGTTCATTAAAGAAAATATGATGTAAATGTTTGATGAGAGTAGTTGATCTTTGTAGAGGGGGTGTTTCTCAATTGAATGGTGATGATTATAGCTTACAGGTGGTAAAAAACGTCACTTTTATTCGCTTGAAGGTGCCTCCTCGATCAGTCAAAACTGTCAAAGAAGAAGCTAAATAGTGGCCAAATGATGCATCTTATTTTTTAATTTGGGATTGACAAACTTCAATTTAGTCTCTATTCTTCTAATTTTTTTAATTGCACCCATAATCGCCTTCTAAACTTTTAATTTCATGTAATTTCACCCCTGTCAAACTCAATTATCAGCCTTAAAGTTCAACGCCTTTTTCATCTTGATCCTTAGTTTCTAATTTGTTCAAACTTTCAAATATCTTCAATTTTGGCCGCCGATTTGATCAATTTCAAACCATGCATTTACACACTTTTTCGTTTTGGTTCTTGGTTTTGGATTTCTCCAATCAAGTCTCTAATTGTTTATCAAACCTCAATATTTATGCAATTAAGCCCCTAATTTGACCAAATTAACCCTTCAAATTTACAATTTAACCCCTGGAGTTTAATTTCTTCCAATAAAAGCCTAAATTGACTGCAAAAATAAGTTTTTCTTGTAATTAAGCCCTCAATAAATTAAATTAAACCCTGTAAAATTCCAATTGAGTTCTTAAATATCCAATTTTAAAGTTTCCTTCACAAATTGAATTTTCCTTGTTAATAAGGCTTTCATTAGTCAAAATTAAATTGTCAATTTTTCAACCTTGGATATTTAGATCTTCAACCAGTCTTTAGCAATTTTTTGGGCGTTCTTCATATTTTCTCCATTGATCATTTTTTTAGTTTTTCAATTTTTTTTATTTTTTCTGGGCAACATCACAAATAATAATAAAAAAGACAAAAAAAACCCTTGCACCAAAGATGTATATTTTTTTTGCTTTTAAAGGCAACAAAGTAAATCAACTATGAAAAAAAGTGTACTAGCCAATTTGTCTCCTACTAATGTTGCAATGCCCAATGGATCGCTTGAAAAATATGATTCTACCCCTACTAGCAAGGCTTTTAGTTTGTTTGAAAAATGGTAAAAAAGATAATTCACTCTGCTAATTCAGTACTAATGTTGCAATGCCCAATGGATCGCTTGAAAAATATGATTCTACCCCTACTAGCAAGGCTTTTAGTTTGTTTGAAAAAGGGTAAAAAAGATAATTCACTCTGCTAATTCAGAGTGAATTGCCTCAGAGTCTATAATAAATGACTGATATCCTTTAGGTTTTTTTTATAATGTTGAGAGTGGAAAGAGATAGCTGCTATAAAATTTTATGGAAAGAGAGAGTGATCAGAAGGTCAAGTTTCAACCACCAAAAAGGATCATAGTGTCAACAAGTTTATATTTGTGAGAGGAATTTAATAGAGGTGGTGTTACTCTTTAACCATGTGAAACAATTTGATAGGAGTCAATAAAGTTTTTTTATTCGTTTAATTTTCAATTTTAGAGTGATTAGAGGGTGTTGGAGTTTACTGAGGTTCTAAGGGTAATTTTGAGGTATATTTAGGTGAAAATGAGTTAAAAAATAGGATTTTAAGGTCTAAAAACTTTGATCCTGAATTTTTTAGTGATCATATATTTGTCTAGTAGATGACATGTCGTATGTTATGGCAAACAACATGTCATCCAATTATAAAAATAATGGCTTAAAAATAAAATTAATTTGGCGTGCTAGCTTGGCCTAGCGGTCCAAGAGCATCTGACTTTTTTTCCCTACTTTTCATTATTTGTTTTAGTTTTTTATTATACTTTAAGGAGATATTGTAATTTTTCTCTTAATTTTTTCCTTGTATATTATATATAAGTAAGTTGTATTTGGATGATGCATTTATAAAAAAAAAAAAAATTCTGAACAACTAAAATTAACCTCTATAATAAAATAAATGAAAAACTATAAAATAAAAATGATAGAAAAAGTAAATTATTTATCTACATATCTATCTTTTACTTTTACTATAAATATAACTTCATGCTTTATTATTTAATTATATTTTATAAATTTTTTTTATTAATTTATATATTTTTGAATTTATTTTATTATATATAAAAACAATCTCGTAGTTTATCAACTAGATTGGTGGCTTGAGCGAAGCCACGGGTTAAGGCAATTTTTTTTAACTGCGAAAAAAGCTTAAGAGACGTTTATGTTTTTAAAGAAGTAAGAGAAATTCGATAACTGGGTTAAAAAAAACCAGAAATTAAAAAAAATTATCGAACAACTATGTTTAAAGAAAAATATAAGACAAAAAAAGACTTTCAAAACTTATTAACTTTTCAAACCATGACCTAGGTCATTAGATCGGAAGCAGTATAGATTAAATAATTGTGAGGGCTAAAATTACACCAAAAAACTACACAAAAATCCAAAATAAAAAACAACAATAAAAAA
>Ga0307507_10007926_pt1 | contig 15020 bp, 15 predicted proteins | sample 7_EM_MG_FD_207223 | JGI IMG/M metagenome (GOLD analysis project Ga0307507, IMG submission 207223) | Populus trichocarpa ectomycorrhiza microbial communities from riparian zone in the Pacific Northwest, United States - 7_EM | ecosystem: Host-associated > Plants > Roots > Unclassified | place... | reverse complement strand
TACATCAAATGCTTGATCCTTCATAGTCTTCGGCTGACATCGTTATTATGATAGGAATTTGATTTGTTGTTAACATAAGCTAGCAACATGAATGCCTGATGATATTTATAAGTATGGTGTTTCTTAGATAAGATGATTAATATGATCATGTCAATAATTTATAATGAGCTAATAATGATAAATCATCTGATTGGAACCTCCTTTGTGTGTGGTTTCCAGTTGAGTAATAAAAAGAGTATATATTATATTTATTTAAAATACCATTAGTGAATCCTCTAATCTTGACATCTGTTTTATCATTGTTTAATCCTTACATCAATATTACATCTCAAAGTTCTCTTCAATATCAATATCAATATCAATATCAATATCATCATCATCATCATCATCATCATCATCATCATCATTATTATTATTATTATTTATAATTTATATAGTTTACCTCCCTGTGGTTCGACCCCGGTCTTGCCGGGTTATTTATTACTTTGACACTCCTGCACTTGGGATAAGACATCAACTCTTTGATCGTGTCATGCACCATCACTCCATTAATCGCATCATGTGATTGGTGCCATGTCATGTGCTCAGCAGTCCTTGGTGACATGAATAACCTCTACAGTCTAGGTGTGATTAGGAATTATCTAAGTTTTTTATATGCCACTAGAGTCTTTCCTCTGCCAGTTCTGGGTTTGTAACGGGAATACCCACATGTCATGCACTCGATCAGCTTAGCATTTTCAAGGTAGTATAACATGTAGAAGTTAGGGCACATGTCAATTTTCTGGTATCCTAAATCGAGGGGTTTCATCATGGACTTCGCAACATAGAAGTTCTCTTTCAGCCTGTTCCCTTCAGGTAAAATGCTTCCCGCCCATTCAATAATTTTGTCATACCCGGCCTCACTCATGTAAAACCTCTGGGAGAAAAATTATAAATTGAATAGTTTCATGTAAAACAGAAAGATAAAAAAATTTGTAACTCTCGATCGGGTTATTAGAAAATTTTGAAAATTTGCATGGAGCCTTCTAATATGATTTCTTAGCTTGGTTTAAAATTTCAGAATTTTTAGAGAAATTCAGAAATTTGACGAAAAATCACAATTTGACTAGTTTTATGTTATTGAATGTAATTTTAAATCCGACTATCAGATTGAACTGAAATTTTATGAGGAACCTTAAAATATATTAAATAAAATCTGGTTAAAATTTTTGGATGAGGACCGTCAAATGGAAGCAAAAAGACTCATTAAGGGTAAAATGGTAATTTGCCATTAAAAATAAAACAAGGCAGCCCCTTTTCTATTATGAACTGCCGACTGGGCAGTAACAAATGTGGAAAGAAAAAAAGAAAGAAAATAAGAGAAGAACGTGAGTAGTTAAGAGAAAAACAAGAAAAAGTGAGAGAGAGCTTGAAAACTTGTAAGATTAAAAGACTTGGAACATTAAATTAAGGAAGAACCAGGTGAAGGAAGATATAAGAAAGGTGAGGAGGGCTGGCCACACTAGGAGGAGAAGAAAAGTTGGGAGAACTTAGATTGGTAAGCATGAAAAGTTTAGATTCTTACTTGAATGAAGTGTTTTTGGGTTTATTTGAGTAAGTTATCAAACAATGACAATTAAATTTGATTTAATTTCACATAATCTTGATTTTTTTAAATTAGGGTTCTTATGAGAATTTGGGGGTTTTGAGAAAAATAGTAAGCATGATGGAATTGAGGTAGAATAGTATAGAAATAGTGAATGTAAGTAGTAATTAAGAAATAAATTGAATAATTGTGAAGAAAAGAACTTGTAATTAAGGATGAGGAAATATAGGAATGAGGTTTTGATTGTTTTATGTTTGAGAAATGGTGTTCTTTATCTTATTTGAAGTATTCAAAATATGAACAAGTGAAGAAACATCATAAGAATGTGAAGAAAAAAAAAAGAAGGAATAAATAAATGGTAGGAAAAGTTCATGGGAGAATTCTTTAAGTGAGTTAAAAGAATAAAATTGATTAAAACTATATGTTGAAAATGAGGTGACAAATGAATGAAAATTTTGGTGTAAACCCTAATTAAATAAAAGATATTACGTGCTTCAAATTTAGGCACGTAGGAGAAATGATAATGGATTAATAATGCAGTGCAATCTGACTGATTCAGGAGTTGTACCAGGAGCAGGGCATTAGGTAGGAGGATTCGGGCCATCACGAGCAAACGGTAAGTGATTCATCACTTTCTTTTAAAATTTAAAGTTTCATTATTAGTTATGAGTTGTTTATAACATGTTGATATGGAAGAAGTAGATGAAGAAACTGTTGGTATTATAATTGAATTACCGGTTGGTTAGTATAGAATTACCAGTTAGTATGAATTACCAGTTGGTTAGTATGAATTACCGGTTGGTATGGAATTACTGGTTGGTTAGTATGAATTATCAGTTGGTTAGTAGGAATTACTGGTTAGTTGGTATGAATTACCGGTTAGTTGGTATAGAATTACCAGTTGGTATGGAATTACCGATTGGTTAGTATGAATTACCATTTAGTATGAATTACCGGTTGGTATAGAATTACAGGTTGGTTAGTATAGAATTACCGATTGTATTGGCTATTTATAGAGAATATCCGGATGTTGGGTAATTCGTATGGAATTACCGGTTATATTGGCTAATGATAGAGAATAGTCGGATGTTGGGTAATTTGTATGAAATTACCGGTTATATTGGCTATTTATGAAGAATAGTCGGATGTTGGGTAATTCGTATGGAATTACCGGTTAGATTGGATATTTATAGAGAATAGCTGGATATTGGGTAATTCGTATGGAATTACCGATTTGATAGTTGGCTATATAAGAGGGTTAGCCGGGTTTGAGATAAAATTTGTAAATTACCAAATTAAGCAATGAGTGTTGGTTACAGAGGTCCTATAAGTATAGGATTAATAAATTATGAATGGGTTATTAATGTTGATATATAGTAAGTTGGTGATGAAAGATAATTTGATATATTTTGAAGACTTGTGAACATAATAGCTTTATCATCTTTAATGTGTTATCTTCCTTATTTCTTATTAATGTTATGTATACAGGTTTTTCACGAGGTGATACGGAGCGTTAAATATGGGCTTTGTGTTTTAATCTGTTTATTTTGTGGGATGTAATATATTTGCTTTATATGTAATTTGTATTATATGTAGATTGTAATATATGTATCATGAAGATGTTTTGCTTTTGGTACTTCTACATTTAAAATGTATGAGTAAGGAACTAATATTATTAAACTATTCAAAAAGAATATGTAGTAATTATAATCATGCATGTTTAAAAGATGAATGCATGTTAGTGTAATAATTAGTTCAATATGAATCTTTTGAGTTTATAATTGTTTGTAGTTAATGTGTTATTTGTTGATGATGTAAGGTTGAGAAAATACAATGAGGTATAGTTATGTGAAATATTATTTGATGAGATGGGATATGATCCAGGATGGTTGAATCAAAGTGGAAGTTTTGAGTATTGTGATTGAATGAAGTCTAGTCGATAACTTGGTAACATCAGAAAACAAAGGAAACTCTACCGAAATTTCAAAAAAAAAATCTCATAATCTTAGACATACTATTCAATACTTGACATTAGTAAAGAAATGTTTGAGATTTCATGACATTATAATCTGAGGGTGTTACATAGATACTTCTCAATCACACCTTGACTGTAGAGGTTATTCATGTCACCAAGGACTGCTGAGCACATGACATGGCACCAATCACATGATGCGATTGATGGAGTGATGGTGCATCTTTCTGGCGGCGAAGCGTGGAAACACTTTAACAGCGTGCATCCTCACTTTTCGGATGAATCAAGGAACGTGCGTCTTGGGTTGTGTACAGACGGATTCAACCCATTCGGGTCATTTGCTACTCCTTATTCTTGTTGGCCGGTCATACTCACGGTTTATAACTTGTCATCGGGAGTGTATGAGGCCAGAGTTCATGTTTTTATCTACTGTCATACCCGGTCCAAGCAGCCCGGGCTGGAATATAGATGTTTATCTTCGACTGTTGATTGATGAGTTGGCGCAGTTGTGGTCCTCCGGAGCTTTGACTTATGATATATTGGGGAAACAAAATTTTGTTATGAGGATGGCTTTGATGTGGACTATCAATGATTTTCCAGCTTATGAAATGCTTTCTGGTTGGAGTACGCATGGGAAACTAGCATATCCATACTGCATAGAAAACAACAAGGCATTCACGCTAACAAACGGAGGTAAAGCTTCCTTTTTTTACTATCACTGTCGTTTCTTTCCACGTAATCACGGTACAGAAAGAACAGAAAAAGATTTCTTTATTGGCAGAGTTGAAAAGGATGTTGCATCCTCGCGTCTTTCTGGTGAAGAACTGCATGATGTTGTATCAGAGTACGGTGACATTGTGTTTGGTCTTCAATCAGGTAAGCAGAAGTTTCCTGGTTTTGGTTTGACCCATAATTGGGTAAAGCGAAGTATCTTTTGGGAGTTTCCTTATTGGAAGACCAATCTACTCTGTCATAACCTTGACGTTATACACATTGAAAAGAACATGTTTGAGAACATTTTCAACACTGTCATGGATGTGAAGGGGAAGACAAAAGACAACATCAAGGCTAGATTGGATATAGCTTTGTTCTGTAACCATAAAAATATGGAGTTGGTTTGTGATGAGTCACGGGTCGCAAAACCAAGAGCAAGCTTCGTGTTAGAGAAAAACGCATAACTACTAGTCTACAAATGGCTTAAAATTCTGCATTTTCCCGATGGACATGCCTCGAACATATCAAGACTGGTTAATATGGAGGAATGCAGATTGTATGGAATGAAGAGTCATGACTACCACGTGTTTATGCAAACACCCATCCCATTAGCTTTTCCTGATTTGTTGTCAAATGGGATATGGGATGCACTCACGGAGATCAGTCATTTCTTTAGAGATATATGTTCCAGCAAGTTGAATGTTGATCACATTGAGATGCTTGAAACGAATATCGTCGAGACACTATGCAAACTTGAGATGATATTCCCTCCATCATTTTTTGACTCAATGGAGCATCTCCCCATACATCTACCGTTCAAGGAAAAAGTTGGAGGACCGGTCCAGTATAGATGGATGTACCCATTCGAACGGTTAGATATTACAGTTGCAATGTAATTCATATATAAAAGTATTTTCTTTTTTTTCTTAATTGTTCTTAATTGAAAATATTTGATTAATTCAATGCAGGTACTTGTTCAATCTCAATAAAAAGGTTAAGAACAAGACGCATGTTGAGGCTTTGATATGTATGGCCTATATTGTTGAGGAGATCTCAACATTTATCTCGTACTATTTCGAACCTCATCTGAGAACAAGAATCAGTCGCGTTCCACCGCATGATGATGGCAGTGAAGTGCCTTCTAGTGGGAACTTGTCAATATTCTCCAATCCTGGACGACCCACACCTAAAAATGTCGTAAGAGGAAGATATTTGCTGGAAATAGAGTTCAAACAAGCACACAATTATGTTTTATTTAACTGTGATGAGCTGAGACCTTTTATTCAGTAAGTATATATATATGTGTAATACTAATTAAACTTTGTTAATAATATATTGTTTATATATTGTAATATCATACACTCATTATCACTTGCAGGCAACATCGACAATATTTGTTGTCCAATAACTCACAGCTGACCGAATCTCAGTTCTTTCAATTACAAGATGAACAATTTGCCACGTGGTTCAGAACACATGTAAATACTATCACAAACTCATTATCACTTGCAAAATTATTGTATGCATGTCATTACGAGATTCTCGTTTACTATTCATTGATGTACATTACATATAAGGTTTATCAAATGGGAAGGAGTGTTGCTAAGTCATTGTCTTCACTAAGCCTGGGCCTTGAAAGAAAAGTTAAGTGCTACAACGGGTATTTTGTCAATGGATATGTGTTTCATACAGAAGAATACGGGCATGGAAGAAAGACATACAACAACGATGTTTGTGTTAAGGGATCGATTAGTAGTGAGTTAGAAGTTGACTATTATGGTAGATTAGAAGAGGTTGTCAAACTACAAAATCATAGCGAGCAAAATATAGTGTTTTTATTCAAATGCTAGTGGTATGACACGACTGACAGAGGAATCAGAGTTGATTTGCACTATGGTCTGGTCGAAATCAACTCAATAGCTAGACTCTGCAACGTAAACAATGTTTTTGTTTTCACAAAGCAATGTCAACAAGTTTATTACACATACACCTCTTCCTTTAGAAAGGATCATCAAGAGTTGATTGGTTATCCGTTTTAAAAACGAAACCCAGGGGTCGTGTCGAGGTTGTTTAGGATGAGAACGAAGACACAAGTGTGCGAGATGAAGTCTTTCAAGTTAGTGAGTTGGTTGAACCATATCAAGTTGCTCCTTCGATTGACTTGGAAGAAAATTCAAATTTTCATGTTTTCGATGAAGTCTTGTTAATGTTGACGAAGAGGAGTTGAATGTTGTTTTGAGCTCTAGCGGACAAGCAAATGTCGATGAAGATGATGATATTCATATTGAAGATTGCAATGAAGGTGATGACTATTCAATTGACGACGAAGAAGAAGAAAATTCTGACTAACTATCAAAATGAAGCCTTGTGTAAAACATTTTTTCATGTAATATATATTATGGATGATATATTTTGTAACACGAAATATTTATTTTATAAGTTTATGTATTGTTTAAGCATTGTTGTTATTGTTTTTGTGCGATAGACAGTTTATCATTTAAGTGTTTGCATGAAGGTAAATAGGCAATACAAACATCATCTTTCTTGCACACTGCACTATCACCGACGACCATACCGACAGATTCCAGTCCGTCGGCATTTCATAGTAGCGTCCCTAGAAATGCCACAACCATCACCGACGACTTTGCGGACGGATTCCAATCCATCGGCATTTCACAGTAACGTCCCTGGAAATGCCACAACCATCACCGACACCTTTGCAGATGGATACCAGTCCGTCGGTGTCCCTGGAAATACCACAACAATCACCGACGACTTTGCGGACGCATACCAGTCTGTCGGTATTGTGTCTGCATGTCACAATTACCGACAAAATCACCGACGGACGGTGCGAATTTCAAAGGGCGGGGCATTAAATGCATTCTGACCGCGTGTATTTGCCGACGGACTGCGAAAAATATGGAGGGTAATTAAAAATGATGGTGCGAAATTCAAAATTTACCGATGGATTTTCAAATGTCACCGACGGAATAATTTAAAGTAATATTTTTTTTATTTCCGTCGGTAAAACTGGGCTATAAATCCCAGCGACCGCCTCTTCAGTTTATTTTTTCATCTGCTCCGTTATTCCCCTTTCATTTTCAATTTTTTTCCTCTCATTTCCTTCAAGACTTTTGTTTGTTTTGCTTGTAATCTCTACTTGAATCTTCATTAAATTAAAAGGTATGTGTTTTCTCTATTTCATTTTACTTTAAGGATTTTTTTTTCTTTGTTTTAGCTATTTTTATTTTTGTTATGTTTTTTTTGTGTATTTTTATAATGTAGATAAAGTCTTGAAATAAACACATTATTAAGGTAAGTATATTTCATTCCTAAAGTCTATATTTTTAAAAAAAATTATTGAATATATTTTATTGTTTGTATTGCCATAATAATTGAATAATTTGTTGAATTGTAATTGTTAATGTTGAATTTACCTTACAATTAGTAATTGAATATGTTGGAATAATTAGTAATTTTACTCTATTATTGCATGATTTGTGTTTAATTATTTCCATTAATTTTAATTGTTAGTCTAGAGTTTTTTTTTATTATTGGCAATATTTTATTGTTTGTATTGCTATAATAATTGAATAATTTGTTGAATTGTAATTGTAATTGTTAATGTTGAATTTACCTTGTAATTAGTAATTGAATATGTTGGAATAAATTTAATTATTTTCTCTCAATTTTACTCTATTATCGCATGATTTGTGTTTAATTATTTCCATTAATTTTAATTGTTAGTCTAGAGTTTTTTTTTTAATTTATTGAATATATTTTATTGTTTGTATTTCGATAATAATTGAATAATTTGTTGAATTGTAATTGTTAATGTTGAATTTACCTCGTAATTAGTATGGATGTTATTTGTATAGATGTTATGTTATATACAATATTAGTATAGATGGGGTCAATTGGTTGTGGCTATTGCCAATATTTGCAGGTTTGAAAAGTTTGGGAAATCTCCAGTATAGGGGAGGTGCTGTCAAATTTTTTTTAACATTCAAATTTAATTATATAATTATTCGTATAAAATTATGTAGATGCGTAGAACAAAATCCACAGCTCGTCGCTCACGTATGGTTGCAGCTAGTTCTTCTTGCAGCGAGGATGACATATCCTTAGGTGCCTGTCAAGAAGAGGCACCTGCGCCGTCAACCGATGCTGCCTCTTCCAGCGCGGTTTCACAGCGCAGAGGCGGCGTGCCTTCGTAGCGGAATCAATTCACTCGCAAGTACGAGGCACAGTGGAAGGACGACCTTTCAATGTAAGTTTGTTAAGGTTTTAGTTTTTAAAAAAAATTATAACATAATTTATGAACAACTAATCAATATTTCATTAATTTAATTTAATTTAAAGTTCAAAAACATTGAGGATGCCAAAGTAATATCATCGGTGTTTAAATCGTCAATGGAGATTTCATTATTTCAATGGATTCAGGTATCCAGACATCCTGAATGGATACCTCAAATCGATGCATGGTTTGATAGATTTGAGGTTGGAGTTAATTTCTAATTTTCAGTTTATTTCTAATAAATTATTAATATAATTGTAAATAAATTATTATTTTTATTTAAAATTATTTATTTATACACAGGACAAATTCGACTGACACAATGCGCTTGACACTGTTGTGAGGAGAGTGTGGAAAAATCACACGACAACTAGGTAACATCGAAAACAATACAAGATTTTTTTAGAAAAAAATTTATGTTTCAAAATCTAATTTCTCGCTATGGAAGTAGGTTGCGTGATTTTTGGTATGAAGCACAAAAAAAAGCAAAAAAAACCGCGAGAGATAATGGTCTTCAAGGCTGGAACGACATGGCAGTTTGGAGGGATTTCAAACCGATATACATCCCGGCAGATATATGGCCGCACTATCTTGAGCACGTGACGTCTGAGCGGTTCACACGACGCTCACAGTCCGGTGCTGGCAACCAGAATCGGCCAATTCATGGCTCGGTGACAACGCACACCGGCGGCTCCGTTTCGTTTGCTGCACATGCGAAACGGATGGTAAGATTAATTTAACTGAAATATATCGTTAAATTAATTTGTTGTTAATTAATTTTTTTCATTATAGGCTACATCTCTTGGACGTGAGTCGAGCCCAATGGAGCTGTTTGTTGAGACGCACATGCGGAGTCAAGACCGCCCAAAGGGGACGCAACAGTTCATTGACAACCGTGCTCAACACTTTGTGGTATGTTTGTTCAACCATTTTATTTCGTAAGTTATTATTTTTATTGAATTGAATATGATGATTTCTTTTTTCATTTTCAGGAAACCTATAATAGCTGGTTGAGGGAGAGATATGGGGACGATCCTTCGACCCATCCGGATTTCGATCCAGATTTGTGGATGGAGGTTGGATCGTCCGGTGGACCCGATAAAAATCGGGTGTACGGGCTCTCCAACACTACGGCCGAGAACTTGTGGGCGGCCCGTAGTGTCTCAACCGTTGGGAGATCCCAATCAGTATCGAGCACCCTGTCTAAGGAGTTCGTGGCCTTGCAGCAACACACGACTCAGATCACTGAAAAATACGACCACCTATCGGCAACTTATGAAAAACTCTCGGCGAATTATGAACAGCTTCGCCAAATAGTCATGAACATGGCATCACAGAGTAGTGATACATGTGCACCTCCTCCTTTTTGGTCGTATAACAACCAGCCTCCTCCTCCTCCTCCTCTAGCTCCACTATTATGTTAATTTGTAATGAATATTATTTAACTTTAATAGTTAATTTAATATTTTTTTTGAAACACATTCAATTTGTAATGAATATTATTTAACTTTATTTTTTTTTGTTTTTGATGTTTAATAAAAATTTTATTTGTATAATTGGTTTTTTTTACTATTAATTTATATAATTTTATATTATGTATTCTAAATAATTTTTTAAAAAAATATTTAAAAATAATCACGGAGGGTTTTACCGACGGACTGTATCCGTCGACATTTGACAGAGAGCGGGAAATGCCAATCGTACCGATGAATTTACAAACAGAATATGTCCATCAGCATTTCACAGTAGCTTGGTGCAAATGCCACAATCACCGATGAATTTACAGACGGATATATTCTGTCGGTATTTCACACACTCACCGACAAAGTTACCGAGGGCTATAGTCCGTCGGCATTTAACCGGGAGCTGAAAAACATTTACTGGATATGCCACTATCACCGACGGAATCAATCCGTAGGTATATTTCAAGCGGGAAAAAAAAAATTTGGTGCGCAATTTCCATCTGTAAAACCATCATCAATTGTTTTTTTTTACCGACCGATATAGCGACGAAATTAGTTATTACCGACGAAAGGAAAGCCGGCGAACGGTTCCGTCGGGGATGTCGTCGGTAAAAAAATTACCGACGAATTATGAATCACAGACCGACAGAATAGTTCCGTCGCTAAAACTGTGAAATCTTGTAGTGCTAAGACTTAAGTCGGTATGGAAGGTTTAGCCGAGTTGATCTCTAAAACGTTTTAAAAGGATTAAAAACAAGGTTATTTTTCCCAATTTGTTTTATTGAGTTTTTATTTTATTTTAAATATATCTAATTTTAATTCAATTAAAGTAGGAAAAAAAGTCTTTTTTTTTTGCTATAAATTTATAATTATAATTTAATATTTTTTGTGCTTGAATCACATGGAAAATTAATACTCTACCATTTTGTTTTTGTGGTAGATTGTATGTTGTGGTCTAACCACAATTTTATTTCCTTTGGTAAAGATGAAACCACATGTTTAATAAAGTGGGACCTATAAATGTTTGTTGTCCAATCATATGTTCAACAAAAAGCAACCATATCTGCTTTTTTTCATTCTTGTGCATAGCCAGAAGACCGTTCAATTATTTGTTTACCAAAATACTCAATCTTATCTTCTCCTCCTTACTCTCCTGATAACTAGTGAAACGACTATTCTCAGCATCCACATCTTCACCTCTTCACAAACCTCTTCCCTTCTTGAAGAAGAACCTCTATGTATAGACATCTTTCTTCTCTTCTTTCTTTCTTTTTTTTTGTAGCCATAAACGATCACTAACCCCACAAACCAACTCCAGATCTACACAAACTAACATCCACAACCAAGATCAACAAAACCACCACCAGATCTATTTTTCTTAAGTCTGATAAGCACTTTTTTTGTGTACAAGTGTTTTTTTACAGAAAAATCTAGGTAAATTTTGATTTCAATATGTCTTCAATTTCTCATATGTGCACGTTCTTAAAAATATCGAATCTAATCGGATCTTGTTCATTATTGAAATTGTATCCCTATTTATTGTTGCAGGAACCATTGATATGCTCTTCATAATTCTGGTAAGCACTTGTGGTTCTAATCTTCTTCTTTCTTAGTTGTATTATTTAGAAGATTCCTAACTTTGTTGCTTCTGATTTTTTATAGAGTTAATGAACAAAGGTTTAAAGTGTAGCTTCGGGAGGACAAACCAAGCTTTATTTCATGTGTTCTGTATGTTTATTGTGTTGGTAGCAAAGACTTATAGTTGTGTACTCTATAACCAACTTTTTCTTCATTTTTTTGGCAATTACTGAGTATGCCTTTATGTTATTATTCATTATATGTTGTTGACCATAAGACTTTTAGGAGAAAAAATTAAGTTTTAATGTTAGGTAGAGTGTGCTTGTATTGTGTAGTTCACGGGTCACTCTTTTCCACCCTATATAATGCACCATTTCAATAAAGTAGAACACATCACTTTCAAAAATATTTATGGAATGACCAATATGTTATGACTCTCTCAAGGCATTTTGATTAAAGTATATCATAAAGTAGTAAGTTGTCTTTCTTTCATTGTATATTCATGCTTTATGTTAGACCTAATTTGTTAATAGAATTGTTGGTACTTTCAACATAAACAATATATGTATTAATATAACCAATTACAGATTACTTGTAAGACATATTAATTGTTTAATATATATTGGGATGGGATGACTTTTATTGTAAACAAAAGAGTGATAAATTAATGAAATTGAATGGAATAATGTATGAAGTGTTTTATTTTATAAAATAAAATAAAATGGATTAATGGGATAATAAAAATTATATTTTCTATAAAAGTAATGTGATTTATTAGGTTTGCACGTAAAGCTTCCAACACATTTACATTAATAAAACAATTAATATGTTGTTCCTTGCTCATAATTATTTAATTAAAATTGTAGATATGGATGCAAATTAGTTTAATAACCTTTTTGAAGAAGAGTATAAAAATGTCATGAACAATCTCGCTCAATATGTTTCACATGACTACGTTGGTAGGAATAGTAGTAGTCATATCAGTTATAGTAGTGGTGCTACTTATGATAGCAATGCAGATGATGATGGTAACAATGACAATAGTAACGAAGATGATGACGTTGACGGTGACGATGCAAGCAATTCATTTTGGCATAGAGAATTTGATCGTCGTAAACTAGTATTGTGCACACCAAGCACACTTGCATTGTATTACAATAACTATAACTATAAGCAACCCTGTATGATTTCATACAACACAGGAATGCAGTGATTGAATGAAATTTTAAATAGGCATTGGATACGTTATGTAAATATGTTTAGGATAGATGCAACAACATTTCAAAGTTTTTGTTTTCATTTAGAAACACAATATGGACTGAAACCATCAAGGAGGATTAGTGTTATAGAGAAAGTTGGCATGTTTCTTTATACTTTAGCGTTAGGTGCTTCTAATAGGGAGGTCCAGGAGAGATTCCAACATTCCGGTGAAACAGTGAGTAGGTATTTCAACGTGGTTCTAAAGGTTGTGTGTTTGCTATCAATTGATATAATAAAACCAGTTGATCCAGATTTTTCGACAATACCACAAGAAATCGTTATGAACCTGAGATATATGCACATTTAAGGTAATATATAAGATTAATAAAAAGTGAATATATTTAGCTTTCCACTCTCATTATATAATCCATTTGGTAATTCATTTACAATTAATGTTTTTTAAATTTTATTTTTAGAATTGTGTGGAAGCAATTAATGGAACACATATGCGTGCTTGTGTGTCTCAGGAAAATCAAATATCATTTATTGGAAGGAAAGGAGTACCAACGCAGAACATTATGGCAGCATGTAGTTTTAACATGCAATTTATTTTTGTTTAGGCTGGATGGGAAGGTAGCGCACATGACTCAAGAATTATTCATGAGGCCATCTATAATTCAAATATCAGATTTCCAAAGGCACCAGAAGATATTTTGGATAGAACAATAAGGCTTCTTTCAAAATTTTCATTTATTTAATTTTTGGTCGCGTGGTACAAAATATTTTTTGTTTTAAATGTCTTGGGTGAATGCAGGAAAGTATTACGTTGTTGACTCCGGTTATCCAAGTGAATATGCATTTTTTGGGTCCAAATAAAGGTAAAAGATATCATCCTCCAGAATTTCATCATCGAGGTCAGTTGAGAAGTCGAGAGGAGTTGTTCAACCGGGTTCATTCCTCCGTTCAAAGTGTAATTGAGCGAACTTTTGGGGTGTGGAAAAAAAGATGGAGAATTTCGCAAAACATGCTAATGTTTCTGTATAAGACACAGGTGCATATTGTTGTTGTATCAATGGCTTTTCATAATTACATAAGAAGGAAGTCTATACAAGATGTTGCTTTTAATGAATTTGAACAACATCCTGATTCATGCCTCAGGATTTTTTACGTGATGTTGTTCCATGATCACAAACATATGAAGGCAATAGAACCTCACATCGTTTACATTTGTGCGGACTAGAATTTGATCTTGTAAACAACACATCATCTACATTTTTTAAGAAAATAAAAAAAAAAGACGAGCATAATGATTAAAACTAGACACACGGGCCTGAATTGGCAGGCGCACTAAGCCACCCGGAACCGCACATCTATCCTATTTTCTTATTTCATTTATTTTAATTTCTTAATAATTAAATAATTCAAAACATAATGTGTGTGTATTAATTCTTAGATTAATTGAGAATCTTTTAGATATTATCTCCTAAAACTCCATTTAATTTTGAATTTATTCTCGAAGAACTTTTTTACTTGCGTTGAAATTCCTAGGAATTATTTTACTGATAAAAAAAAAACATAGATAGGGTCTGAAATTCTTTTTTATGTTAAAAATAAAATTAGAATGGCCCCCAACATAGAGCGTCACCTATATATATAATTTGTCATAACCCATGTAATGCGTGAGTAACCATCTAGTCAATAATTAATAATAATTAATAATTGAATTAAACAATCTAACCATTTTGTCCAGTAAAATTTATCGTCTATTAAATGCTCAATAAATTTATCTCTCATAAATTATTATATTTATTTGTCCTTTTTTTTTTCACTTCTCATCCATCCAAATCCAAGATTTTAGAAAACAGTATAGGAGTGAAAATCCAAAACATTTTGATGAAAACAAGAATCCCAGAAATTCTGCTTTCTCTTCAATTTCAACCACCTACTTAATGGCTGCTGCTATTTCTTAATATAAATCGGATTTCATCAGAGTATAATTTATATTTAGAAGCCTTTATTTCTGCAACTAGTAGTGTTTGTTTGTTATTTCAACTCCTCAGCACGCACTAGAACAATCGAGTGCCTTTAATCACTAAAAAAAGTTATTAAATCTCATAGAAATTAAGCATGCATGGTAGATTCATAACCTTATTACAGCAGACACACAGTAGAAGTTTTATGGCAGATTCACAACCATCAAGACCACACAAA
>Ga0307507_10007925_pt1 | contig 15021 bp, 13 predicted proteins | sample 7_EM_MG_FD_207223 | JGI IMG/M metagenome (GOLD analysis project Ga0307507, IMG submission 207223) | Populus trichocarpa ectomycorrhiza microbial communities from riparian zone in the Pacific Northwest, United States - 7_EM | ecosystem: Host-associated > Plants > Roots > Unclassified | place... | reverse complement strand
GAAAATAGATACAGTAAAGATTCTAGATGTATTTAGTACAATAAATAAATACACTGCTACTATTAGTCATGTAAGACATATTGAGTTTGCATGACTAATAGTCAGTAGTCAGTGGGTGACTGAAGTGTAATTTTCAGTGATATGACCAAAATGGTTCATCCCCATAACTGTCATTGTCAATGCTTCAGACCACAAGCGCCAGTCTGACCTTCCAGTGAGGATGGGAATGAACATACACCTCAAACAAAGGACAATCGGGCAATTAAGCAAAGCATTTGACAGATTCCCAGACAAATAAATCATTCTTGTACTGTTTATGTAATTAGGTCAGATCCATGGGACAATTTTTATTGTGACAGTATGTTTGCCAATTGTTCAAGTGGGCTGACAGAATAAAAAGAATTAATGTGGTTATTGTTTAAATTTGTCCGAAAAGTGTGTTCACTAGGCAAAGCTGTGGTCACAATAAAAGTTTTGCCTGTTGCCAAAGAGACAAACTGAATTGTTCCTGACATCCATTCCATTTGCAAATTTTAATTCTTGAGAGCATTTTGTCCAATGGATGTATCTTAAGACTCATTTTAAAAATAGCAACAAAAATTTCTTTACATTTGTATGCCCCCTTTGAACAATAGCCAAAGACACTGTCAAAATAAAAATTGTCCCATAGGTCTGTTCTAATCACATAAAAGATGCAAAAATTATTCATTTGCCATGGAATCTGTCAAACACTTCACTTAACTGCCTGATTGTTCCTTGTTTGAGGTGATAGGTGTAGAAGGTGCAGATGGTTTTTTTGTAGTAGGTAAAGAGTAAGGATATTTCTGTAACAGTGTTGGAGATAAAAGATTATGTAGTGTGTTTTGATTATGGGAATGATATACTGGTGGACTGGTAGGAAGAATGGAGTATGTGGAAAAGACAGAAAAACATGGTAAATTGGTATTGTAAAAGGGACAGTTTTGGATATTGTGCAAATTAAAAGGTTGACTTGTATCATAAAAAGAACAGTATTCATTGTTGTTTGAAGGAAATTGACAGTGTTCATTTTCATGTGAAGGAAGATGTTGTATCTGTGGTTCAATTTGTGTAAATGAAGGAATAGTAGATAAGGGATGGGTGTGGGGAAAGGAAAGTGTGGAAGGAAGGTGTGGCAGTGTTTGGTGCTGAAGAACATTTTCGGTTGACTGTATGTGTTGTGGTATGCCAGCCGTTAGGTCCATTGTACATGCAAAATCATGATGAGGAGCTTTGGAGGTTGATTGTCAATCCATTGTGTTGAGTGGCATGTATTGGTATGTAAGCATGTAGGTGTGTATATGCATGGTATATGACATTGCATCAAGTGATGGTGGATGATGGAATATCACCTCGCCCTGAGTAGAAAAAGCCTTAAACACAAAAAGAATTGAGTTGTTGTGTATCCATGGTATATGATGTTGCATTGAGTGATGGTGAATGGAATGTAACCTCACTTGGAGCAAATAAAATAATTTGAGTTGTTGTGTCCCCTTGTATGCTGGCCAGCTTCTGGTTTAGGCAGGGCCCATAACCTGTGAACCTAGAACACAGAGCATAGCTCAGATGTCAGGGAACAGGAGATGACAACCAAGGGAAAAGAAGGAGAGAGCAAAGTAGATATACTAAGTGAACAATCACATGACCTAGAGTCCTGATCTGCTAACACCTCCTAAGTCTCTACTTGGAGTGCAGCTAACTGGTCAACATGGGATGATTCCTTGTGTATTGACCTAACCACACACTCTTTAAATACAAAAATCCTTATCTAGTACAGTAAATTTATGAAATCTGAATAGCTGGGGTATTTTACTAGGTATCATAATATTTTTATAGTCTCTCTTTGCAGGATACTACAGATTTTGTAGTAATCTGGCTTTTATTCTCAAACACATCAGTATTGATGTGTATGTGGAAATAGCTGATGTAGCTATTTTTAATTTTCTTTGACCTCTCATGTTTTCTTTCTCTATAGCTTTGGTTACTATTTTGAGACATTGCATCATAGTTTTGATAGACATGCTGATGCATTGATCTGTGTTGCCATCAACTGTCAGCTCATGATTTTCAAGGTAAGTTTTCAATAGAAAACTTCTTATCTCTGTGTTGGAGCATGACAATGCTCTTCCATCATTTCATCATATGTTTTTCATATGGAATGAAGACATCCCATTGCATGAGATGCAACTGGAATGATTTTCTTCCTATATTTGTGCTTTCACAAAGTTGTGGCTGACAATGCATCAGTTTTGATGTGTGTGTGGGAATTGCCGTACATGGCCTTCCATAGCTGTAAACTTTGTACTTGGTGGTTTCTTTCTGGTATTAGTCTCTGGACACATGCCACAAGTAACAATAAAATAATGTTTTATTATTAGACAATCTAGGTCATGAGACAAGAATATCTCATCATGTAATCTCCTTTGTAGGACTTGTTGTTCTCACAATTCCAATAAAAGCTGTGTTTTCACTTTGTAAAATCCATTACACATTTCCTAAGCCCATGATAGTGATGCAATGTTATTCCCTGCATTGGGTGTTTACTCTAGAGCACTTTTGTACTCTATTTCATGGTGGGTGAATCCTAGATAGGCTCCAAGCATAATGTCATGATGCATACTGCTGCCAGCTCCAAGGTCTTTGTCCTATTTTTAGATTCTATGCATTTGCATTACAGTCTACTGAACAGGGCATGTCTAAAGACTCTCTGTATCATTGCAATTTATACTTAGTGTTATAAAGGAATGTGACTGGTAAAATCACAAAAATCATATGTTTATATGATTAGACTCATTTAATTGGTATCACCAGCAGAATCCCATGGAACAATGGGATTCCATTCAGATTCCACCAGAACGGTAGGAATACCAAATTCCTATGGATTCCCAGTGGAATTCCAGGCAAATTCCTATCAATTCCAAGTGGAATTTGAATGGAATTCCTTAATGTAAGTTCCTGAATACTTGGATGAACTCCCAAACCTCTGTTACATATCAATTCTGGTGCATGCTCGTATTCTATCGACCAACAAAGATTTTCTTAGTTATTCATTACATACCAGCAACAGATCATTGGGGAAACAAAAGACTAGTTGTCCAACAAGCACCTTGATGGCCTTCATAATGTTGAAATCAAATTGTTAAGCATAGATCATTCATGTGATCAAAGATAAGAAATAAGATTTCTGGTTGTCTCTGGGAGTTCCAGAGGCAAATGGATAAATATCTACAATACATGTCATCTTATATATACTGTAAAACACAAAATAAATGGGGATAAAAATAAAACACCCTGAAGAATGCACAGAAATAATCAAGGTAGGAATGTACCTTGAATCTGGAGATTGGATGCATTGTGCATGCTTGCACAGCTGCCCAGAATTCCAACACACTCCCTCAAGCAAAGCAATGTGCCCAAGAGCAATAAGGGCACTCCCTGAAACTGAGGAGTCTCCAAAAATATGAAATAAAACAGAAAGGGAGAGCACCCCCTCAAACCAAGAAATCTCCTGATCTCCAACATCCAGACAATGGTCCATGCCTCAAAAGACTCCAACAAGCAAATTTTAGGCAATAGGAATGATGACCAGCAAGGGGGAAGCAAGTCAAAAACAAATCCTGGATTGGTGGGCATAGGTGGTAGCAGAAATCGGTCCCAGCAATAAAAATGGGTGGTGGTCAGCATCATTGACAAGGGTAATTGTGTGAACACAGTGTGGTGATTGAGTCTTGACCAAGTCTCAACATCTATTAAAAAAAACTCTGTGGGAATCCTCCAAATCCCTTCCAACTCCTCTAAATCCTTCAAAACATGCCTCCAAGCCTGAGGACTTCAAACAGGTGGCATGTGCTGATCTTTGACAGTAGAAAAATGGTGGGTCAATCTTGACAGTGGCTTTTCTTCTTCACCATAACAGCTGATCATCAACAGTGACAAATAATGCACCAATCTCAATGGTGGCTTCCTTCTGCAAGTTTAGGGGTGTTGCAGCCCTCTTCTGCAAGTTTAATGTCTATGCAGACATCTTCTGCCTCAGGAACACATGCAAGGACTTTCTTCAGCCTCCAGCACCAAGTGCAAGGACTTCAGCAGATGCACTCCAAGTGAGCATCTTTTCTTTGGTGCTTCAAAATCAGTGTGTGACTGTCAGCAAGTGATGGTGAGTGACATCAAGTGCCAAGTCTTCAACTCCAGTAAAATGAGTGGTTGAGGGAATGGGTTACAGTGGCAGCAAGAGAATTAAACCAGAAAGTGGCACAATGGGGGTGTATATAAGCTGACCCACCCCAAGAGGACAGGAATCCATTTGTGTTGAAATTAAATTGTTAAGCATAGATCGTTCATGTGATCAGAGATAAGAAATAAGATTTCTGGTTGTCTCTGGGATAGTGTTTGAAAGTCTGGTCCAGTCCAGTTTTTTGACCCCCCAGGGCCTTAACCGTAACTGTAACCAGTCTGCCCTTTTCCCAGAAGTCAAAAAGACTGGACTGGACCACAAAAAGACTGCAGACTGAAGTTTTAACTGGTCTTTAGACCAGTCTCAGTCTGCACCAGTTTTAACTGGTTTAAGACTGGTCTCTTAGCAAATATTTTACAATTGTGAGTCAGTAACTTTGTTGAAATTCCCCTTAGCTTTAAAATGAGCTTAAGAATGTCAATTTCCATTATGAATTGGTGTTTTTATAAAATAAGTTTGGTACATCTACTCTTTTGGGTAGTATTTTACATTTTCAACCATATCTCTGTCAGTTCTTGACCAAATAATATGTTCTTAGGTGCCTTTTAAAGGGTCTTTAAGGGGCTACAAAAGACCAGTCAAAACCGGTTCACTTATACCAGTTTTGTTGTGGTCTTTACACCTCAGAAATGAAAAGACCAGACCACAGGTCCAGTCTTTTGCAGTCTTGGTCTGGTCTGGTTATGGTCTTTTTCCAGTCTTGTAACTGGACTTCCAAACACTACTCTGGGAGTTCCAGAGGCAAATAGATAAATGTCTAGAATACATGACATCATATATATACTGTACACTACAAAATAAATGGGGATAAAAATAAAATGCCCTTAAGGATGCATGGAAATAATCAAGGTAAGAATGTACCTTGAATCTGGAGATCAGACACATTGTGCATGCTTGCACAGCTGCCTGGAATTCCAACACATAAGTACAGTTAAGGTAGACTGGCCAATCATGGTGTGTGGCCAACAGCATCTTTTGACTGACCTAACCCCATTCTAACCAAAGCCTGGGATGAACTTGAAGACACAGACACTCTGAAGTAACTTTATTTCCATGCCAAAAAAAGGTTGCAAGTAGAAACAGAAACCTGTTCTGAAGAAAGAGGGAAAAGAAGATAAAGAGGAAAGAGAAAATGTCATACTATTCCCAGATGCAAGTGAATGTCTGATGCCAGCCCCTTTCACAAATCAAGACCACAGCTGCATCTACTTACAGGCATGGTGGAGGCATGAGAGGGAGAGACAAACAAGACCAAAACAACAAACAGATGTAAATTTATGGTTCAAAGAGGTAATAAAACCAGCATGGTAACACCCACTACTTACATAATCACTGTAGCGCACCTATGGGTGCAAAGGCCTGCTACAGCGATTATGTAAAGCAGAAGTGCAGCATACACATTTGTAGTAATTTTGTACATGGGCATAAAAAGGAAATGAATTTTTTTAAAAGTGATTTTTGTGATTGTTCATTGGCTGCTCATCGCCGAACCGCTTGTGCAGTTCACTCCTCACAGCCAATGCAAGTTGAAAAAATGATAAAGCTCCTTTCTCTGGTTTCACGATGATGACAAAAGTGGAAACTAAATAAATGCAAAAATAGTACAAACAGGTGTAACATATCCCACAGTGGGGCCCTTGAGTGCTGCAGGCTAAAACCCACTACTTATGTAGCAGGCATAGTGGGCATAAATCCTATTACTGTACCATTTCAATTGATTTGTCCTAGGGTGTGACCTGTGACCAGATGGACAAAATTTTGACAACATCCAACATTTGTGTGACTTGGGACAGGGTCCAAAAGTTAGCTGGCCATGGAACACTGAATGTTGATGATAGCAATGTGACGATGGATGTGCTCCTCAAGAGTATTGCAGGCCGAAACATTCCTGAGGGGTTCATCTTAACTGAGGAGGGCAGGATATCATCAAACACAGTGCTGAGGGGTTGGACAAGGACAATGTTACAATAATCCAGGGCATAGGCGGCAACATAGAAGATGATGAGGGCAGGAAATGCTGAAAAATAGCCAATTGCCTCTACAACTCCAAGGATTTCTGGCGATACAATGATTCAGATTCAGATTGAGACAGCAGCAGCCAGTTGAAGAAGTAGAGAAGAATGCAGACCTGTAAATATTCACAAAAAAGCTTTTTTGACCATATTTTGGATTCACCAAAAGTCTTCCACCATGGGGTTGTGACATGGAACAGGTGACCAAATTTGTCCAAGACCACAGGCCCTGTGATGTGTGATGGACAAATCAATGAAAATGGTACAGTACTAACTAGCCTCAGTGCTTACTGATCACCAATATGATTACCAATGTATGACCTCTCCACTTACTAGGTAGTTGTAGTCAGCAGTAGGTTATGTGTAATGTCACTTATATAGCACACTATCTGGAAAAATACAAAAGGAGGCTGAATCCCAGAGAGAAACAAATATTATTCAATCATTCTATTTAGATATTGAGTTCCAGCCAGTTCTCTTCTGTAGTAACAGATTTAATACCCTGTATGGAGTAGTCTGTTACTTCTCTTAACCTGACTTTCTCATGTTCTTGTCAAGTATGACTGCTTGAAAAAACAAGGCATCAGCCATCTACTCATTATTATTTTATTGTCACCATATACTGTTGTTACTTTCTCCAAAGTGAATGAAGTTGTATCAAGACTGAATAGCTGATGTAAACAGCTGATATGTGGCTAAGGAAAGAAAAAGATCTCTGGTTCTTTTATTTGCTAACATGGTGCCATAGTTCCAATGCATTATGAAGAGAGTGATGTCCTTCTCATCAGTCTCTTGCTTCAAACACAGGTCCCAAACTGTTTATACACTCAATCAACCACCTATCTCCATTATCACCTTCAAGCTCTGCTTCATTTGAAGGTTGATAGCACCATCATAGAGATTAGAGCTAAAAATAATTTTAGATCTTACTGTAATGCAGGAGAAGTAGACTGACAGAAATACTCATAATGAAATGCACAAAATCCTGAATGGAATAGTTGGAGGGAGGAGCAGTAAATTGCTGTGCAATTTTGGAGCTAATATTCAACTTTTGGTAGTTTGACAAAGCCTGGGATAAAGCTAACTGGACAGAAAGTCCAGCAGAACGTAAAGTGGTGGCATGTTTGAAAATAATGATAACAGCTATGTCAAAGGTAAAAGGTGGCCTAAGAGGAAGAAAAATACATACTGATCATCAAATGACATGCACTAATGTTGAATGGGATCTAAGATGATATAATTATCAGAGGAGTGAAGAGACAACAATACATAAGGGTAATACTTGGTGAATAATTGACATTGATATGACATGATATTCCTAATACAGGAAATCAGCAGAAGAAAGGGAGGTAAGCAAAAGAAATATACTCACCCTCTGGAGGGCAGGAGACAGGCAATGTCAGCAGGGGAGAAACAGAGCAACAAAGCAGAGGTACTCACAGACTGGAGAGCAGAGAACAGGCAATGTCAGCAGGGGAGAAACAGAGCAACAAAGCAGAGGCACTCACATCCTGGAAAGCAGAGAACAGGCAATGTCAGCAGGGGAGAAACAGAGCAACAAAGCAGGGGCACTCACAGACTGGAGAGAAAAGAACAGGCAATGTCAGCAGGGGAGAAACCAAGCAACAAAGCAGAGGCACTTACCAACTGGAGAGCAGGGAACAGGCAATGTTAGCAGGGGAGAAACAGGAAGACAAAGCAGAGGTACTCACATCCTAGAAAGCAGAGAACAGGCAATGTCAGCAGGGGAGAAACAGGGAAACAAAGCAGGGGTTCTCACATCCTGGAAAGCAGAGCACAGGCAATGTCAGCAGGGGAGAAACAGTGCAACAGAGCAGAGGCACTTACCAACTGGAGAGCAGAGAACAGGCAATGTCACCAGGATAGAAACAGAGCAACAAAGCAGAGGTACTCACATCCTGGAAAGCAGAGAACAGGCAATGTCAGCAGCTGAGAAACAGAGCAACAAAGCATAGGTACTCACACCCTGGAAGGCAGAGAACAGGCAATGTCAGCAGGGGAGAAACAGAGCAACAAAGCAGAGGCACTTACCAACTGGAGAGCAGAGAACAGGCAATGTCAGCAGGGTAGAAACAGAGCAACAAAGCAGAGGCACTCACCCACTGGAAAGCAGAGAACAGGCAATGTCAGCAGGGAAGAAACAGAGCAACAAAGCGGGGGCACTCACATCCTGGAGAGCAGAGAAAAGGCAATGTCAGCAGGGGAGAAACAGAGCAACACAGCAGAGGCACTCACATCCTGGAAAGCAGAAAACAGGCAATGTCAACAGGGGAGAAACAGAGCAACAAAGCAGAGGCACTTACCAACTGGAAAGCAGAGAACAGGCAATGTCAGCAGGGGAGAAACAGAGCAACAAAACAGAGGCACTTACATCCTGAAAAGCAGAGAACAAGTGATATCAGCAGGGGAGAAACAGAGCAACAAAGCAGAGGCACTCACAGACTGGAAAGCAGAGAATGGGCAATGTCAGCAGGGGAGAAACAGAGCAACAAACCAGGGGCACCTACAGACTGGAATGCAGAGAATAGGTAATGTCAGCAGGAGAGAAATAGAGCAATCAAGCAGAAGCACTTACATACTGGAATGCAGAGGATCAACAAATTTAGTGGGGGAAAAATATTTTGTGTTCATTGGCACTCACCATCTGGAGAGCCAAGGTCAAATGATGTCAGCAGGTGCAAATTAGCTTTCATTACTACCCACCCAAATAAATGGGAATGCTCCCAAACATTTCTTCATAATATCTTGAGCATCACTCTCAAAATCTGGATATATACTGTGTTGGGAAGTTGTCATAGAGTAGTTCACCATTCTTATATAAGCCCACTTACTGCTTGACAGCCAGTGTGACACTTAATTCCAGGTTCATCCTCTGCACTGCCACAAGCATCAAGGTGACCACATCATTGTTCAACACATTAGCTGTCTCTTCAATGAGCCTCTTACAACACCCATTTGGCTTGTGCATCTCTAGCAAAGAAATGTTGGAACATAGCCAAAAAATCATTCCCTGAACTCACTCTCTAATTGCACATATTTTGCTTCAGCACTGAGGTGGCAGAGGTAGTTCTCCTGAAACTGGATCTCATGTGCAGTCCCCTCTCCATCACGGTCACCATCCTCCAAATCCATCTCAATGTCCCGCTTGAATTGGTCATACTTCGTGAAAACCGCAATCACAGGCACTTAAGTTCAAGATCATGAATTAACCTCTGTTACACCACTTCATACTGACCCACCATTTTGATCCGGGCAGATATCTTTGAAATGCTTCAAATCGAGCTCTGGTCGTTGGTTATCCATAGGGATGCAGTACCTTCAATTATGACCATCAGTAATTACAATTATAAACACTCAAAACTCCGAACCATATCACATGTAATCTATCTGCCAGTCGCCTTTCTTCAGACTTCTCTTGCACAAAGTTCTGCACAATCCTCAATTCCTCTTCGCCTCCCGACTCAAATCCGCGGGAATCATGAAACACGTAACCGTCATGACTGGAGAAAACGATCTCGTCCTCAATCTTGTGTTCGCCACGCTGGCACAAACATCAGTAGTAACCAACGGATGCTACCGTATCACCAACCTCTATGGATGGGTCCAGTGTGATCTGGTCAAGAAGTGAACCCAAACTTGCAGAGTAACAAAGCTTTGACAACGTACCTGCTTTCTCCCCCAGCGCGTACACCTGTAAATAACTGGACTTTCGGTAGTGTCGCAGACTCTCTGTAAGATCGAGGTCTTGCCAGCATTTGCCCTTCCAATAATCAGGACTCGGAACTGGATTTTTGGGAGTCGACGAGGGGGCTGTTGCGTATCCATTGCAGAAATGGAGCTTGGAAAGGAAGACGGGAAGTTAGTCGTAGAAAAAGCTTCCAAACGACTTTCTTATCACTGAAATGAAACTCACGCCACCTGTTATCTGCTAATCGTGACAGATGAGAGTCATGGGTCGCTATCGAGCCGCCCTACAGTCCGTGTGTACAGTCCCGGACCCGCATCCGACTCCGAGTCACGGGTTCTGTAAGTCTTCCTCAGCGGCCATGCGGCCATTCCCATTGACCAATCCTCGTCCTGCGGCTCAGATACGGCGTTCATTCCTCTGTCAATGCGGATTTAATTTCTGGGCACCCAAACATAGTTGTCGAGGCTATCGATCAAGCGTAATCCAGTGACTCAGCTGTCAATCCCACCTCGTGTCAACAAAAAGCTGTATTAAGAAGGCTGCATGGGCGATGGCGACTTGAGCGCATTCAAGTTGGTCAGTATCCCCGACCTCACCTATCATGGAACCCGAATCCACAATCGACGATATCATCAAAACTGTCGAGCGGTAGGTACATCTTTCGCAACTCGAGGCGTTTCCACTGACCCATGCGATTTAGATTCCGTATCTTGTCAGTCGGCCGGGTCAGTTACCTGCAGTCTTTTCTTGTCGAACCATCAGGCTAATCGCGCCCACCAGTCCGGTGTTGGAAAATCGTCGCTGATTAACTGTGTATTCGGTATCAAAGAGGCGGTAAGGGGCTCTCGTGCTGGATGAACACGTTAACTACCACTGATGGCCTTCTGTTGTAGCGTGTTTCGCACCATAAACCTGGAGAATCCGATATCCAGCAAGAATTCGTCTCGCCAGACAACCAATTTTTCGTGCTACATGATTCTAAAGGCTTCGAACCAGCCGATGTCACCACTGTCGAGATTGTAAGTACATTTATCCAGCAACAATCCAAGCAGGATCTACCGCTGAAGGACCGAATTCATGGTCTGTGGTAAGTATATCTCTCTTAAACCCCGCTAGGCTCCTTTCACCTTTATTAGGCTTTGTACAAAAACTCCGGCAGCAGGGGGTCGTGTTTTCGAGGCAGGAGACGAGAAGGTACTCGAACTTGCTCATCAAACCGGAAGTGCGCTCTCGGCCTCTCTTCGATTTTATCTGCTCTAATCAATTGCTTGTGCTCCATCAGTCCCTGTTGTAGTTGTGTTCACTCAGTATGACCGACTAGTAAGGACAAAGAGGGCTGAATTGAAAGAAGACAACCCAGATATGGACTCGACGACTCTCGATGACCGTAGTCAGAAAGAGGCCCAGCAATCGTTTGAGATCTGTACGCAGTCTCTCCAGCGTACGATGGATCGCCTCAAGATCCCAGTGCCACATTGTGTGAAAGTTTCAGGTATACTCATGCCAACGTAATATTTCCATGGTTTTTATCCTTCTCTAGTTCGTCCACACTATCGAGAGGACGTTTCAGCTCTTGTGGAAGTTACCCGGGATATTGTTAAAGAACGGCTCAAGGGCGATGCTTGGATCATGTGGGCAATAGCACAACGGGCAAGTCTCCCAGTCAAAATTGAAGCCTGCATCACGTAGGTTTTATCTACTTTTTCGAGGGTGATAACAATTATTCACGTCGACTTCCGACTGGAAAGCAAAGGGATGAGCTGTAGGTAATCCAGATCTTAGTCTCGTCGCAACCATCAACAACATCTTAGATTACCGACGTGTCCTTTCTGGTACTGTGCCTGGATTCGGACAGATCTTGCTTCGCAGCTGCCTCGCGGAAGTCCACAAAGACATCATCAAATGCTGGAACTTTAAGGGAGAGGTAGATTAAATTGGTTTTAATGACGTCTGCTCAACTTACGGCCTTATTATCATAGGTCCTCAACACTGATGAATTCAAGCAACTAATGTTGCATCTCGTTCAAGATGTTCATACCAAACCAGAGGTCTCGACGTATGTGCTATTGCATATTACATGACGACTTTTGATGTTTCTCTCAGCCCCCCAAACATTGACAGAATTTCTCAATTCGTGAGCCTTGTTACTGCTGCCTCTGCTCCCATTGCGCCACCCGTCGCCATCCTGGGCTTGACGTATATCTTTCTGCAATGGCTTTCGACGTCTGTTTTAGAAAACAAGTACGTGGCTTTGTATATCTGTATAGTAATCTGATAATTATTGACGACGAGTAGACCTGAGGTTCAACGTCTCCTAATTGCTTACACCGTCGACCTTGTCAATGTTTTGAAAGAACTCTTTGATTTTACGCTTAAACCCTCTCTGGCTTTGACGGCAAACTGGGAAGAACTGAGAGATGCATTTGAAGCCTACGAGCGCTCGTCTTCTCGTCAACGTGTCCACAATGTCATTTGTTCAAAAGAGTCGCAGGGTGAATGCATCCTTACTGCCGATGGCCTTACCAAGAGGGTTTCTGCATTGGTGGAGGGATAATTGGGAAAATGGACTAGATGAAAACTAAATTGTCAACGTAGCTTGCCTCATACTTACCCTCTTCGTTGGCGCATTTCCCGTCCAACACACTCTCCGACGTCTCTTTCCTTAACGCTCTTCACCAGTCCATCTTTTCGATACCATGACCTCCTCGTCCGACAGCGCATCTTTCCGTTTTATGTCGATCGTAAGATTCGTAACTACCTTTGCGTCAATCGACATGCATCACGCGCCGCCCCCGCCTTTTGTTTTGGTGCATAGTACATATATAAGTAGTACACACATACGCTGTACTTCTTAGTCCTTGTAAGTGATCAGAATCATAGAATCTTTACATACTTTACACAAATTGTCTTCAGTTTTTTGTTTTTCCCGGTCCGAGCTTCCGGAGTCAATATTTGGCATTCACTCTCGCCACAACATTGGTTCTGTCCCTTCTTTCCACTCCGAACGACTCTCTGCCTCCGTCCCCTCCTACGTTTTCCACAGAAGCGGGACTCTTCGTCGATACGCGTACATTTATTTCCATTTTCAATCTACGTTCCCCAGAAACCAACCCACAACACCACTACTCGCTCTAACTCACAACCTCCCTCTCCAATACGCTCATTAATCCCCTCCTACACACAGGACCTCCAAGCAGCCTTCCGCGACCCCTCCTCGCCATTCCATATTCCACCCGGACAATCAGGACCTTCCTCTCCCGATGCCCCACCTCCCATCCACTACCACGCCGCAACTCCAACACGTACTCATGCAGCACAAATGTCAACGCTAGCCTACCAACTCTATCCAGGACCAGCCAGTCGCTCAGACGCCCCGCGTACATTAGAGCAAGCGAAAGAGTGTTTGAGGGAGTGGGGATATGACCCCATGTCGTTCTCGGAGCAGAGGATCGTTTGGGAGGATCATGATGCGTTTCAGTGGGTTCTTTCTTTACCGTTGCTGGATGAGATGAAGTAATGGGCGGAATTATGTAGGCATGTCAATAATGTTCGTTATGGTGAGTCGCTTTTTATTTGTTGAAGAGAAGCGAGGAGGCTGATGCGTAGAGGGTAGTTGGGTTCTTTGAATCGGTGCGCCTTTGTTCGCCTTTTTCGATTTTGTAGGCTGACTATATGCTATGCTGAACAGGCACGAATAAAATGGATGATGTCACTCGGCGACGAACTCGGTGGCCCCAAACGCGCAAAAGCCATGATCAACGCACAGGGGGTTTCCCTCATACTAAAATCTATAGAGGTACATACAGTACAAGAGGATCGTCACGTATCCCGTCCTTTTCCTTTCTCACCTTCCTTTCGACTAAACCACCCGCACACAGCTCCTAATAAGTTATCGCCCCCTCCCCACTTCGGTGCCACCCAACGACAACCGCGCAGACGACCACAGCACATTCCACGTCGCCGCTTCCGCATTCTCACTAGCCCAGGGAAAGATGGTGGCGCATTCGAAAGAGGCGCTGGTGTGGTATAGTTATGATGTTGGGAGGAAGTGTGATCCGGGGGAGGAGGCGAGGGCGGTTGTTAGGAGGCGGATGGGGGTTGCGGCTGGGCAGGTTTGTGGGAGACGGTAGAAATTTAGATCAGCACGTTGATATTTAATGGAGGGAGATAACGTGAGGTTGACTATAATGTATGCCGCCTTTGGGCGCGACGGCCTTTTGCAACTAATATAGTGACGATAACTTGACTTGATATTCACATACATCACCGTATTCATCGATGCATCATCATCCATATTTTGATAAACTCTACAATTTTGACGAAAACGAGTCGGATTGATGCAAGTTGTGCCCAATCCGAGCGTGTGCATACATAAGTTTATGCTACCAGGTGTAATCGATTAATCCTTCGAGATCCTCTTTTCATCAACCGCTTCTTCACCTCCTCATCCTTACACCTATGTAGCACAAGATTATTCTTTAACTTAGACCCCGGCGTCGATTTTTTTTCCTGGACTTTGGGAGGGACTAACTAACTACGTAATCAGGCACAAGTCTAATATGACATCATTTTCAGGTGCACTTCCCTCCTCGTGTAAAAAAGCTGAATATCGAAGAATTTTTCTTGTTGCCTTCGTTGTCACGTTTTGCTTTCACAGCAGATTTTCGACCCAATATGGACGTATCGTGAGGCTTGAGAGGCCAACATTTCCACAGTGGATGTATATCTTGCATTCTGGACATACGGCGAATCCGCATCCATTTGCGTCGAGAATCAATTCTGACGTTGGTGCCATACATCTCCGTCAACATGACCTGTAAGCATTTTGATTTGCCTGAGATTGTGTTGCAGGCTCCATTTCCATGTCAAAAACCTATTTCATTCAGAAAAAGATTTTGTGATTTGTTTAGTGATAAGATACAGTATCTTGAAAGTCCGGTCTGGTCCGGTTTTTTGATGCCCAAGGGCTTTAACCGTAACCGTAACCGGTCTGCCTTTTTCCTAGAAGTCAAAAAACCGGACCGGACCGCAAAAAACCGCGGTCT
>Ga0307507_10007924_pt1 | contig 15022 bp, 18 predicted proteins | sample 7_EM_MG_FD_207223 | JGI IMG/M metagenome (GOLD analysis project Ga0307507, IMG submission 207223) | Populus trichocarpa ectomycorrhiza microbial communities from riparian zone in the Pacific Northwest, United States - 7_EM | ecosystem: Host-associated > Plants > Roots > Unclassified | place... | reverse complement strand
CCGAACTCATGAGAAGAACCTACCAGGCCCTCCGGACCCGCGCTAGGAACATGCTCCTCCAAGACTGGGCCGCTGATGCGCCCACGCCCCCATACTACGAGCACCCCGCCTCACTCTCCCCACACCCCTTCATGGGCTTGGAGAAGTTTGTGGCAGGCAGGATCCACCAAATACGAGTGGCAACATGGTACCTGGCCGCCCACCTCTCCTGGTTTGACCTGAAGCCTGACACAACTTGCCCTCGATGCGAAATCAAACCTGAATCCTTCACGCACGCTATCCTCACCTGCCCTGCCCGCTCAAGGGCCCGAAACCTCCTACTGGAAGAGGTCTCCTCCCTCGGGCACGAAGCCAACCTATGGACTGAACCCCACCTCATAGGAGCCCTAGGCGAATACATTACAGACACGAGAACCGGGTTCCCACCGGACATGACCACGAGCACTTCCCCACCCCCTCCCCGTCACCCCCGACCCAAGATCAAATCACATCCCTCGCAGGAGTGTAGGTTTCCTAGGGCTGTCGTTCGTTTTCTTATGCTTCCCTATATGTGTCTTTCCTTGCAAGAAACGCGAAAAATGGTTTGTGTTAAGCTTTCCTTTGTTTTTTTTCTGTGAGAAATACTAGGCGAATGGTTTCAGCCTCAAAGCATACTTTCAGTCATCGTGGAGGACCGGGAAATTAGGTTTCTTTTGTTGTTTGCTTTTGATTTATTGGTTTTGTTCTTTCCATAGCTAGCACTTCACGAAGCTTCTTGTAACTAAAAACAATGAACGCATAATATAAAAAAAAAAAAAAAAAGACAAAAAAAGAACTTGGATTTGGGTTCTTCACGCAACCATCTAATTTGTTTCATATACTATATTTTCAATACAAAGATCTTTATCTACCACGCTTTCGGGAATCAAGACACGACTATCTTATATGAGCCTAGCGATCTAGGTTGCTAGATAGGAGTCAATGGACTTAGCTATTGCACCAGCCACAAGGCGGAGAAGAGTGATCGTTAGCGAACTATCCGTTTCCTGCTGCGAGTATTACCTGGACAAGAGAGGATTGTAACACAATACATAAAACATACTGAGTATCAAATGATACTATGAAACCAAACATAAAAGAACATGAGTATCAAACTCAATCATAAAACATACTGAGTATCAAATGATACTCGAAACCAAACCTGTAACCCGAACCTGTTACAGATATAGTATAATGGGAAAAGCGGTAGCATAAAAGCGCAAGAATATAAAGTAAAAGAAAGGTAAAAGGTGATACATAATTACCAAACTGAGTCCAACAATCATTAGGAAAGATAGCATAGTCCTAGTTGACTAACATGCCATTCATGTAGAGTGCGTGGTAAGGCTTTGGTCAGAATGTCTGCCAGGTTATCTGTTGTAGGAATGTAGCTTAGATTGATATAACCAGCTACGATTGCAGTCCGGACATACTGGTAGCGAATTCCTCTATGTTTAGTTCTTTCATGAAAGCAAGGAACTTTTGCTACAAGTATCGAAGCTTGATTGTCAGCATGAATGAGCATACTTCCCTGGGCAGATGACTGCTATATATTCAATTTAGAACATATTTCCAGATCAAGGTTGCTAAGCCAGCTTGCTTCTTCTGCCGCTTCAGTAAGCGCGATGTACTCCACCTCTGCACTTGATTGGCAATGAGCTTCTGCTTTCGGGATTTCCAGCAAATGGTAGCTCCGGAGAGAGAGAACAAGTAGCCTGATGTTGATTTACTGTCGTCCCTGTCACCTGACCAGTCTGAATCTGAATTTGCCCCGTAATGGTGATTCATGATTCATGATAAAGGCAAGCGAGAGTGTTGAGGTAGACTGAAGATAATGAAGAACTCTCTTCGCAGTATGGAAATCTTGGCAGTAGGATTTGAGCTAAATTTGCTTAGGGTGGGAACAGTGTAGGTGAGATCTGGATGACTTCCGATCATGAGATACATGAGGCTTCCGATTAGGGTCTGCTACTCTTTTTGTGACGTAAGTGTAGATGTAAACTCAGGAGCAGCTTTGACTAATAACTTTCCTTTCTCCAAAGGAGTAGCAACCTCCTTGGTGCGCGTCTCCATACTTCTGCACGAGGATGAGGAAGAGGTAATCGAAGAACTACCTGCACCCGTGGCTGATGTACTCGCAGGGGTGGATGAACTTGCTGGATATGTCTCCAACGCCTCCACTATAAGGGTCAATCCCTTCCCAGCCAGAAGGATCATCATATCCCGTGCCCATCTCTCATAGTTGGTGTCATTCAGCAATTCCACCGCTATCTTTGCATTCACAACCGATGACTCCAGACTGGATTTCCTCATCCTTCCCAATAACCTGTTATCTTTTCGGCGATCTAGGTGGTGCTTCCATTAATGCCTTCTCATTCGTTGTTCGTGTTATCGTGTGAGCCATCGTCTACAAAGGGCTCATGACCGCTTGTAATGTGAGGGTTATCGTAGGTGGACAGACTAATCGTGACAGTCAAACACTTCAACCCAAGAACTAGAGTGGGACTTAACTTATGGCTAGTGAATCTGAAACTCCTTTCGCTCTCATCTCTCTCATAAAGTAACTAAACAAAACCTAAAAATATATAGAGTGTAAGGAAAATATTACAACCATTTTATCGTTTCCCACACTCATCTATTGTGCTCCATGCATAACTCCACCTTCCTGCATAGCGATAAAGGAAACACAAGACCACACCTCATATACTCTGTCAATCCTTTCAATCCATCCTTTCAACCTCTGAACAAATGAAATCATCAAGACATTCTGTATACTCTCCGCATGTCCACTTCCGTCAACTCTAACAGATGGAACGATACGCTTAAAGGCTCGTGTTGTAATTAAAAGTTACGAGCAGATTGAAGGTACCGACTACTGAGAAACCTATGCTCCAGTGGTAAAGTTGGTTAGTTTTCGCTTACTGCTTGCAATGGCCACAAGATATGATTGGCTTGGTCACCATATAGATGTAGTTACTGCGTTTTTGAATCCCGTGGTTGAGGATGAGACTTACATGGAAGTCCCGGATAGTGTTCATTACCGGGCCTCCGGGGCCCCAAAAACCACGTCCCCCGGCAAAATTCCCCGCCCCGGCCCGCTCACCGGCCTAGGGCGAGGTGTATTATTCCCCTTTCCCCGCCGCTGACCCCAGCCAGGGCCCCGCCCCACCCATGCCCTGAACAGGCCCCCGTAAATTTTTGATGGTGAAAAACAGGGGGCCCGTCCAGGGAATGAGGAGGGTCGGGCCCCGGAAGGGGGCGGGGCGGAGAGAATAAAAAATATACACCACCGGGCCCGTGTAACGGCGGGGCCTCTGAGGTCAAAACCCGCCCCGTCCCGCCCCGTAACGAATGCTAGTCCCGGAAGGCATTGAATCGCTAGAGCCCTCGTGGTATGCAGCGAATCACCTCATTTGCAAGCTGAAGCAAACATCACATGGACTAAAGCAAGCTCCCAGACTCTGGTACAAGCATATTGACGCTTTTTTTCAGACTTTAGGATTTGTATCGACTGACTTGGATTCAAATATTTACATCTCTTCCGCTTATACCATGAGTATCCTACTCTACGTTGATCATCTTTTGATCATATCACAATCTTCTATCAAATCTCGCCAAATTCAAGCACTCTCTTACTCAAACGTATCAGATAATTGACCTCGGGCCTGTTAAGCAGTTCCTGGGAATTCAACTGAAGCAGATTAAGTCTCCTGGTATTCATTACTTGATTATAAGTCAATACCGATCTATCACCACCATTCTATCACACCTTGGAATGAGCTCTAGTCGTGGAAGATCAAATGGAAGTCTAGAGATGCCATGGCAAAGGCATTGTTGGCTAGCTACATGGAGCCCCATTTTCGGCGCAAGTACTGGAGTTCGGAAACATGAAGGAAGATGTAGCATGCAGTTAGAAAGGATCAAAAACAGACTGGGGCAGAGCATTTTCATCGCATTAATGAGGATATCCGATTACTACTCGTCGCCGATTACCCCTCAGTGGTAAATTTCAACAAGCCATTCAAGTCATTGCTTGCTGACCTCGTCCTCTGCAATAATGAAGGCCATGGAATGAGTGTCCTGGAGGCCCGTTATATTCTCCCCCGCGCACTACCTACCAACAACTAGAGCTGGAGAACCTTCCGCCAAATACATGCCAGTGCGGATAAGCCACAACAGTTGATGGATGACAGGTTGAGACATGAGAGTTCCTTGAAAGTGGAGAAGCGAATTTCTGGCCCAAAACAAGCTGAGGAAGTCATGGATTTGAAGGCAGGAAGTGAGTTTTCTGGTACAGGGAAGAGGAATGAGCAAAGTTCCAAAAGAGACAGAAAAGAGAAGAACATAACATGCTTCAATTGCGGGAAGAAAGGGCATAGGAAGAAAGACTGCTGGAGTAAAAAGAGTTTGGGTGGAGGACCAGGAAGGGATAGAAATCCCGGTGGAAATGGAAGGTACCGACGGCAAAGAAGAGGGCATACAAGGAAGGGACCCCGGAGAACAAATTAAGGTGATGGGACAGTATGGAGGTTTGGGAATGGCGATAGTGGAAAATCTAAGGACCCGAATACAGCAGCAGATTCACAGTGATGGATAGAGAGCGGATTTTCCAACCATCTTAGCAGGACGAAATCTTTCTTTACTGATTACAAATCTGACCGAAGCAGAGAAAGAACGGTCAACGTTGCCGATTCCTGCAATGTGGAATGTGAAGGGATTGGAACTGTGAAGATTATTGTTAGTCTACAGGATGGAGAGAGTGGGCAGGTTACAATCGAAAGTGTCTTGCATGTAAGGCAGTGCAGATATGTTCTATCGCTTGGACAGCCGATGGAAAAAGGATTGGAAGTCCGGATTGAGCCTGAGGAAGCCTGCTATCTTTATAAGAATGGTCGGTTGACTGAGATTGCCAAGTTGCACAAGCACCTCTTGCTTCGCAATACGATCACCGATTCACCTAAGGCAAGCGAGTTGAGTGAGAGCGATTGAGTGTTCCTTTCATTGGGAAAAGGGAAGGAGAAAGAGCATGAGAAGGCGAAGCCTCTAAGTGCAGAATTGTGGAATAGGCGGTTAGGACATAACAGCTACCAGACAATAAGGTCTATGGGTGAAGCTGTAGGAGGTATGACATTGTCTAAGAGCAAAGAGATGGGCGAAGTTACTGCGAAGTGCGAGGATTGCGTTAAAGGAACGATTCATTGGAAGTGCTTCCTAATACCCCAGCATCCTGCAACTCGAGTTCTTGAACACATACATAGTGACGTATGTGGACCTATGGAAGTTATATCACTCAGACACCAGAGGTATTTTGTCCTCTTTACCAACGAATACACACAATATGTTACGGGGTATTTCATGCAACAGAAATCGGAAGTCTTCGATTATTTTAAGGAGTACTGTGCCAGCTTTCAGAGGCTTACCGGAGAGAAGGTAGAGGCCCTCCGCACTCATAGTAGTGGTGAGTATCAGGGAAATCAATTCCAAGAATACCTCAGCAAGTATGGGATCAAGAGTGAATGTACGGCACCATATACACCACAGGATAATGGGATAGCGGAACGTCTGAACCGCACACTACTCAACAAGATGCATGCTATGAGGTAGGCTGCGGAGGCACCCAAGGGTTTCTGGGTATTAGCTTGCCATACAGCAGTTTACCTTCGGAATCGATTACCCTCAAAATCGAGTGATGGACAAATCCCCTATCAGAAGTCATTTGGACCAATCTCAGAGATTGGACATCTACGAGTCTGGGGATGTAGGGTACTATATCAGGTGCCAAAGGCAAGAAGGAGAGAGCTCGACTACAAGGCAACAGAAGGGATATTTTTTAGGTACCAGCCTAGATCCAAACACTACAAGGTTTTCGACCCTATTGGTAAGAGACTAGTTACAGAACGAGATTTGCAATTCTATGAAGAGGTGGGCTTTTGGAAGAAGGTTGGAGGCCCAGTTATGGGGAACGGTCCAATGCTGGAGGGTAGTTTGGTCTTAGGGAGTTCAGTCACTCAAGAGAGCGATGATGATAGTGAAGAGGAGGAAAAGGAACCCAGTGAGTATGATAATGGTGCTTGTGATCCCTCGGTAGTACTGGAAGAGGTGGAAGAAAGAGCTATAAGCCAGTGGAGATCAAACCCCAGGGTTGATAAAAATGAACTGAAGGGGATGGTGTTGAGTTTGGGCAAGGCATAGCTTCCGCGAGATGATGGAACAGGTGCACAAAATGGCTTGGAAGAGAGAGATGTAGTTATGGATTATATTGGCATGGTTGAAGCTGGACCAAGCACAATTAAGGAAGCTATGGAATCAAAGGAGAAGGACGAGTGGCATTTGGCGATGGCGGAGGAGATAGCAAAGCTAGAACTCCTCAAGACCCGGATTGTGGTTAAGCAAGTTCCTGAAGCAAGGAAACCAATCACATCACGGTTAGTCTTACAAAAGAAGCTTAATTCGGATGGGGGTCTCGCACGATATAAGGCAAGTCTTGTTGTACATGGTTTCAGGCAGCAGCCTGGTGTTGATTTTGTTTGAATGTATCCCCCCCTTGTATCGAAGAGTACTGTACCGTTGATTCATTCTTCTGCGGCGGTGCGGGACTACGACATACACGAGTTGGATGTTGTGACAGCCTTGCATGAGAGCCGCATCCAAGAAGAGTTGTATCTCGAGCTACACATCGGATTTAGTGTGGTCCATAATGCAGAGTCTCAGGAGTGTTCTATAATCTACACAGGAGCAACCGACCCAGTTTATGTCCGAATTCTGCAGAGCCTATATGGGCTGCGCCAGCCAGCTTTGAATTGGTATGAGAAACTTGCTAGAGAGTTAAGGAAGAGTGGGTTTAGCAAGAGCGCTTGAGCAGCAGGCGTTTACTTTTTGTCTGAGTTGGTCCTTTTGGTTTGGGTTGATGCTATTTCACTTGTTGGGAGGAGACGGGAAGTCGAAGCAACAAGGAAAATTGTACAAGAGACATTCACGATTCGTGATATGGGACCTATTTCACATTTCTTGGGCATAAAAGTTGAGCGTGATCAGGTCAGAAGGACGATTTCGATTAATCAAGAAGGCTATGTCAATCGGATCCTATAGCGACTCCACATAGAAGCTAAAAAGGGCATCAGTACACCTATCGAGCCTGGTACTTCATTGTTACGACGCTTAGGTATTCTGACCCGATACTCTGAAACCGGAAAGCCCATTAGCCACTATGACGAAGAGGAAGAAGAGGAAGCCAATCAGAAGCCCTATCAGGAGATTGTCGGCCGTTTGAATTATGCCGCAACCGCTACTAGACCCGATATGGCATTGGCAGTGGGGAATCTTGGTAGATTTGCAGCAGATCCTGCTGGGAGGCATATGCGCATGGCAATAAGAGTTATGAGATATCTGAAGAAAACAGCCTGTTACCGTCTTGTACTGGGAGACCAGAACGGGAAGGAAGGTGTTTCTGAAAGTATTACACTCAATAGCGATTCCGGCTTCGCTGGAGATCCTAACTCACTAAGGTCAGCAACCGGAATGACTATTCAAGATAGATACGGATCTATAGTTGCATGGCATTCAAAGAAGCAATCGATCACTGCGAAGAGTACAGCTGACGCAGAGTTTACTGTGACTGCCACAAGTACGGATGAAGCAGTATTGCTTTACAAGATCGATATCGAGTTACACACTTTACCGGGAGTCCACAGAAAGAGTTACATACCACTCCGTGTATACAGTGATAATCAGGCGAATGTTTTGAATGCGAATACCGGAACACATCATACATGGAGCAAAACAGTTGCGGTAAAGTTCCCTTGGCTCTTTGACCAAGTCAATGCTGGTACAATTGTGATTTCACACATATGAACAACAGACATGATCACTGATGGATTCACAAAACCCTATGGAAGACTCAAGCAGGAGGAGTTCATTGTGAAACTCGGCCTATCCCGTGGTTGACGAAAAACTGCCAGTTTCAGGGGGAGTGTTATAGTTGACGGAAGTGGACATGCGGAGAGCATACAGAATGTCTTTGATGATTTCATTTGTTCAGAGGTTGAAATGATGGATTGAAAGGATTGACGGAGTATATGAGGTGTGGTCTTGTGTTTCCTTTATCGCTATGCAGGAAGGTGGAGTTATGCATGGAGCGCAATGGATGAGTGTGGGAAATGATAGAATGGTTGTGATGTTTTCCTTACACTCTATATATTTTGAGGTTTTGTTTCGTTAGTTTATGAGAGAGATGAGAGGGAAGGGAGTTTCAGATTCACTAGCCATAAGTTAAGTCCCACTCTCGTTCTTGGGTTGCAGTGTTTGACTGTCACGATTAGTCTCTCCATCTACGATAGCCCCCACATTACAAGACCATCAGCATTAATCTTATTCCTCTAAACCCAGCGAGATCCAATACCATGCTTTTCCCCTTCTGGAACATAAACCCAAGTCTCTTTAGACTTCAAGAGGCAAACTCTTCTTTCATTGTGTTCTTCCAACAGACATGTTGGTCACAAGCTATTGCTTCAGCATAACTTTCTGGTTCAAGTATATCATCCACTTTAACTTCTGCAAACTGCGTGCTTTCAAGACCCTGCCCCTTTTGAGTTCTCAAACCTTCTAGTTCGACTGCAATAACAATACCACTTGATATTGTCTCAGGCTGTGCCTCTCTATCTTCCTCATTACTTGAGTTAATGACCATAGTCTCAGGATTGCTTAGCTCTTGTAGTGTGTCTTTCACTTACTTATCCATAACTCGCTTGCCCTCTACTAAAGCTTCATCGAACTTCACATTGGAAGCTTCAATAACATGACTTTCCACAGGGTCTCAAAGTCTCCAAATCTTTGTCGTATCGTGAACGTAATCTAGCATCAAACATTGCCAAGAGTGAGACGCAAATTTACCATTCCTTTGCTCTGGTGGAGTCAGCCCCTGTGCAGCTGACCCAAATCTTCAAACATGTTGGAGTTCCGGCTTTCTGCCATTCAAAACCACCTATGGAGTACAACCATTAAGGGAGGAACTTGGTGATCATGAGTGCAGATAGGTTGCAGTATTTACTACTTCGGACCAAAAGATAATCTTCCAAGCGAGAATCCAATAGCATTGATCTGGCCTTGGCTGAGATAGTACATATCATTCTTTCTGAAACACCGTTCTTGTGCTAAGCGTAAGGGGATGATGGTTCAAATGAGATACCACAAACTCGAAGATTTTTACGAAAGAAGGAATTTTCATACTTTCCTCTCTGATTGTCGCATCTAAATCTCTAGAGCAAATGCCCTCCATACTGGGTCTTGACTATGGCCTGGAATTCTTGAAAAACTGACACTACCTGTTCAGCTTTCTTGGAGTGGAGAAAGCAGACTTAGGCGTTTGGACTAAAGTCGTCAATATATAAAGTACGGGGACAATGCTTTTCGTCCAGCGCTACAACGGCAACCCCACTCCCACCATACATTTATTACCTATACAACCACACCTGCTTAGAATGAACTGAAAATATATGTACACATCCAGTAGATATAAGAAAACCTCCATCTAAAATTTTAGAGAAAAAAAAATCGATACTTAGTATACCATCCCTTTGCATCTAGAACAGCAGCCACTCTCCTAGGCATAGACTCCCACAGGCTTTCCAAAAAATCCCCTTCAATATCCTGAGTCCAAACCACATCAATCGCTTCTGCTAGACATCTTCTAACAGTATTTGGCCACCCCTTAGTCTTGTGAATGTTGGGAAAGCACTAGTGTAGCTTTTCCTTCAACCTCTTCCAACAGTACTCAATAGGATTGAGGTTTGGGAAATTGGGTGGCCATTCCATAACCTGTATGTTGTTTCCTGCAAACCAAGCCATAGTATCTCTTGCACTATGTATCTTTCCACCATCCTGCTGCAAGATCGGATCCCCAACTGTGTCCTCCACCTCCTGCCAGACATCAACTAAGCCATCCTCCAAAACTCCAATATATACAAATCTATTCACACTCATGTCAAAAATAGGAATCAGAGGACCCTTATTTTTACCCCAAATACAAGCCCATGCCATCAACTTTATCCCAGGTCCTTTGGTAACCCCATGAATGCAGTCTTTATGCCACTTTTTCTTAGATGTTCTGAACACCCAAATACCCTTAGGATCTTTGGACTTTTTAACCATGCATTCATCACTAAAGATAACCCTATCAAAGTCCTCCTGTGTCCAATCCTTGTACTTCTTGGCCCAAGCTAGCCTCTTGACAGCATGCTTATTTTTCAGAAATGCTCTTTTCGTGGCTCTCCGCTTCTTGATGTTGAAAGATGCTAAAGCTCGCTTGATGGTCTTGACTGAGGCGTGTGGTGCAACCTCATTGCGCAGTTCTCATAAGGGGAGGCAGCGTGCCTTCCTAGACTCTCTGACTAGGCAGCGATGGGTTCTGGTATCTATAATTTTGTGTCTTCCAGGTATGGGGAGGTTTTTCACATCACCCCTCTTTTGGAACCAGTTGTAGAAACTTAGAACAGTACTCTTGAGACAACTTAACATCTTTCCGATTTCAGGAAACAAGAGACAGGCTTCTTTCAAGGCAACACTTTGCCCTTTTTCAAACTCTGTAAGATTGCCAGTATTTTCTGGAGGCATGGTTGTTGAGGGGTGGTTGATCATTGAGGTGGGACTTTTTTGAGGGGTTGCCTGGTTGCCGTTAATTGGACGAAGTGCTTTGTCCTAGTACTTTATCTATAGGGCCCTATCGGTAATTGACCGGGTCCTATAGATGACGGTAGGGCCCTGTAAATGACGCCAGGGGGCTACAGATATAGGCTGAGCCCTGCAGGTGACGGCAGTTAGCTACAGGTGACGCCCGTCCTTACTAATGACGGCCAAGCTCTATAGGTGACGTCTGTCAATTCCAAAGACAACCGGGCCCTACTGGAGGTTACCATTTCCGTAAAGACTGTAGGGCCAGGCAGTCGCCTACTGGACTGTAGTTTTTATTAAAGACGGACACCTTGCCCGGCCGTCCTTACCCACCCTGGCGCCCACCCAGGACGGTTGAGAACACGGTGTAGGTCTAGGGCATTCGGGGCGTATGCCCTTGCTACAGTATGTACTATACCGTAAAGAGCTCGAGAGTTGTATACAGTGGCTTAGGAACCTGGCGAACGGAAAGACGAAGCTGGGATAGACAGACCTTGAAGCTGGCCACGGAGATGGCGGGACAACATGTGGAAGGGAGAAGCGTGCGAGAGTCACCGACTGACAGCCCCACCCAAATTACCCATTAGCTACAATTCTCGTGAGTGGGCAAGCAATAGACACTGTAAGCCCCCTCATCGTGTCAGGCTCTCCCAATTGACATCGAGATCTGCCCATTCTTGTAGCCACTTCACCAATACCTCGTATCCACAGCAAGGAGTAGACAATTGTGGTGTATTGTTAGAAACCTTGTCCACCAGGTTTGGGTTCATCGCGCCGCGGGCAAGGACAGAATTGGCTGCTCCAGCAAATCCGTTGTTCGCAGCCAAGAGAAGTGGGATATTGTTGGGCTGTTAGTATTGTACGGGGACAAAATTCACCGAGGGCGACAACGATCACGAACACATAACTTGCCCGGTGATGAGAACCCCAATTATTCAACTACCTCAATATCAACTAAAGAGGCTTAAAAAAAGTTAAAAAAATACATAGCAGTAATCAGTACTTAGTATATCATGCGTCAGGTTTCATAATTGCCTTTACCCTATCCATTCTAGATCCTGCCAGAGTGTTAGAATCCACTCTCCTCCAGGTGATACTTGCAGCTGGTAACCGATAGTTTCCTAACGATCACTTCTTCTTTGCCTGATAGCCATTGCGATAGCTAAGTCCCTTGACTCCTATCTAGCAACTTCGATGGCTAGGCTCATATAAGACGGTCGGGTCTTGGTTCGTGAAGATATGGTTTGATAAAGATCTTTGTTGATTGAAAGTATAGTGTATGAAAGAACTTAGATGGTTGCGTGAAGAACCCAAATCCGATGTCTTTTTTTTCTTTTTTTTCTTTTTTTTCATATTTTAAATTTGGTTTCTAACTGAGGCAGAAGGGCGAAGCAATAAGTACAAAAATAGCACGCATCCCGAAGGATATGGCCGCAAGAAACTTCCACCCAGTCCAACCCATCGTTGAAGCGGTGGAAACCGTGGGAGAAAAAACCCCTGGTCTAAAACCCGCACCAAGCGCCCGGGCGCTGCAAACTACAACAAAATATACATGAAAGTCCCAACCAAAAGGAAGCATCTAGCGAAAACCCAAGAAAAAACCGAACAGTGAGCAAAACCAGAAAAACTCAAATCCGTAGTAGAGGCCCAAGAGAAAGCCCATCCGCCGCGAAGGCTTTTAACGATCCCTGAGTATGCTTATCATTGAACAAAACAACGCACGAAGGTAAATGTACAGGAGTCATATAGACCCGGGCCGCGGGGCTAATGGTAAAACGTGTGGCGGGTGAACCCGAGGCAGTCCACAAGTCCTAGGAGGAAGCGAGGTGAATGGTGGTGGGACGCCAAAGCGACCGAGCCGGGTGGGGGGTGTTGGCTATAACCGAGCCACGGGACGAAGACCAAGTGAGGGAGGGGAGGGGTGTGCCCGATCAAATAGAAGTACGAGGGAAGGAGGACCGAAACGAGATCACGACTTTTCGACGATGCCGACTGTACCGAACAGTGGTCCAAGGAGATAGTGCAATACCAGGGAGTAGAGCCACCTGGGCCACTACTTCGACGATAACCCGAGACTGCGACCGACCCATTGACGAAAGAAAGGGGTTGCCGACTGTGCAAATGTTAAGCGAGGTAGCGAAACAAGTGCGGAGAAAGGAGGGGAAAGTAACAGTGAAACCCCTAGACCCAGGCTGCCAAAGCAACAGGAAGATCAGAAGGGAATCAGAGGGGAGAGGGGTGGTGGTAGCGTCACCCTCCTAGGCAGAAGAGCCATCAGAAGAGGGGAGAGGGGGTGGATGTTGACGATGAATACTCCTGGTGTTGAGTTTTCAATCGCCGGAGGTGTAGAGGAGATCGTTCGTGACCCAAATCCCATGTCCTTTCTTTTTTTTTTTTTTGATGTGCTTTGTTTTATTCGTCATCTAGGTACAAAGACTACGTGCAGCGCTAGCTATGATAAAGAAAAACCTCGGTGAACCCACCGGCGCCAGGGAAAAAGCCATCAACCCAAGTCTCTCTGGTATGAGACCAACCGCACACCAGCCACGCAAAATAAGAAATCAAACTCCGCCTAGAGGGGCGGAATAAGAAACATCAAATAAATACATGGGGCGGAATTAACAGGAAAACCCTTGCCGTAGACACCTGACAAAATGAAATAATTGATGAACCACTTGTGAAACCCTAAGTAACCGACGATGAAAGAAGAACAAAGGGGGTGCGGGGGCCACTAAAACCGTTGTGACGTTGCAACCATTACTCAAGAACCCACGGCATTGACATCCGCTCCCGAGGCAGTGCAATACGACGACAGAGCGTAACCGAGGGGCGCGACCGTGGCAATCGCTAGGGCGGCGAAGGCAGTAGGGTGCCAGCCGAGTGAGAGGACTGTAGCTGTAACCGGGCAATGGGACGAGACCTGAAGGGGGAGAGGAGGGGTAGACCCAATACCCGTGGAAACTATCGGTAATCGTGTGCGTGTCTGACTAGGCAGCCTCTAACGGAAGTGAAGAGAACGGAGAAATCGACCGTACCCTGTTGAAGAGTTTTCTCCTACTGCGAAATGTAGTCCCAGCCGTCTGTAACATGGGCGAGAGGGTGTTGCCGACCGTGCGAACGCTAAGCGAGGCAGCGAAGCGCAAGCGAAGAGAGGTGGTGATAGAGCCAAACGACCCCTAGAAACAAGGACGCCAGGGCCCAAGGACATGATAAAGGAAGCAAGTCGGGAGGAGGAGGGTGCAGCTCACGGAGAGTGCGGGTGCAGCTCACTGAGAGTGTGGTGGTGGTGGATGTTGACGATGAATTCTCATGTTGTTGAGATTTCAATCGCCGGCTGTGTAAGGGAGATGGTTCGTGACCCAAATCCCATGTCTTTTTTTTTTTTTCTCTTTTTCTTTTTTATCATATTTTAAATTTTGTTTCTAGCTGAGGCCGAAGGGCGAAGTAATAAGTACAAAAATAGCACGCATCCCGAGAGATATGGCCGCAACAAACTTCCACCCAGTGCAACCCATCGTCGAGGCGGTGGAAACGGTGGGAGAAAAACCCCTGGTCTAAAACCCGCACCAAGCGCCCGGGCGCTGAAAACTACAACAAAATATACATGAAACCCGCAACCAAAAGCAAGCATCTACCAGAAACCCACGAAAAACCCAACCGTGAGAAAAACCAAAAAAACCCAAATCCGTAGTAGAGGCCCCAGAGAAAGCCCATCCGCCGCGAAGGCCTTTAACGATCCCTGAGTATGCTTATCACCGAACGCAACCACGCACGAAGGCAGAACCTCCAAGTAATAGTACCGGAGGCAGATAGACGCGGGCCGCGGGGCTAATGGTAGAACGTGTGGCGGGTTAGGCCAAGGGAGTCCACGAGTCCTAGGAGGAAGCGGGGTGAGTGGTGGCCGGACGCCAGAGCGACCGAACCGGGTGGGGGGCGTTGGCTGTAACCGAGCCACGGGACGAAGACCAAGTGAGGGAGGGGAAGGCTGTGCCCGATCAAATAGAAGTACGAGGGAAGGAGGACCGAAGCGAGATCACGACCTTTCGACGATGCCGACCGTACCGAACAGTGATCCAAGGAGATAGAGCAATACCAGGGAGCAGAGCCACCGGGGCCACTACTTCGACGATAACCCGCGACTGCGACCGACCCATTGAGGAAAGAAAGGGGTTGCCAACCGTGCAAATGCTAAGCGAGGCAGCGAAGCAAGTTTGGAGAAAGGAGGGGAAAGTAACCGTGAAGCCCCTACAACCAGGCTGCCAAAGCAACAGGAAGATCAGAAGGGAATCAGAGGGGAGAGGGGTGGTGATAGCGTCACCCTCCTAGGCAAAAGAGCCAT
>Ga0307507_10007923_pt1 | contig 15023 bp, 14 predicted proteins | sample 7_EM_MG_FD_207223 | JGI IMG/M metagenome (GOLD analysis project Ga0307507, IMG submission 207223) | Populus trichocarpa ectomycorrhiza microbial communities from riparian zone in the Pacific Northwest, United States - 7_EM | ecosystem: Host-associated > Plants > Roots > Unclassified | place... | reverse complement strand
CTACAACCAGGCTGCCAAAGCAACAGGAAGATCAGAAGGGAATCAGAGGGGAGAGGGGTGGTGGTAGCGTCACCCTCCTAGGCAAAAGAGCCATCAGAAGAGGGGAGAGGGGGTGGGTGTTGACGATAAAAACTCATGGTGTTGAGTTTTCAATCGCCGGAGGTGTGACCCAAATCCAATGTCCTGAGGGTCCCCTTATATAGGGGTTCTTCCCTCAACCCTAACCCAGCGTGACTCATTCCCTCGCGTCAGGCGACTCATGACTCAGACTGAGTCATAATGTGAAATCAATCAGCTGACTCGTCCGAGTCAGCTGCGCCTCATCTCGTAGACAATCAAAACCCATAAAACAAGTCATGGGCCCTAATGAGGTCACATGCGTGAAACCCATGACTCATAACTATGAGTCATGTGCGAAATACATAAACCACATGACCACAATTGTGCCTCATGTCAAAACCAGATGACCACAATCGTGCGTCATGTCAAATATCAACCAATAACAATAACCCAATGAGACGCTATTGCGTCGTCATGTGAAAACCTATGAGTCAACTGGTCTCACAGTGTGGAAGATAACAAAACGTTGACTAATAACCATTAGTCCTGTGAGAGACTACCTTGCTTAGTCACCCTTTGTGACAATGTCTGACAGGATTTGAGAGGGGAGTCCGTCAAGTTTCCAAACTTCCCTATGGAAGGTATCCGCGACATCTTGTCCGGTTGGATTAGTCGCTAAGCCATTGAAATGTGCCATTTTTGTAAAACAATCCACAACTACCATGATCTGGGTTTGTCCCTGGGACTCGGGTAACTGGGTAATGAAATCCTCTCCGATAGATGTCCATGCCGCGTAAGGTACTTCTAATGGTTGGAGTAATCCATACTTCGAGTGTCGTTGAGATTTGTTAGGTTGACATTTGTCGCCAGACCGGACATAGTTGTTCATCCATTCGGTGAGTTTTTCGCAGCGGAAATTTCTTGTGACTAGCTTGATCGTCTTTTCTTGTCCGAAGTGTCCGGCTACCTTTTAGTAGTGACATCTTTTTGTGATCTCCGTTAAGAGTTCTTCGTTCGAAGGGACGAATAGTCTATTTTTGTTATACAGTAGTCTATCTTCCAGCTTCCAGTTCTTCGGTAGTGTTTCCCGTCTTTGTTTTAATTGGCTTAGCTCCCCTTTTCATGCCATCCAGGTATCAACTTCCTCTTCTGCCGTTCTGATTATCTCCAGGAATGAGTTGTCCATGGTCTGCTTTTGTATTACTGCAATCATGGCACTGGACAGCCTTGTCATCTCGTCTTGTAAGCTAGCCCGTGTGTGAATATCTTCTTAGTCAAAGTATGACTTGTCCTGTGGGTCTGGATTTAGAAAGCACATTTTTACTTTGAGTTCTTCACACATAATTAGCTGTTTGGGACCATATCACTAGAGCCCAATCCCCGAGTTTCCCTTCCCATGTCTTCAAGGTTATCGATTTCGATGACATCGTATGTTTGGATGTGTACTCGATTAGTTGTGAGATACGGTCGCATCCCTTGAATTCGTAACTGGTATTCCCATGATTCAGTAATATCACTTTTATTTCATCGGTGTAATCCGCATCTATAACTCCGCCGCCCACTGCTATTCCATGTTTGCTTGCTATGCCCTTTCTTGCCGCCAGCCTGCTGTATGTTTCTCTGGGCAGTCCTATTGCAATTCCGGTATCCACTAACATCTGTCTTTGGGCTGGTATGGTGCCATCCTTTCAGGCCTAAATGTCATGTCCTGCTGCCATTCTGGAACCTTTTGTTGGCACTATCGCCTCCTTGTTGAAGTCTTTTTATTCTGAGCCGGCTTGTTGTTCACTTTTTTCTTTCCACCAGGCTGACCTGAATTCGGTCCTTCTGGTGGCAAAGTGAAACTTCAAAATGTTCCGGTTTGAAAATTGTCTGTTTGCCCTGCGTAGCTCCCTCCTCAAGGCGGCACTCTAGCCGCCGGCTTAATGGATAAGGTTTTCCCCCTCTACTTCCAGCGCTGTACACAATTTTAAAATTAAAATTGGCTAGGCATTGAGCTCATCGGATCTGTCAGGGGTTCCAGACTTTATTGGTGAAGAAGTATTGCAGATTCTGGTGGTCGGGATATACCGTCACCGGTTCGTCTGCCCCCAACATGTGGTGTTTCCATTCCCGGAATGCTTCCAAGATTGCCAATAATTCTTTATCATAAATTTCATAATTTGGTTCGGCATGGTTCAGCTTTCGTGAGTGGAAAGCAACTGGGTGTAATCGTTTTCCCAAGTACTGTGAAAGGATGCAAGCTAGTGCAAAGTCACTAGCGTTCGTCTCGATTACAGTTTTCCCGGTCTGGATAAAAGTGTGCTAGGATAGGAGCCGAGGTAAATTCTCGCTTAAGTTCCGCAAACACTTTGTCCTGTTCTTCTCCCCAAAACCATAAATGTTTTCCTCCTTTGGTTTTTAACGTGTCAGTAATTGGCTTGCAAACTTGTGAGAAGTTTTCTGTGAACTGTCGGTTGAAATTTGCAAAATCAACAAAGATTTGTATGTCTTTTACCGACCGTGGGGCTCTCTAATTGAGGATACTCTCGACCGTTTTTTCGCTTATAGTAACTCCGCTTTTTCCCACGATGTATCCTAGGAACTCAACTGTGTCGACATGGAAGACGGATTTCTTTAAGGACACCGCTAGGTCATGATGTTCTAGCCTCACTACTACTTGTTTAACTAAAGCCTCGTGTTCTTCCATAGTCTTTAAATAAATTAGGATATCATCCGAGTATACTACGACACCGTGATCTTGAAATTCTCGCAGGATCGGGTTCATCATGGCTTGGAACGTGGCGGGTGCATTGACCACACCAAATTGCATTACTTTGTATTGGTAATGTCCATATCGGATGCGAAAAGCCGTTTTCCTTTCATCTCCTTTTTTGATACGAATCAAATGGTTCCTGGCTTTTAGGTCTAGTTTGGTGAAGATGGTTGCACCGGCTACTCTTTTCCTCAGTTCGGTCATGAGCAGTAAAGGCTATTTGTTGATTATGGTTAACTTATTTAGTTGGCGGTAGTCCACGCATAATTGTAGTCTTCCGTCCGGTTTTGGGGCAAACAGGATTGGTGCACCTGCTGGAGATTTTCTATGAACTATTTTCCCTTCGGGTAACATTTTGTGAAGATATTTGTTTCATTCTTCTAGTTGGTATGCCAACATTGAGAATATAGGTCCCCTGGGTGGAGTGGCTCTGTTCTTGAGGTTGATCGCATGGTCGATCGTTCGCCTAGGAGCCAGCATTTCTGCATTTTCATTCTCAAACAATTCCTTGTACTGCCAATACAGCTTTGGTAATACTTCCAATTGTACTCCCTCGTGCCTTGTGGATCCGATCCTTCCTATCATTCTGGGCTCTTCATCGAATGCTACCTTCTCGTCCCATTCAAACATGTCGGCAATGCCTTGATCTTGTAAATGTTTCACAGATTTGGCGTGTTCGAACACCATTTCTCAGGGGTTTCGATATTTTTTTTCTTCGGATGTTCATGGTGCCACCAACCGAACGGTATGATCATGTCATATTTGCCAGCCTCCGCAATCGCGCAGGAGATCCTAGTTGTATGGGCATTAGTACCAATTTCCAGTTGAATCGGATGTGAATAGTATTTTCCTCCAATGGAGGATACTTCGCCATTAAATGGCGTTATTTTATGCGGGTTTTCTCTTATTTCGTAAGGGACTTTGAGTGTGTGTGAGGTGTTTTGGTTTAAAAGGAATATGTTTGAGCCAGAGTCTAATAAGACTTTAATTTTGTGCCGTTCGTCCGACATGACAAGGAAGGCATTTCCTTCTGGGCACTCGTAGTGTTGTGGACTTGGTTTGTGTTTTGTTCGCTTGGGCCGTGGCCCACATGTCTCATAAACTCTTTTCATTGTGGTAACCTTTTGGGTTTATTACCGCGCCTGCGCAGTTTCAGCTCATGAAGCCTCCTCAGACAAACTGGTTTTTCCTTTCACCAAATATTTTTGAAAATATAAAATGGTCTGATGATGGTTAGGGGATTATGTGGGTAGGATTTTTCGTGAAAGATAAAATCCTGTCTGTTTGTATATCGGGCAGCCCACTACTAGCGGTCTTTATTTCCTGCCGAGGGATTTCCATATACCAGGGGGAGTTCATCGGATGACTTCTACTTTGCGGTTCGGATGCGCCTTCGGTTCTGACCAACTTATCCACACTTATCAGTAGTTACGAGGAGCCTACACTACCTATCACCTAATTCCTCCAGCCCGAGCTGAAGTTTCTTCATGAGGTGGGTAGCGGTTCTGTATGTCCCATGACCGTGCCCAACTTCGATGAGTGAAATCTTAGGTTGCGCGCCTCGTCCAACATGATAACCAAGTGGGGTGTCTTGTTATCGTGTAGTGCGACCCATAGCACTCGTGGGTTGTTTTTCCTCGTGAGATGGTGTTGTTTTAATCATTTTCGATTGTGTACTTTTTGGACCTACCTCTGAGGATGATTACGCTAGTGTCACTCTCATGTGATACCAGCCTCTCACTCATCATCTTGGCTCAAGTTCTGTACTTGGCTCTTTTCTTGGGTTCCTTGTGTCCTCTTCGGTTTTCTACTAACCGTCGTTGGTCCTAGAGGTCGCCCCAACAAGTGGAGCCGTTTTTCGGGTCGTGTTGCTCAAGGTGGGTTTCTTCGCTGCTCTCTTGAGTTTATCAGGGATATAGATTTCTGAACGCCGTCGCCATACAACACCTATGTGCTACCAGTTTCCCAGGCGGAACTTATCAGGCTTTTGGGATCGATACACTCAAAGGATATGAGCTAAAGAGTTCACTTCAGATTGTTTCAGTTTCCGGTTCGATGGCCGGACTATCCACTTGCCGTCGCCAGTGGTCCCAGTGAGCGTTATAGCTCCTCATCTTCAATAAAGGTCTATCCTAGTGGCCTTTGGCTCGCTTGTCGCTAGGGTTCTCCCGGGCTATCCTCAGCCACGGCGGCTACCCTTGGCTTTCTAGGTTTTGGGTGGTTCGATCTTCCTCCCGGTAACTTGAATGATTTCCTTTGGATGGTGCTGACTCGAATTTCTTTCTAACAGTGCTTCCATTCGTGGTTTGTCAGGGCACACCTAGTGCATTGCCCATTTGCTTTTCATTCGTCGACTATTTTCTGGTCGATACCTGTGTGTGCGTCAGCCAAAACTCGATAGATAATTTTCTGCCAGGGCGCCGCCTTCCCATTGTCTACCTTCTCCTCCTTTTTCTTTGCCTGATATACCCTTTTCTCTTTAGCGGTATACTTAGGTTTTTTCGTTGTCTTTACCATTGTTGGCTAGTCAAATTTCCTTTTCCCACTTGAATTTGAGAACGAGAAAATTATGGTCCCTAAGCCGTTTTCCTTCCTGGAAATCTTCCTCATCCCGGACCGCTTGTCGCAGAGCTTCTATCTAATCTCTGTTGTCGGTTTATTCTTGATGCATAGACATTCGCCGTACTGCCTTATCCGGTATTTGGTCTCTGATTAACTTTCCGAAGGCCATTCCAGTAAACTTTGTTTTAACATTGCAGTTTTCAAATTCGAGTAGAAATTGTTAATGTCATTGTCACAAACGGTGACTAAGCAAGGCAGACTCTCACATGACTAATAGTGATTAGTCATCGGTTTGTTATCTTTCACACTAGGAGATCAGTTGACTCATAGGATTTCACATGACGAGGCAATAGCGTGTTATTGGTTTATTATGATTGGTTGATATCTGACATGACGCATGATTGTAGTCATGTGGTTTATGTATCTTGCATATGACTCATAGTTATGAGTCATGGGTTTCACACATGTGACCCCGTTAGGGCACATGACTTGTTTTATGGGTTTTGATTGGTTACAAGATAAGGCGCAGCTGACTCGAATGAGTCAGCTGATGGATTTCACACTATAACTCACTGTGAGTCATGAGTTGCGTGACGCGAGGGTATGAGTCACGCAGGGTTAGGGTTGAGGAAGGAACCCCTATATAAGGGCACCCTCGGGGCATGGGATTTGGGTCACGAACGATCTCCTCTACACCTCCGGCGATTGAAAACTCAACACCATGAGTATTCATCGTCGACATCCAGCCCCTCTCCCCTCTTCTGCTGGCTCTTTTGCCTAGGAGGGTGATGCTACCACCACCCCTCTCCCCTCTGATTCCCTTCTGATCTTCCTGTTGCTTTGGCAGCCTGGTTGTAGGGGTTTCACGGTTACTTTCCCCCCCTTTTCTCCGCACTTGTTTCGCTGCCTCGCTTAGCATTTGCACGGTCGGCGACTCCTTTCTTTAGTCAATGGGTCAGTCGCAGTCTCGGGTTATCGTCGAAGTAGTTGCCCCGGTGGCTCTGCTCCCCGGTATTATACTATCTCCTTGGATCACTGTTCGGTACGGTCGCCATTGTCGAAAAGTCGTGATCTCGTTTCGATCCTCCTTCCCTTGTACTTCTATTTGATCGGGCACACCTTTCCCCTCCCTCACTTGGTCTTCGTCCCCTGGCTCGGTTACAGCCAACACCCCCACCCGTCTCGGTGGCCTTGGTGTCCGACCACCATTCACCTCGCTTCCTCCTAGGACTCGTGGACTCCCTCGGCTTAACCCGCCACAGGTTCTACCATTAGCCCCGTGGCCCGGGTCTATATGGCTCCATTACATTTACCTTCGTGCGTGCTTTTGTTCGATGATAAGCATACTCAGGGATCGTTAAAGGCCTCGCGGCGGATGGGCTTTCTCTGGGGCCTCTACTACAGATTTGGGCTTTTTTGGTTTTTCTCACTGTTGGGTATTTCTTGGGTTTTCGGTAGATGCTTTCTTTTGGTTGCGAGTTTCATGTATATTTTGTTGTAGTTTTCAGCGCCCGGGCGCTTGGTGCGGGTTTTAGGCCCCGGGTTTTTGTCCCACGGTTTCCACTGCCTCGACGATCGGTTGGACTGGGTGGAAGTTTGTTGCGGCCATATCTTTCGGGATACATGCTATTTTTGTACTCACTGCTTCGGCCTTTGGCCTCAGCTAGAAACAAAATTTAAAATATGACAAAAAAAAAAAGAAAAGAACAAAAAAGGAATGGGATTTGGGTTCTTCACGCAACCATCTAAGTTCTTTCATATACTTTGCTTTCAATCTGACAATCTTGATCATACTTCCACGAACCAAGCCCCGACGGTCTTATATGAGCCTAGCGATCGACGTTGCTAGATAGGAGTCCAAGGACTCAGCTATCGCAACAGCCACTGAGGAGCGAGAGAAGTGATCGTTAGGAATCTATCGGTTACCTGCTACAAGTATCACCCGGGGAAGGGAGGATTGCAACATTTGGTTGCGTCAACCAGCAGCACCTAACAAACAGACAAAACGGAGACCAACAACGAAAACGACATCGACCCCCTAGCGGAAAATCTCGACCTCTCATTACTAGGAGAAGGACTTGACAGAGCCTTAACGGAAGAGAGGGCAGCAAGCCCTACAACACCAGAGCCACTATCACCAATTGAATCAGAAGAAACAGAAGAACCAGGAAGAACACGACGAAACACGATGGCGGCTACAGCAGAGGAAGGGGGAGCTACATCGGCGGAAACAACCCCGATCCTAAGCCCGGAGCAGATGAGACAGATCATCACCGCCTTAAGTGGAGGGACCAGGAAACCCAAAGCCAAGGAACCAGACGTTTACCGAGGAGAACGACACAAACTACGAGGATGGCTAGCCCAACTCATAGTGTACTACAGGACAGTAGCGTGGCAGAACGGCCACGATGAGGAAAAAATCATCTATGCAACAACCCTCCTAAGGGACAATGCAGGGACCTGGATCACACCTTACGCAGAAGAACGAATCACCCCAGCCTGGGACAATTGGGCAGGGTTCAAAGCAGAATTACAAGAACAATTTGGCGTAATCGACGCCAAGGGAGAAGCAAGGATCAGACTAAAGAACATGAAACAAGGCAAACGATCAGTCACGGAATACTGTAATAAATTCCGCCTAGTGGCTAGTGAAGCTGAGTTGGACGACTCAACCGAAGGGGAACTGCTTCTAGGAGGAATGATCGCGGATCTACAAAACGCCTGGGGAGCCAGCAGCGAAGAATACGAGGATCTCGAAACCCTAGCCCAATGGGCAATTAGGAAGGAGACCAAACTGGCCACAGTCAGGCATATCCAAGGATGGCCTGCAACAAAAAACAGCCAACGAGAAATGATCACACCACTAAACCCAGACGGGACATACCGACCTACAAATAATGGCAATCAGAACTGCGACGACCCTATGGAACTGGACGCGACGAGGAAACGACAAAGATTCAACATCTCGAGGGAAGAATGGCAAAGAAGAATATGAGAACAATTATGCCTCAGATGCGCAAAACCGGGACACTTAGCCAGAGACCGCTCGAAGAAGGATGGACCCAAACCATTAAACGCACAAGGCAGAAGCTGGCAACCCGCAAAGAAAATCGCCCGGTGGCAAACCAGGCCAAAGATCCGGAAAATCAAGCTCAAACAAGTACGTGAACAGTCGGGAAACGACGAATGTCCCCAGTAAGAGATGGTCTGAGGGACAGACCCGAACGAAAACCCATCATCATGGAGAATTACTCCGCGGCACTCAACTACACTGATACACTCGAAAAGAGACAATGACGACATTATCGTCAAGATACAACTACACGGCGAAAAAGAGCCAGTCACGATCAATGCCATGATTGACTCCGGAGCAACACAAGACTTCATCGACCGAGAAGTCTGCAACAAACACGGGATCAAGATGATCAAAGCAAAAAACCCAAGGGAGATTTACCTTGCGGACAGGAAACCAAGCGCTATGGGACCTGTTACCCATATGACGAAAGTACCTGTGGACATTAGTAGCCATAGGGAATTGGCAACCTTCCAAGTAGCAAATCTCCAAAACCATGAGGTCATCCTAGGGATGCCATGGTTAAGAGAGCACAATCCAACAATCGATTGGAATGACAAAAGGATCACATTTAACAGCGAACGATGTACGACTTGGTGTCTCAAAAGTTCGCCCGTTGCATATGCGATACCCGAAGAAAAAGCCCTGGAAGAAAATCTGATTACCAGATTCTCCAAGATCCAGGCCAAAAATGGCCCGACGGCCAATAACCAGAGTGTCAGAGTTAGGAAGCTATCCGCTGAGGCCAGGGTGCCGATGAAGGGAACAGCGAGAGCGGCAGGTCACGACCTGTACGCTAACGAAGGAACCGACGTTCCTGCCAGAGTGCAAGCAATTGTGGGGACGGGGATAGCTATTGGACTACCTCACAACACCTATGGACGAATTGCACCACGAAGCAGTCTAGCAGTCAAACACCGACTCATGACAAATGCAGGGGTGATAGACTCCGACAACAGAGGAGAAGTGAAGGTGGTCTTAGCCAACCTAGGAGACCAACTATATCGAGTGGAAAAGGGAGACCGGATCGCACAACTGATCATCGAAAAAAGTCGACAACAGGGAGGTACAAGAAGTAACCCAGTTGGATGATACCGAGAGAGGAGATTAAGGTTTCGGGAGCTCCCACACCACTATGGACTAAGAGGTTAAGGGCCAGAAGGCCAAACCAAAAGTCGAGATCAACGAGATATCGGCAAGGGCTTTCGGACAGGTCTACTAGTACCGATAAGGAGAAACAACCGGCCTCCTAAGATGGGATGAAGTCGACGACCAAATTCTGCTAGAAGCTATCAACATTAGCACGGAGCTGGCGACAAAGAACAAAAAGAACAACGAGGACGAAGACTTTAGAGAGACGGTTCCATGAGAATATCACCACATGTTGGATGTCTTCGAAAAAGGAGAAAAGACAACGGAACCACCCCACCGACCAGGTATCGATTGGGGAAGCGACCTGGAAGAAGGAAAAACGGTACCCATCAAGAAGATATACGCTCTCAGTTACGATCAACTAGAGGAGCTACACCGATACATTAAACAAAACGAAGATCGAGGATCGATCAGAAGGGTAAAGTCGGGAAGGGCTTCACCAATCATGTTTGTCAAGAAGAAGGATGGCAAACTCCGACTTTGCGCCGAATATCGAGCGCTCAACCAGGTAACCAAGAAGGATCGACACCCGCTAGCACTCATTAGCGAAGCACTGGACAGACTGGGAGGAGCCAAATACTTCACCAAGCTGGATATCAAGGACACCTACCACAACATTCGAATCAGAGAAGGAGACGAATGGAAGACAACCTTTTCAACAAAATTAGGAACTTACAAGTACCTAGTCATGCCATTTGGCCTTTCCAATGCACCAGCAGCGTTCCAACGATAGATCAATGAGGTCCTTATGAAGCACATCGACATGTGTTGCATCGTCTATTTGGACGACCTACTCATATATTCAAACACCCTAGAACAACACCGAAAAGACGTCAGCAATATCCTAGAGGCCATACGAAAATCAAGGATGAAGGTCAAACCTTCCAAATGCGAGTTCCACCAAAACGAGACAGAATACCTAGGATTTATCATCAGACAAGAAGGGGTCAAGACCGACCCAGTCAAAACACAAGCCATCTGGGACTGGACGACACCCAAGAAAATCAAGGAAATCCAATGTTTCCTGGGATTCTGCAACTTCTATCGACAATTCATAGAAGGGTTCAGCAGGACGGCCAAACCACTATATGCAAAAACAAAAAAGGAATGCATTGGCAACTGGGAGTGGGGAGACAAAGAACAAAAAGCGTTGGACGAATTAAGGACAAAACTCACAACGGCACCAGTACTGGTCTACTTCGACCCCCTCGCACAGACCAAGATCGAAACAGACGCTTCGAAATATGCCTGCTCCGGTATTCTGTCACAACAATGCCAGGACGGAAAGTGGTGACCAGTGGCGTACCGATCCAAGACAATGTCGAACACCAAATGTAACTACGACATACACGATAAGGAACTACTGGCGATAGTGCAGGCATTCCACGAATAGAAAAGATAGACCAGAGGACATCCGAAACCGATACGGGTCCTCACAGACAACAAGAACTTAGTCACCCTCATGACAACGAAGGAACTAAACGAACGACAAGTACGATGGATGCAAAAACTAAGTCAATACAACTTCAAAATCGAATACCGACCAGGAAAGGAAGGAGGAAAACCAAACGCCCTCACAAGAAGGGAAGGAGACCTACCCACAGCAGGAGACAAGAGACTCACTCGAAACGTGGGGATCCTACTGCCAAAAGAACGATACTGGGATTTCCCACACACTGAAGAAATCAAGCTCGAATCATTGGAGACAACGGAATTCCAAGACAAGGACGAGGGAGAGATACAGAAAGCAAGCAACGTCGACAATGATATCCAAGCCATCAAGAGAAACTTGCAGGAAGGAAGAAAAGAAATGAAGGGAATAGCGCCGGGGCTATGCAAATGGAAGGACGGCCTTTTATGGTATCAAGGAAAGATTTGGATACCAAAGGACGAAGGGATACGAACCACTCTTATCTCTAAACATCACAAACCCCCACAAGCGGGACATGGCGGAACAGCAAAAACTACCGAACTCATCAGCCGACGATATTATTGGCCAAAGATAAGAGAAGATATCAAAAGATTCATAAAGAATTGCGACACATGTCAAAGGACCAAAGTGGTACAACATGTACCCTACAGATTACTACAATCGAACGAGGCCCCCGATCGACCATGGAAATCAATCGCTATGGACTTCATCACGGACCTGCCGAAATCAGAAGGATATGACACCATACTGGTGGTCATCGATCGGCTGACCAAGATGAGCCATTTCATTCCATGCTCAAAGAACTTGGACGCACGGCAGTTCGCCAATCTCTTCCTGAAGGAAATAGTCAGGCTGCACGGACTACCACATGATATCATCAACGATAGGGGGACACTATTCACCTCAGACCTCTGGAAGGAAACTGCGGGAAAATTAGGAATCAAACGGAGACTCAGCACGGCATTCCATCCACAAACAGACGGACAGACCGGAAGGACCAATGCCATATTGGAATAATACCTACGAGCATACATCAACTATCAGCAGGACGATTGGTGTGGTTACCTACCACTCGCAGAATTCGCGTACAACAACGGGTATCAGGAGACCATCAAGAACACCCCTTTCTTTGGAAATTACAGAATCCACCCCGAATACGAGATGATCGGTCATCTGATCCAAGGAAAGCAAACGAAATCCCAAAAAATGACTCAGTTACATGAGTCATTAAGAAATGAAATGGTGGGCGCGCAATTACGACAAAAAGAATACTACAATTTACACAGAAAGCCCGATCCGAACCTACGATCAGGAGATATAGTCTGGTTGTTGCCACACAACATCAAGACCACAAGACCATCAAAGAAATTGGACCACAAGAAAATCGGACCATTCAAAATCTGGGCCAAGATTAGGACAAGCGCATCTAAGCTGGCCTTACCACCCTCAATGGCCATAAACAACACATTCCACATATCCCTTCTCGAACCTTGCCACGACAACCGATTCCCCTCACAGAACAAAGAACCCCCTCCTCCTCTTCAAATAGAAGGAGAAGACGAATACGAACTCAACGAAATCATCGACTCTCGACTCCACTACAACAAACTCCAATATCGAGCTAAGTGGAAAGGCTACTCACCAGAACACGATAAAGTCTGGTACCCTACAGAAAACTTCAACAATGCAGAACACACAGTGCAACGATTCCACCGGCGCTACCCAAGAAAGCCCAGAGTGGATACACGTCACGATCAACAGATCGTCCTCCGCACCTCCCCCCGTCGTCAAAAAGAACGACGCTCACACACACCTGGGAACGACGCCTAGCGCATCGCTCGCAATGCTACCCCCACTTGCCTGGAATACTCAGGCTCACCAAAGAGAGAGGTGGCGCACGCCTCCATGAATTGGACGGACTGCACGGACGATGGATGTCAAATCCATCTCGAAGAAAAACAAGGGTCAGGCTGGTACCCACAATTCATCAGGAGATCGAGAAAACCAAGTGTCGCCCACGACCACGACTGGCGACAGGAGATGGAAGCAAACCCAGCAGAGGACGGGGCCCCACAACAACCTCGTCGAAGGAGAGCCAGAAGGGCTCATCACCAAATCACAAGCTGGGAGCATTGTTTCAACGACAGGTGCAACAAACACCGATGGGAAAAGGTGGACGCCGGCTATTACCCCCGACAAGTGAGAGAAAAAGGGACCCTGTCAAAGAATGACAGGAGGGAACACAAAAGGAGAAGAGCTGTGAGGACACGGCTGGAGGAAGAGGGGACCGAAAAACCTATCGTTCCGGACATGCAAGCCCTGGAAAAAAGGATCTCGGACCTCCGAAGCCAACTCGACTGCGCCGCGCAAACCATCGTCGCCAAGGACAACGACCTCGAACGACTCGATAAGGAAAAGGAAAAACTCCAACAAGCCTATAATCGAACCAAACAGAGGATGCGCCAAATCGGGAGTAGGCTGTGGAAGGAAGGAGTCTAGCATTGTGGGACCGATGAAAGAAGGGGAAGGGAGCTAATGTCACAAACGGTGACTAAGCAAGGCAGACTCTCACATGACTAATAGTTATTAGTCATCGGTTTGTTATCATTCACACTAGGAGATCAGTTGACTCATAGGATTTCACATGACAACGCAATAGCGTGTCATTGGTTTATTATGATTGGTTGACATTTGACATGACGCACGATTGTGGTCATGTGGTTTATGTATCTCGCACATGCCTCATAGTTATGAGTCATGGGTTTCACGCATGTGACCTCATTAGGGCACATGACTTGTTTTATGGGTTTTGATTGGTTGCGCGATAAGGCGCAGCTGACTCGAACGAGTCAGCTGATGGATTTCACACTATAACTCACTGTGAGTCATGAGTCGCGTGACGCGAGGGTATGAGTCACGCAGGGTTAGGGTTGAGGGAAGAACCCCTATACAAGGTCACCCTCGGGGCATGGGATTTGGGTTCTTCACGCAACCATCTCAGTTCTTTCATATACTTTACTTTCAATCAGAAAATCTTGATCCTACTTCCACGAACCAAGACCTGACGGTCTTATATGAGCCTAGCGATCGATGTTGCTCGATAGGAGTCAAAGGACTTAGCTATCGCAACAGCCACTGAGGAGCGAGAGAAGTGATCGTTAGGAAACTATCGGTTACCTGCTGCAAGTATCACCCGGGGAAGCGAGGATTGTAACCGTCATTCTTGTATCGGACTTTCAACATTTCTCGTAGGGCTTTTGCTTCTTCATGTGTGGGACTCAATCAACGTATAGCTTGTTTGGCAAAGACATCCCATAATTGGTAACCTTCCTGTCGTGTATGGCCTAATTCGCCGGTCATTTGGTTCTGGTAGGTCATAGCGCAGGATACTACGTGTGATTCTTTTAGTTTGGACAAGGCGTATTTAATCCTGTCCGCCCCTTCCTGCCCCTGATATGGCTTGCGATCGAAAAAATTCTTCCCTGTGGTTAGCCAGCACCGGATATCTTGGTGTTTGGCATGTTCGTATTCTGATGGAGGTTGAGCTGGACGTTTCGTGGTTTCTCCTATGGCCTTTCCTATGGCCCTGGAGAACCGTATTTCGTCGTCGGTAGCCTCTCCGTATTTCTCCTCATCAGTTGTTGCATTTTCTGCTGGCTTCTTATTTGGTTTGTCGGGTCTCTCGTCCAGCCTTCTTCGTCTCTCATTGTCACTTCCTCCTTCGTTACTCTCTCCAGCATCAGGGGTGACTCCCGCCGCCCCGTGCAATGTGGGGGGTGGTCGTCTACCACCTCCTGCTCCTGCTCCGTTGCTCCTTTCCGGTGTTGGGTTTGAACGCTTGCCTTTCACTTGGGTCATCAAGGAGGTAACCGCTTCAGTTAACCTGGCTATGTGGCTTTCCTGTCTTTCTCTGGCTTCTTTGTTTCCCTCCAACTCACTCATCATAGCGTTGAGTATTCTTTCGTGATTCTGCAGTTCTCGTTGATGTT
>Ga0307507_10007922_pt1 | contig 15025 bp, 17 predicted proteins | sample 7_EM_MG_FD_207223 | JGI IMG/M metagenome (GOLD analysis project Ga0307507, IMG submission 207223) | Populus trichocarpa ectomycorrhiza microbial communities from riparian zone in the Pacific Northwest, United States - 7_EM | ecosystem: Host-associated > Plants > Roots > Unclassified | place... | reverse complement strand
GAGGCGTATTTATACGGTTCGTAAAGAATAAAGTTTTGTAAAAGGAAAAGGGAGAAGGTAACGATGGCACAGGATAAGAGAATAAGAGAATACAAGGTTGGAAAATGGAGTACAATAGAGATGGAGATGAGGGTTAGGGAGTCGGAGTTGGAGTTGGGTATCTATTGTGAGGAGGCGATGTCAGGGCAAGGGGAAGGAGTCTTGGCGAGCCGAGGAACAAGGAGCACTTTTGTATTTCTTGAAGTTTATTGTGTTCGGCGTTGGACTACTTGAGGACAAGGGCGGCGAAGGGTTTTCTGCGTCGGCGAAGGGTTATTTGTGTATGTTAGGAGTGAAGTCATAGGTCACGGGGATGGTTCGTGACAGGTGTGGTATAGGATAATTCGATAGAACAAAGTTCTGACTTTTCTGGGGCTCTGGACTTTCAAATTCTAAGTCTGTTCCAAACTCTTAATTCAAATGTCTTCAAGCAAGTTGACTCCCATGTGCACTGGCTTCATTCACACTGTACTATCTGACAACAAAGTAATCTCCTTATTGTATACAATTGCCCACCTCCTAAGTCTCTACTTGGAGTGCAGCTAACTGGTCAACGCAGGACGATTCCTTGCATATTTGACCCAGCTGCACACTCCTTAAATACAAAAATTCTTATCTATGTGTTTTACATGTGTTTCTTTGAGGTACAAATGTGAAAGCTGAATAACCAAATCATTTTACTAGGGTATCATAATATTTTGTAGCCTTTCTTGAGGGACACTACAGGTTTTGTAGTGTATTTGTGGAACACATCAGTATTGATGCATACATGGTAATAGCTGGTGTAGCTATTTTTGTTATGCACTTCCTGTGTGTTAAATGTGGGAAGCTGTCAATGAAAGTTGTATGGTGAGCCTAAATGTCAATGGTGTAGAGACCAAGCTGCAATCTTGATTGGAGTTTGGTCTGAAGAGAGGGAAAGAGAGGAAAAGAGACTGAATGCAGGTGTATCCTAGTGAGGATTGCTATTGCTTTGGAAATCCAAAGCTACAATCCCTGCTACCCCTTAGGAAATCCTCAAGAGGTTGGATACAGATGCAGGAAGGGATATCACTGCAGATCTCTATTGAGATGAGTTGTGATATGACGTGGCCCGAAAGCAATAGATGCAGTGGTGGTAAAGGAGTAAGAAGGTATATTGTCACATGACTACCTACTGACAAGTATGGAAAGGAGTCATGTGACACAAATGCTAAGTGATGGAAAGTAAACAGTATAGAAGAAGGATAGCATCCCATATCCTTGTTACAATTTTTATCTCTCTTTGATCTCTCGTGTTTGTCTTCTCTATAGTTTGGTTACTATTTTAATATATTGTGTCTGAGTTTTGATAGGTATGCTGATGCACTGATCTGCATTGCCATCAACCTCTGGCTCATGATTCTCTTGGTAGATCTTCAATAGAAAATCCTTATCTCTTCATCAGAGTATGATACATAGATCTCTCTGAAATATTGTATCATATGTTTTTTGTATGGAACAAAGACATCCCATTGCATGAGATGCAACCAGAACGGTTTTCTTTCTATATTTGAGTTTTCTTGTGGTTGTGGCTGACAATGCATCACTTTTGATGTGTGCATGGGAATTGCTGTACATGACTTTCTATGGCTGTAAACTGTACAGTTAGTGATTTCTTTTAGTGTAGTGTGCCATAGGACATGACACAATGTGTCTATCATGTTTCTCCTTCATAGAACTAGTATTTCACCACAAGTTGTAATTTTAAAACTCTAGCTTTCATCATGTAAAATCGTATTCCTTCATAAGCCCATGATAGTTAATGCAATTTTATATTCCCTGCATTGGGGTGTCTACTCTAGGGCACTTTTTATACTCTATTTTGTGGTGGGTAAATCTTAGATAGACTCCAAGCAATGTCATGACACATAGTACTGCTGCCAGCTCCAAGGTCTTGGCTCTATTTCAGATTCTACACATTTGCATTTTTAGTCTACTGAACAGGGCTTGTTCAAAGACTCTCTGTATCATTGCAATTGTACATAGTGTCTACAGAGATGTATGATACTAAAATCGCAAAAAATCGGATTTTATATGGTTAAATTGATTTAACCCATATCAACAATCAATGTAGACAAGTGTGGCCAATATTGTGGACATTGTTATTTCTGCCCTCATGATGATGTTTGTGATGAAAGTTGAAAACTTTGCATGTTCTGGGTAGTGCATTGGTGAGCGTCCAGGCTTGGAGGATGATGGTCACCCCATTGCATAGTCAATGGTGTCTACTACACAGTCTAGAAGAAGTTAGTATATGAAAAAAAAGGCAGAGAAGAATATGGACTTACCAGTGACTGAACATGAGACCTTGATGATGATGAGCTCAAGAAGAGCAGGAGAGTGTGTAGCAGGGTCAACAAGGCGATGCTGGAGAGGCCATGTTGGTAAAATGTTGGGAGCAGATTGCGATTCAATGGAGTCTCTATCGACCCAGGAACATGTTTCTACCTCACAATATCAGCATGGAAAACCATGAATGCATTGGGCAGGCAAGGGATATATCCCATGGTCAGTGCTTGCTGAGTGAGCAGTAGTTACAAGTGGGTGGAGGGGCAGGAATGGAGTTAAGTGGAAAGAAGACATTTGCAAGAGATGCAGGTTCTTCAAAAACCATTAATAAATTTGAGGTTGATTTGTTGGCAATGTAGGAAAAGGGTGTTGGGAGCACACATTATGGAGGGAGGGATGTTGGAGATGCCTGTGTTGTCTGTGGTGACTGTGCATTTTGTGGTTAGTAGTTGACAATGACAAGACAAGAGGGAATGTACAAGCAACTGACAAGCATCTCCAGTCTGTAAGGTGGTGGATCACAGGCATGGGCAGGGTGGACCTGCATGTTATCTGCTGGCATTGAGCTTCTTTACTGGGAAACAGAGGGGGATGGATAGAAGACAGCAAGAGAAGGCGGGACTGAGGCTGGGCTGTGATAGGGGAAGTGCCAGTGGGTATGACATGGAAAGTGATAGCCTGGGGTGAGTGATTTTGAGGGTTGAAGAGTATATACTGCAACAGATTTATGTTGGAGATTAAAAATAAGGTTATAGTGTTTGCCAATATCACTCACTCAACATGACATTGTTTCACCCTGTTCTCTTTGGCCACTGGCAGCAAATCACATCAACCATTCACACTCGTGCTCTAGCATGTTAAAACTTGTGCCATAGCACATTAAATTTTGTGCCCTAGCACATTAAACTCTCTTCAGCCCTCTTCTGAGCTTGATCAGCACATCTTAGTTCAAAAATGATGGTGTTACATAAGGAACCTTGCACATGTCCTCAAGTTGATGATGAAGACATTGAAAATGCAAATGTAAACTCTTCAATTGTTCATCCATATGAAGTGCTGTATAATCCTCAACCATATGATACCTTATTTCAATCACAAGGTCAAATAAGCCAATGGTTATCTGATTTATTTCAGCATGAATTTTCTTTGAATGGTAAAAAATATGACATTGAAGCAACAAGCTTAAACAATGGTTTCCTGATAATCAATTTAACTGAAAATAAATATCAATGGTTATCCAGTGATACCATTGCAAGTGCCTCTTTCCATCCACATATCTATATCCCTAAGTTTAAATACAGTGATGATGAAATAAATGATGCTAATAGAAATAAAAATAACAATCCCCCATGGTTTTCATTTACTGAAGAACACTATATTTCTTCACTTCAACTTCTGCCAAAAGTAACAGTGTCTAATTTTCTTCAGATGCATAATCTAAAATATGGCAATAAAACAAAAAGAGATATGTATATTATCATTGTTGAGGAATTTCTCAAGGTTGTAGCAAATGTTGCAGATATATCAGATGAAAATCTCTGCCAAAAATTGAAGATATCAATTTGGATTGCTGATAGAAGAAAAATGATGTTTGAGTTTTTCAAACAATTATTTGGTGATGAAATTCTACTATCATTAATGATGCCACCAAATCAAGATGAGTCACAAATTTATTGCCCTTACAGATATAACTTAAAGAGTTATACTCAGCACACAGGACAAGAATTTTACACCTCCTTAAAAGATATCGACTACCAAATTATCAAAAAAGTCTTCAACTCAATACATCCTAGTCGAAAATATGATAAATCCCTTGCATTTTTTAATGGAGACATATATAATGTACTGCAACAAAGTCTACAAAATAGATGTTATAACGTTCAGTTTATGAATCGACATGATATTTACTCCATATTAGACTGCTACCAAATTCCATATCTTGAAAGTCAATCAGACCTTGATCTTATACACAAGATTTTAAAACATGAGTATAGCTCTGATATTCTTGAACAGTTGTCATTGTCAATTCCTGCAAAACAAAAGCAAAAACAAAAAAAATTACAGAGATCTCTAAAAAAAGAATCAATAATGAATGCACAACTTGCTGACAATAAAAATATAAAGTCCACATGGCCTCCAATCATTTCCAATGATGTTGTAGAGCATTGTACAAATAATTACATGCAAGGAACAAACTTGCAACAGCCTGATACATGTTGTTGCTGTTCATGAAAATGGTTTAACATTGATATGACTATTGTAAAATTAAATGAAAATTATGATATCTGTGAAGATTTGCATTTAGATTTGCTGGCCACAACAAAAGAGGAATTTCAGATTTATTTTCAACACCCTGTTGAGGATTTAGCAGGAATCATGCTTGATTCCAATGGTTTCATCTTTGACAATATTGGAAATATTGAAAGTATCATATTTTGCCATGAGTGCATTGATGATCTCAAAAAGAATAAGTTTCCAAAGTTTTCTTTAGCTAATAATCTATTTTGAGGTGAACTTCCTGAAGAGTTTAGAGATTTAACTTGGGTTGAAGAGATGACTTGCACCATCTATAGAAGCACTGCATATGTAACACAGTTGTATGATTCAACCGAAAGTAGCCAGCCTAGAGTATTTCATGGAAATACATGTGCACATGACATCAATATCTTTTCAACAGCTTCTAAGTTACCCCTAACACCAGATGATGTTACAGGATTAATATCTATTGTCTTTATTGGTCCTGGAAGGTACTCCAAAGAATGTTTGAACCAAATTTTTCATGTGTGAAAACATAAAATATGGGCATTTCTTCTGTGGTTGAAAGAGCACAATTACTTATACAAAGATATTACTTTATTAAAAGAAAATTTAAATTGTTATCCAGATAGTGATGCTATTCCTGGCATTCAGAATAGAGTTATACATGAAAAAGATATTGATGTTGCAAAACTGCTTGCAGAAGAAACTGCTGGTATTGATGATCATCCTACCTTACAAGTTTTGCAAAGTGACAATGAAAATGAAATAACAGTATTTTTGGAAAAAATGGGTGTATCTGATCCAGAACAAGTAAAATTTCAAGGTAGAACTTTTACTGCAAATGCTCTAAGAAATATAATTCAAGATCCATCTGACTGTCCTGGTCTTATTATTCACAGAGGTCTTCAGCCAATCTGTGAATATAACAATCCTGTTTTGTTTCCAGGAATGTATCCAACACTATTTCCTCTTGGATATGGTGGCTTTGAAGATCAAAATCAGCCAAGAAAGATTAGCTTCCAACTTCAAGCAAATTATTTTCTTGACATATGTGATTGATCTTTCCGGTATCATCAATCCTTTATTTTTGTTGCATTAAATATTATTCAGCAGCACACTGCACAACTTCATACATCCCTTACAATTGCTAACCCCAAATTTGAACATATTGCACATGAACTGGCAACAGTTTCTCTGGATCAATAAAATCCGAAATGAAAAATCGAATCCAGTACTCAAAATCCAGAATCGAAAACCTGCCGTGGAGCTCCCGCCAACACTACCCAGCGCAACTATATTGCGTAAAATGCTGTCGCTGTCGCGATAGACCAAACAAACCGAGCGCCGCCGCGTTGGTCCCCTTCAACTGACCTAGCCCTCCCCCACTCTGACATTTCCTTAAAAGGAATATCTTACAAATCAATACACCACGTGATTTATGTGTTCTGTTGACAACAACAGGTTACCAAACAAACAAACATTTCCCACCGTCAACCACCATCATCATCCACCCTACGCCCACACCACCGCTGCGAGCCCCTGCCTACAGTGTGGACAATGACGAGGAAAACAACAACAGAACAACAGGCGACGACCCAGCACCTCCAACTGTGCGACAACCACAATGACTAGGGGAAGGTGAGGACGAGGACGACGCATCACCACCACCACTACCACCACCACCGGACCCCCAACCGCCGTCGCGAGGAACTGTTCGCTGGGTGAAAACGGGGAGCAGGAAGGCCGGGGATGACGGGAAGAAGTAGCAGATACGAGGATGACGACAGGGACGGGGAAACGGCGACAACGAGGAGGAGGAGACAACGGCGTCGATGTACCAGGACAACGGCATGATCCTCTCCCCTGCGTTTCGTGTGGGGGCAGGTTTTTTTTTGTTCTAATTAATACCATTCTCCCCTGCCCTCTCGCGTTTGTGTAGTACCTCTGAATACATGAAATTTCAAATAACACACTGGGTAGCGAAAACTTGTAAAAAAAAAGTTTGTCTTTGTAAACAAACATCCGTTTTTGGATGTCAGACTATTGTTGTACACGAACGGCCCGGAAAGCGTAACATCACGTGTGTCAGAGTGGGGGAGGCGTAGGACACTTGTCCCCTTCTCAAGTGCAATAGCCATCAATTGATTGGGATCGTTGTTACAGCTTTGAGCGCTGAGCCTCCGAGTATACATAAAATCAATTTGGTGAGGAAGTGTTTAGAATCGAAATATGATCATATGCATTTGATATAATCCCATCTATATTTTCCAAGGAAGACAATCTTGCTTCATTCCCTCAGTCACTGCATGATGGTGCGAATTTATTTCATAAAAACAGACTATGACTAGTTGAATACCACGCCCCCATTAACAGAAATCGTTTGACCTGAGTAGATTTTATAAGTAACGATTCCAATGATAATTGAAATCCATACCGGTTAAAAAATGGGATTCAGGAGAAGCGAGATACGATACGAGGCTTGCCACCTGCTCCGGCTGACCGACCTTTGCATGTGGGATATTCATTGCCTGCAGGGAAATGGGGGCTAATAAATAAAATAAGGGAGGGACAGGATGGGGGGGGGGGACGAACGCGTCATTTCGAAGGGAGGTCGTCCACACAAATATCGAGACCGTCTTCGGCGAGGCGTAAGGCGATGGCTCTGCCTATACCTTGAGCAGCACCTGTGACAATGGCGACCCGCGTACCGGTGAAATTGGTAATGAGGGCTTGAGCAGCCATTCGAAGATGGGGGGTGAGTTGCGATAACCGCCTTTTCTTCTTGTTTATAACCTGGCGGGGTGCGATTCTAATCACACCATCACGATGTTAAGTAATTTGGCATGTGGGTCGCCCGTGTTCATCGAATCAACCATCGCGGCATACTTGGAGTCAATGTCGTCAATTTGGCCAAAGAGCTGTAGGCTAGGCAGACCGGGTGCCGACGCGCGAAGAGTCCTTTATTGAGTGCGGTCTGTCGAGCTTGTCGTTACAACTTTGAGCATTTGCGGTAAGATCTAGAGGTATACTAAAGGGTACAGGAAGTGTGGTTGATGAAAGTTCGGGCCCATGTTTATTTTGACCCACCAAGCGAAACAATCTGTGCCAATTTCGTGGAAAAGGAAGAGCTTAGAATCAATACCGGCCATTCAACGTCTCTCGCCTATCGTCGATGTATATATCTTTTTCTCTACAAAAAAAGAGAAAAGGGATCTTGCATTATGATGATGCGGATGCGATCCAGAAGCAGAATTAGAGTGTCAGGAGTCTCACGGTTGATCGGAAAAATTGGTGGCAAGGGTCCGTGGCCGTATTTGCAACGGAAATTTTTGGACACGGCTTTCGACACAACGTCGACCATACTCCGCGACACAAAAGACGGAAACTCTGCCTTTTCTCTGGAAGGTTGAAGCATCCTTTTGCTGAGCTCCTTCAAGCTCACCATGGCTTCCCCATTCTGGGCCCAGGTTGCTAGAACCTGTGCTTTTACCCACATACGAGCAGTTCGTTCTGTTCCCATACTCCGTCACTCATTTGTAGCCCTTGCTCCTCGGAATCATCGTATGTTCAACTTACATGTGTATTCTATGCAGTTTTTCAAAAGTTTTCAGCTATCCACCCGCGTTTGTCACGGTCATCGTCAGCCGCTGCTGCCGCCGCCGTGTCTGATGCTCCAGACGTTGCTAAACTAGTTGATGAATCGCTACGTCTTTCGGAATTGAAGGGAGCTATCAATGGCCGTACCCTTCAAGCCATCACCAAAGGACCATTCCACCATACTCACATGTCGGTTGTCCAAGCCGAAGTCTTCCCCCTTCTCCCACAACTTGTGGAACCTTACAGCCCCGATTCTCGAAATGCTCCGCCACGCGACCTCCTTGTAAAAGCTAGGACGGGCACAGGCAAAACCATGGCTTTTCTCGTCCCTGCAATTGAAGCTCGTCTCAAGTCTCTTGAGGCTCATGCAAATAAGGTTGTTCCGGACAGCGGTCTCCCTGACTCTGCAAAACTTCGCAAGGAAGCGATTCGCGCTCATGCAACAGACACAGTCGGAACTCTCATTATCAGCCCCACTCGTGAACTGGCGTCTCAGATTGCTACTGAGGCCATGAAGCTCACGAGCCACCACCCTGGTTTCGAGGTTAAACTTTTCGTTGGCGGAGAATCAAAGTCTGGTCAACTCTATAACTGGAGAAGGGGACGCAGAGACATTGTAGTTACCACTCCAGGACGCATGAGAGACCTTTTGGAATCAGAACCTTCTGTTTCGGGCCCGATCTCGCGTGCTGAAGTGGTGAGTTCTTTTCGATGGCATTGATGTTTCATTTACTTACGCGTTGGCAGCTAATACTCGACGAAGCCGACACATTGCTCGAATTTGGATTCAGGGATGACATCGAAATGATCAGGGATTGCCTTCCCCCCACACCTCAGCGACAGACCTTTTTGTTCTCTGCTACTCTCGGTGCAAATATTAGAGAAATTGCCCGAGATTCTCTGGCGAGGAACCATCTGTATATCAACTGTGTTTCGGAAGACACGTCGCCAGTACATGCACACATTCCTCAGTACCACACCATCCTGCCCGCCCCAAATCAACAGATCTCTCACATCCTCCGCACGATTGCGCACGATCAACTGACACACCCAGGTAGCTCAAAAGTCATCGTATTTCTACCCACCACGAAGGTTACTGAGCTGTTCAGCGACATTCTTCGTGAGGTTGGACGGGATTCCTTGCCAGCCCGAACACGGGTCTACGAAATCCACTCGAAGAGGAACATGAACCAGCGCAGTACGACCAACAAGAACTTCCGGGCTGATACCTCCGCAGCCTGCGTTCTTGTCACCTCCGACGTGTCTGCCCGGGGCGTAGATTATCCTGGAGTTACCCGCGTTATCCAAGTCGGCATTCCTTCCAGTCCCGAACAATATGTTCACCGCGTTGGTCGTACAGGCCGTGCTGGGGCAACCAAAGGCCGTGGGGATCTCATCCTGCTGCCATGGGAAATGGGTTACGTCTCCAGAACCCTTAGCCACATTCCACTGAAACCCGTCACCGTTGCCGAACTCACCTCGCAAACAAAAGAGCTCGCTGCCAAGTTCGACGAAAACCCCACAGCGTTCTTCCCGCCCTCTCCGCCCGCCCCTCCGTCTTCCAAGAAGGATAGGGGCCGCCGCGATCCCGTCTCTGTTGGCCCACGGTCCTTCAACACCCCAACGGCAGCGCTTCTTGAAGAAATCGATAAGACGGTCTCGGACCTCATCATGAAGCTCGACGAAGAACAAGTCATCGAGGCGGCCGTGGCTATGATGGGCTTCTACGCTGGCAAAGTCGCTGAGCTGCGCACCTCCAAAATGACCATCCTGGAAGGGATACAGGCTTGGGCTATGGAAGCTGGCGGAGCCTCTAGGCCGCCACATATCCCCAGGAGTATATTGGCGGGTGATGGGTCTCGTCGGCCTCCTCCCAGAGAAAGGTTTTTGAAATCAGAGTGGGGGAGCAGTCGTGGAGATGGAGGGTTCTCGCGTGATCGGTATGGTGACAGGAGTGCCGGAGGGTACGGAGACCGCCAGCGCAGTGGATTGAACGTGCGGCGTCCTTGGGAGGGCCGTGGTTCTTCTGCCTCCAGAGATCGGTTTGATTCACTCAACCAGGCCCCAGGCGCCCCAACCCGCCGCGATGAGTTTGCTGCGCCCCGTCGTGACTTCCCCCGTGAAAACTATTCGCGTCGTGAAGGTTCCTCTTTTGGCGGCTCCCGTCGTGAAGGTGGATTCGGCTTCCAGCGTGAAGGTAGTTCCAGCTACCAACGCGATAATCGACATGAGGATCGTGAGCGTGGTAGTGGAGGAGCTCGCCGTGAACCCTACCAACAGCCTAGCGGACGGCGAGGATCTCGAGACGGATCCTGGTAATAAATTATTTTAGTAGACACACTTATTATGACCCCCCATGCTTGTATTATATTGCTTTACGTAGATACGTGTTCAAGGTAAAAAAAAGTACTAATTGTTTGGATATTCCGGCAGACTACAGTTGGCACCCTCATAACCCATGCTTGCCATAACCCATGACCTCTGAAATCCCATACATTTTTGGGTCCACCACCTCGGTGGGCAGGGAATTGCACCCCATAACCCATAAATCCACGATAACCCATAACCCATACCCCTCCTGGGCAGGTTTTGGACCCTATCTTACTACTATTAGGGTTACACCTACCATTGTACCAAAAATGGTCATAAACCTACTATTTTTCACTTTGTTTTAGTGATGCCGCGGCTCAGCTCCGCTTGGCTTCAGCTCGGCTCAGACCCTGAGCTGCCATTTCCAGCTTCATAGCTGAGCTGAGCTATTCTTATTGCGGCTTGCTCAGGGCAGCTTCGGCTTGCTCAGGGCAGCTTCGGCTTGCTCAGGGCAGCTTCAGCTTGCTTTTAGCTAAGCTGATAGCTCACCCTTAACGAGCAGGTGCCTCGGAAAATAAACTAATTCTGTGCTAGAAACTTCAAAAGCCATTCCTAATAGCATTATATGAATATTGTGTGATGTATTCTTTGTATCCAGAAACTTTTAGGACCAAAACTTCGCTGCTATCGATGCATTGAACATTTCCTGTTGTTTTGTCAGGTCATGTCACAACAATATTAAACACCATGTAAACAAAGCCCTCCATATCCACCACATCGCAAATCCACCTGTACCATCTATATTTTTGAAAAAAAAAGGATATATCAAGTACAAATTATATATACACAGCTATTTAAGACAACTGTGTTTTTTTCTGGATGGAAAACCACCCAGTATTAGTACTATTATGCAAGTGTCATGTATATCCCAATTCGGATCTGAGCTTATAGCTCAGCCGGTTAAAGCTCGTTGATAGCCGGCTTCAGAGCTGAGCGGAGCCACCACTGTCACTGAGCCGTGATATCAGCTCGGCTCAGCTATTTTCAGCTCAGCTTGACTGGCTTAGCCGTTTTGAGCTGAGCCGCGGCAACACTACTTTGTTTTTCCCTGATGCTACACGAAATCTAGATTTAATCTACCATAGTCTAAATTTTATTGGCCTACTAATCACAAATGCTCCAGAATCAACCCACAATGACACTCCTCCCCAGATTGATGTTTGCTCAATCATGAAGCTAACACTGCTGAAGAGAAATACATCAATAATGACTTGCTCAGATGGCATGTCTTCCACTGTTCCAGTTAAGTGGACTTATTGTAACGAAGAAATTAAGATTTTCTCAAATTTCCATGACTTTCGTGAGGGCTTATTTTTTTCCCACCCCCTGCAAGGCTGAAACCCATAACCCGTTAAAACCCATAGCCTGGACTGTCCACTGAGGGGTATGGGTTATGAGGGTGCCGACTGTAGTGGTGTTTGTAGTTGCTATTACATAATAGCTCCGCTTATGTGATAGCTACACTTATGTGGGCCGATTTAACGGGATTCGCCGGATTCCACCCAAATGAGGAAGGTCAGGGTTCAGCCACATGCTGTAGGCGCGTGCTTGCCACAGCGCTCCCTCTTCTCCTCCCCTCTCCTTTCCAATGCAGCGGAAAGAAGTACTACCCCCCGTTTTCCCTGTTCATAGTAATCGGCTTCCAAACTTTTTGTTTTATAGTATGTAACCAAGGTAGCAATTAATGAAATGTCGTAGTAAGGTTTATAACAGATGTACTTTTGTTCTTTTTGAATGATGTGAAACAAAGACTTGTGGAAATTTATGAGACAAAGTACCTACGAAGTTTAGACATTAGAAGAATGTTAATATACCTCCTCCTCCTTTCCCCAGCCATACCTCAACAAGAGGGGATCGTTTTTTGTTCAAACTACAACCATTTTGTTCTGGGTGTCGGCAGGCTCAGCAATTTCGGGGGACTTGGATTTGCGCTCGCTCGCTGTTCCATACTTGCTGGAGCGCGTAGTGCCATTCTTCCATCTGATGGCTTCCAGGAGCTTCAAAATGCTCTTGTCAGCATCTGGGTACTTGCCAATAAAGCGGTTCTTGTCCCGGCCCAAACTGATCATAAAAACCGACTCTGTCAGTGCGCCTCAATCGAGATTTGGAGCGGTGTACCTAACATACTCCTCAAAGATCATCTTTCTCTGGTTCTGCTTGCTTGCCGTGGCACTGTTGCCTTCGTACCATTCCTTTGGCCAATCCCTCAGTGCACGGTTTGTGATAGGATCAATGTCCTCCCATTGTTTAATGGCTTGTTGCCATGCCCCAGGAGCTCTTCCTAGATTGGGAATCGGGAAGTTGTAATGTCAAAATGCAGGTGAGATGACTGTGGCAGGTTCTGATGATGTTCCCCTCTCAGAAGGGGAGGTTTCTCGGCTGGCGTGGATGGACACAGTCACATTGGGCAAAGTGTATGGCACTGAAACGGCCCTTGATGCTCGCAAGTGCGTGTGTGACACGCGTTCAGGTCCAGTGAATGAAATCGATGAATCCGGAATGTTTGGCACATGCTGGGCATGGGAGCTGAGAGTGGTGGTGATTGTTTTCATGATCTCATCTAGCTTGCGGTCGACGCACTCGCTGATCTGTTGCACCTGCTCACCTGATGCGGGTTGCATTGCGAGGTGTTCTCCCATGAAGCTCTGATCTGTACTGAGGGGAATTGGATGCAAGACATTGCCATGCCCTGTCTCGAAGCTCTGGAGAGAGTCAAGTAAATATTTCATCAACGTGTCGACCTTGACAGCTCATGTGAATAACACAGCTCACTCTTGAAGGTCTGCGTACTTACATGCTCCCCAATCGCCCATCCACCCCACCAACGGATCCAGCTCAACAGCCATTGCTTTCCAACAGGTGCAAACATAAACCTGTACTGTGCGCCTCCACGTCGAAAGCAGTGTGTCGTGAAGTGCCTTTGAAGTCCAGCAGCAGCCGCAAACTTGGTGAGTAACCCTTGCAAGAGATCATAGCTCATGTCGCGTTTAGGGTGGATCAATCTGTTTGGCGCGATGTAGGGAAATATGTAGTCATCGGCTTCAACTTTCCGGTTGGGTTGAAGCTTCTGAAGATATGCTTGCCACTTTGGAAGGTGTGAATTCATGTTGATCGCAGGATTGTCCTGACGATAAATATCATAGATATTGCCTGTAGGAGAAATCAGCATGGTGAGCCACCAGGAGCCACTACAAGTTTGAGTCTACTCACCAGTCCATGGTCCATCATAGCCCTTGGCATGTTGCCACCCCTTTCTATTTTCAAGGACAACTTTGAAGTGTGCAATGTAGTAAGGTGCAGGCCCGACACAATCATTCTTTATGTCCCAGTCTTGCAAGGTGAGCAACTCAAAGCACCTATTACCGTTTCTGAAATTCTGAGTAAGTAACCCTCAACAGAAATTGAGAATCAGTGACAAACCTTGTCCACAGCGTAAATGCTGAGCTAATGAATGCTCGCATGAGTGCATGCTCAGCACGAAACATCAATATTTCAAGATCTTCAACAGGCAAGGTGAGGAGATTATCAGGGCACGTTTTCTCTGACCATTCCATAATCTTTTGAACCTCTTCTATCGTTATTGCCTCGGCATGGTTGCAGACTGCCGCATGGCCTTTCTCAACAGCTCTGATTTTCACTGCATGCAGAACTGCCATGACAGCTGGGGCACGAGCAGGGCAACCCTTTACTTCACCTGTCTTTTTGTCCAGTTGGTAATTACCGGCGTACTTGTTGCCATCCCTTATTGGGTTGTCAGGATAGAGTTTTATTTTTAACATGATATCATGCTTACATCATATCCCAATACCTTGCGAAGGCGCCGTGGATCCCATACCCAGTATCTTTTCCCAATTTCTGCATGAAGCACTTCTGCACAATAAACATCTCAATTGCCATTGCAGAGTATTTGTTTGGAGGTTTGTCGAATGCCTTTTCAAACTCATCTGTTGAGATGCCCTCGCTGCAAATGTCCTCACCTCTTTCTTGCCTCTCCTCGATCAGCATTGCCAAGAACCTCATTCCTCTGTCCAAGTGACCATCATAGGCATTATCCGTGTTCTTCACTGAGGTTGTTTCCTTCACCTGGACATTTCGGGTTTCCTGGAGCAACGCGAGTGGTTCCGCCTTTTCTTGAGGCTTCCTTGATGCACGCTTTGGCTTTACAGCGGTGGATAGTGTTTGGAAGTCCGGTCCGGTCCAGTCTTTTGGTGCCCAATGCCTTAGACCGTAACCGTAACCGGTCCTCCCAATTCGAGAAACTCCAAAAAACCGGACCGAACCGCAACAGACCAGTCTTCTGTGGTCTTTTACGGTTACAAGACTGGTTTTAACCGGTTCTGGTCTTAACCAGTTTGTGACTGGTCTAGACCGGTCTTTGTAGGGGTTAGGTGTCATATTACAACAATATTCTAAGTATGTATGTATGAGGGGGTCAGCGTACACGAATCCG
>Ga0307507_10007921_pt1 | contig 15029 bp, 9 predicted proteins | sample 7_EM_MG_FD_207223 | JGI IMG/M metagenome (GOLD analysis project Ga0307507, IMG submission 207223) | Populus trichocarpa ectomycorrhiza microbial communities from riparian zone in the Pacific Northwest, United States - 7_EM | ecosystem: Host-associated > Plants > Roots > Unclassified | place... | reverse complement strand
ACCTCTACTTGTATAGACACTGGCGACATTTACAAAAAGAAAGAAGAATAACAGGCTTTATACCAAATCATTAGATAATCCATAGAAAAAGCGTAGGTAGTGGAAAAACCATTAATCCATTTCCCTTATATAAACTATGTGATAAAATCAAGACGTTGCGTAAGGAGAAAAGGTAAGGAGGTATAAAGAAGAAGTATATAGGTCAACAGGTACTTAGGGCAGTAATTGTGGATATCTCGGGTATTGCAAATATTGCGGATATTGCAGACGTTGCGGATATCGTTACGGATATTGCGGATATCGCTACGGATATTGCGGATATTGCGGTGGAAACAGGTAGGCGCGTATAAGGTATTACCAAGGTGTCCCGTAATAGAGTGTAGTTGAAGTCAGAACCAAAGGTGTGGCGGCTTCAGAAGGTATAAGGGTTATAGAGCTGTTGCAGACCATAGGGGAAAATAGATAGAAGGGCTAATAACTAAGCATTGTATAATATTGTTCCTCCTCCTCCTGGGTCTGGTTGCTGTTGTTGGGTAAATTGCAATAGGGTATACTGTTGTCGGCTAGGTTACCGAGGGTCGTACTGCTGCTGCTAGGCAGGCTACTGAAAATTATACTGTTGCTAGGCAGGTTGTTGGGGTACAAATGCAATAGGTGTTTGAGGTGTCACAGGGGTATTTATAGAGGGAGCTGTGACATTCGTGGAGGGAACCGTAACGTTCGCAGAGGGAGCCGTAATGTTTATAGGCGGGGCCGTTACGTTTATAGGCGGAGCCGTAACGTTTATAGGCAAGGGGAGCTCGGCCGTAGGAAGGTTATTTAAGACAGCTAGAGCTGAGTTGTACCGTTGCTGGGCAGGTTGCGGAGGTTTGTACGGGCTTGGCTGCCGCAGATCCTTGGCTTTAGTTAAGGAAGAGGGTAAAGCTAGCGGAGCTTGCGCGGGTGGAGCTTGTGCGGACGGGGCTTGCGTGGACGGAGCTTGCGCGGACGAGGCTTGTGTGGGCGGAGCTTGCGCGGACAGAGCTTGCGTAGACGGAGCAGCTTGCTGGGGTATAGATGATATTAAGGGAGTTAATAAACGTGATTTAAGGCGGTAGTTTATGGCATACGAATTAAAGGGTCCTTCGTTGTTAATAAATAGTTTAATTTCTTTATCTAACCATTCCGTACGGTCGTCCTCGTGAGCGACATCGTATAGTGCTTATGGTACTAACTTGCTCTTCTTATTAAAGACCTATACTCCATTACGTTGGAGCAGTTGTTTAAGTCTTTTAATTGCAGACCTATTAGTGTCTTTGAATGTCTGTACCTCAAAATTATTAAAGTCCTCTTGGTATGATTCCTATAAGCTTTTATCCTTAAAGTTGCGCTTAATATACTCATTGATTTTAAAGTTAATGTAGTTAGTAAGATCTTCTATGGTGGTCTTATTAGTTAGGGTAATCCCATTGCCCTAGTCCGGACGTTGAATTCCTATGTCGGATATAATTGACTGGCGTAGATCGTGGTGTAGGTTATGGTGTTTATGGCTTGCAAAGGCCGTAAAAGGGAAAAGGGCACGCTGGCGTTTGGGCGTGTTATTAACGTGATTTTCAACGTAGCAGATCTGCAAGATAGCAGACGGTATTGGGGTTATAGGTAAGTACTAGATGCTGCTAACGCTGCTGGGTGTACTGGCTCAGTAAAGAGGTCGTACTGGGTATTGGTATGCGTGGTGGACGCGAACCGGACAAAGCCTTGGTAGGAGCCAGTTCTTTGAGTTCCCAGGGCCTTAGTAGGAAGGGTTCTCCTTGTCTAGGTGTTGATTTGCGTGATAGACGCGAACCAAACGAAGCCTTAGTAGGAGTCGGTTCTTTAAGTTCCCAGGGCCTTGGTAGGAAGGGTTCTCCTTAGCAAACGCGACACGATCAACAGGCCTTAGTAGGAGCGATCGGGTGTTATCTCTCTTCATAATAACACCGGGCTCTAATCTGTGATATTACTAATCAGTATCGGTATCACCTGGGGGGGTACTGCAATTACAATATAAGGTAACTGGTTCTTAATTCATTCGTGTCTTCTTCTTCGTCTACCAAAAGAGAAAGAAAGGGGTAGTAAAGGTCGGGCTATCTATCGGGCCGTAGGTAGTCAGGTGACCTACGCTACACATACAGCCCCTGCCGCATACGCTCTGCGCATACGCTCTGCGCGTAACGTTATTTACAACCTCTACTTGTACAGATAAATACGTATAATACGTACCTTACGTACAAGAGAGGATTTCTTAGGAGTACGGTTGTGTATTTAAAGGACCTTAGTCCCTACCGTAGATAGTTCTCTCCTTGTAGTGAATCTTAGAATATAATTGGAGTTAATCTGTTAGGCAACTACTCCACTAGTTATTATTACGTTGTTGATTTGTTCTTACCTATATACCTAGCCCAATAATAGGACCCACCGTAGTTCCTGCTATAAGGTTCCGTTACATCTATCTATCTACGGATAATCTGCTATAAGTACTACCATATATACTCCTTATACTGCTATAAACGCTTACTAAAATACTAATATAAATCTTATATCTCTATCTAATATAATCTTTATTAATACTCTATATCTACTAAATACATCTTTAGTATAGACATATGCTATATCTTCTATTAATATTTTCTCTATATATAGAATAAAGTATCCCCACTTAGTTAACTTCTCCACTATTACGAATATTATATTATATTATTACCCTATAATTAGATCTTTAACTTTAGTAGTTTTATAATAATAATAATTTATTGCTTAACGTCCAATTTAGATCCTTATTAGGCCCACGCGGACTACTCCTTATTTATATATAGAGAGAAAACTCTGCTTGAGAAAACCCCGTGATCTATTTCCCCGCCTTTTAGAACTCGCCTACTTAGCGCCTGCGAGTCGCCTATAGTACTCTACTACCTTACTTTTTAACCTTTTTGGGAACTACTACTGCTATAACAAGCCTACGGACGCGCTAGTATTACAAAATTTACTTCACTACTATAGAGTTATTAGGGGCCGCCTATTACCCGCCCCTTTTGCCTTCTATTACCATTTCCTTTGCAACCTGAAACTGGTCTAGCATACTTTAGCTAATAAGCCATTAGGTAACCACCTTGAGACCTTTTTGTGTTAAGAGTAGTATATTATAGTTCTCTATACTAGCTATTAAGAGCATTACTTCTTAGTTAGTGCGTAAGGGGCATAATAGTATTACGTGTTTTAGTATCTGTCTTGGCCAGCTATATTTATATCTTAGGCTACCTACTAAAACACCTACCTAGTAGAGCCAATCTTTTAGTCCTATTATTCCTGTTCTTAATAGTATTACTATTATATTTTCTACCTTTGTTAGGCCTTCTTAGAGCCCTTAAGTATTTACCCCCTATAGCGTTAACTATGCTACGGCTTAGGTTCCTCTTGTCTAAGTCAGCCTCTATACCTTTAACTCCTATATACCTCTCCAGTGTTAGTCCAACTAGTATTATATTGCAGTAGATGGTTTCCTAGCATTCTTTTATACTCTACTTTAGCTCCTTTCTCTCTCTTGCTATTATCTTTACTAGCCTCTTACGCGTCTCCCTTCCTCCTCTATATAGGCCTGGGCCCTAACGCAGCACTATTTTTCTCCTGCTTTCTTTACCTGTTTCTCTAATATGTCTTCCCTACTTTAGGGTTGTTAGTTTATTCTCCTATAGGGCACCCTAAGGTCCCTCTATAGTTTATTTAGGCGTATCTTAATATACTTTATAACATTAGAGTTGCGTTTATTTTGCGCCCTTTATATTGCAGCGGCTTTAATATATAGTTATAGGGGGGGAATATTGGCTTCCTTCTTAAGTAGTACTATAGCTATTCGCTTATACCCGCCTATTATACTCTAAAGACAGGCTATTTAGACCTTTTAGAGTGGTTTAAGGAGTGATTTAGGGGGGCCTTTCTTAGTTTCTCTAATGGCCCAAATACTGGATCTATACGTTATAGTTGGCCAGATAACTGCTGTGTATAGTAGGTGTGACCTTTAGAAGCATGGACCCCATATAGAATTAACGATCCTAGATAATGCAATATACTATACTTAGCCTTTATGGGCCGCTTACGCCGCATATACGCTCCACCGGAGCTTGCTATCTACCTATACTCCTAATACCCTTAGGCCCTAAACTAGTTAACCCCCAAAGCCTTAGATATGGATTATATGCTAGAGATCTGTAGATTAGTTGCGTTTTCTTATAAAGTAGATTAGCTGGTATTTCTCTAGTAAGAATTGGACTCTATGTCGTCTTGCCCATTCTATATAGGTATTATAGGCTTTCTCTAGTATTCTGCAATTCTCTATGGCTGTTGGCCTGTATATAATTAGGTTTATATTGCTAACAAAGCCTATTCCCTAGGTTGCCCCTTTCTTAAAGGAGTTAAGCAGATTGCTTATAAAGAAAAGGAAGAGTATAGGCAAGAGGGGTAATCCTTATAGTATTCCTATTGCAACTATAATTAGGGGGCTCTAGTATCCGCTAAAGACCAATAATGTTTCTTTCTAGCCTATAAACCCTTAGATAAACTATATAATCTATTCTAAAAAGCCCTTTACCCTAAGGATATATAGGAGGCGCTTATAAGGTACGTTATTGTAGGCACCACTAATATCTAGGCTAAGTATTAATACTATAAAGTCCCTTCGCATTGCCCATACAGACTTAATAGTAGCAGTAAGTAGCGTAAGTACTAATAGTGTTAAGCAGTTCTTTCTTGCCCCTATTTAGCTTTATAGTAATAGAGTGTGTTCCTTAGCTATATCTGCCATGCGGTCCACTACCACCCTTTTAAGGATCTTGCTAAGGGTGTTTTCTAAGGCAATAGAGCGGTAGCTTTCTGGGGTTAAGTAATCTGCTTTACCTTTTTTTTTAAACAACTGTTGTTATAGCTCTGCTAAGTTATAGGTAATAGCCTATAGCAAAGCACGCTCTAGCTACGTCTGCAAGCTAAGGTGCTATAAGTGGTCTACAGGTCTTTAAAGCCTTATTTAAAATCCCATCTAGTCCTAGTGCTATATTATTTAAAAGGCGGCTAATAGTTTTGGCTATTTCCTCTATTATTATATCGCTGTCGACCTATAGGTAAGTTACCGGTGTTTTGCCTATAATATTATTAAGATTAGCTAGAGCTAGTTAGGGGAAGAGCCTTTCTATAAGGATCTTTGCCTTCTTATTATTATTATTAGTGGCCTATAATTCCCCTACTCTTTATAGGGGCGGTAGGTATAGGTCTTCTACTAAGCGCCCTACCTTTTTCTTTACCTATTTGGCTATAGCCTAAAGGCCCTTATTATGGGGGAGGCTTGGGTTAAAAGTATACTTATTTATAAACTATCTCCAGTTATTCCTTACTTCTTTTTTTAGGGTGTTTTTTTAACTAGTTTCTTATGTCTTTATATTATCTCTTGTCTTTAGGGTTATAGCTACTTATATATTTCCTTTTTGCTCGTTATTGGCTAGTAATAAAAACCGCGTATTATACGGATTATGCGTGTCGCGCGTAGGGGCCTAATTTTAAGACTAGGTAGTGCTCTTCTAGCCCGTTTTTAATTGCTGCCTAGATCCTTTCTAGTCTTTAGTTAATCTCCTTAGGGGTGGCTAATAAGCCTTGCTTATTTAGTATTAGGTGGATTTCTTCTAGGTCTTAAAGTTATTATTTAACTATATTAAGGAAACTGTTTGTCTTAAGCTTCCTTATTACATATCTTCTACTATTTAGTTACGCCTTAATATCTAGATCTAGCTGTATTTAGATAGGGATATAGTCTAAGGCGAGTGCCTATTCTTTTTTAGGGTTACACCTTTTAAGTCTTTGGTATAGGCCTTTGTCCATAAATGTAAGGTTAATTGTACTTCTAGCGGTACCTTATTGCCATATAATTGCTCCTAGGGGGGTAGCTAGTTTAAGGCCCTAGATATCTATAGCTCTTAGTAGGCACTCTGCCTGTTATTTAGTAGTAATATAGATACCCCCCCACTACAGGTGGTGGAGGTTTATATTTCCTAATAAGATAGACTCCATGCCTTTAGTTTTTAGTAGGCTTATTACTAATATAATATTCTCTGTTTATGGGACCCCTTTAACCCTAGGGTTATATATATTAATAATTTATACCGGTCCCCTATATGTCTGGATTATTATAACTGTAATATCTAGGTTAACTGCCTACTATAACTATAAGGATAGGCTAATTGCCTTACTAATTATAAAGCATACGTGTATAGTTGCTTTCGGTTTATATAGGAGCTAAAATCCTTAGGGGTAGTATGTTAATTATGTGTAGTTATTGTAATACGGCTCTTATATAGTAAGGATATAATATTTTTCTAGGTCTAGACTGTCTAGTAGGGGCCTTGCAAGACAGTGGTTTATATTACCGCAGTTATACTATATAATGGATAGGTAGCGGACCCTTGACGAGGGTCCTTTATCTCTTCTTTATTTCTTACTTTTTCTAATTCTACTTTCTCTAGGATTTTTAGAACTTTTATCTCTTATATCTACACCCTGGTTGCTACTCATTTTATATAGAGCTTTCCATTCCCGTGTCTTATATTCCTACTAGCGCTTTTATATCTAAATCTATTATTATCTCCGGTTCTTCCCCTAATCTTGCTAGTTAGCTATATACCCTTTATAGGCTGGCTATAAATGTTATATTTGCCGCGTTAAGTCTAATTCTTAATTATCCTGGCCTTAAGCTTGCTGTAGCTATCTATAGGGGTCTTCCTATAGGGCGTCCTCTTCCTTATTTCCCCTGTAACCCTTATATCCATATTTAGTCTAGTAATATCGCGCGGCGTCGCTTCTGGCCTATTAAGGCTTAAGATGGCTAGCCTAGCCCCTTAGTATTAAAGGTAGGAAACGCCAGGAAGGCACCTACATCCCCTTAGCTTATTACCTATTATTTCTATTTATATAGTTTAACGTGCAGTTATTCCCGCAGCTATTAGGCCCTTGCTTTTTATCTTCTATATTTAATGTAGTCTTCTCTCTTTTATGCCTTATGTATACTTTGGTAGCAGTTTATGTATTTTATTTGGTTTTAATTTAAGCAGTATCTTATATTATAGAGGCCTGTGTAGTAGCCGCAGCACACCTATACTGCGTATGTGGATTAGGTATGTCCCTATTATATATAGCAATAGTATTATTCTAGGCGTAGTCTGTGGTTATAGAGGCTTGTGTTATATATAAGGCCATTTATAATTATTCCTTTTTAGATAAGGAGTTTTTACATTCCTAGCGTATATATGCTGATAATAAGGGAGCTATATATTTGTCTAGTGTCTCCCTAACAAGCCTCTAGCAACCCTTATATTCTTTTATTATTTTTATTATATGCTTAGTTTGCATTTTTCTATTAAAGCTATTAGATTTAGGTGATCCTAAGACCTAGTATAAGGCGTTCCATTTATTTTACTATCTCTTATATAGTTGCTATATTGTCCACCTAGTGTCCCTTTTCTACCCTAAGACTTAAGGAAACTACTAGGACTTTAACTGGGTAATCTTTATAGAGCACTTTTATGCTAATGCGTTCTTCTAGCCTATCCCCTACCCTTACAACTTGTTCCTTTACCTATTGGTTCTTTAAGGTGACTCTAATATCTCTGCTTTTAAGGTATTGGACTATAACAGCATTGTGGACCTCTTTATAAATCTCTATAAGGACTTCTGTTTTTAATTGTCCCCTAAGCCCCTCTGCTTCTTCTATATTTAGTTATATTATAATTATATACCCAGTTATTGTCTTAAGGGGGGTAGGTTCCCTATGCTATAAAAGTATAGCTATGGCGGCCTAGGTGCGGTTTGCTAGTAAAGGGGAGTTTTATTTATTTTTAATTTTGCTTAGTCGTTAGAGGATTTAATTAAGGGTTTACTAAAAGGGCGCCTAAGGTTCGCTGGACTGGCGGAGCCATTCTACTAGCTATGTTAATTTGTTATAGCTAACGGTTACTTCCCTAAAATTCTGGATACTAGACACGTCTAATAGGCTTTATATTTTGTTAGATACCTTCTTAATAGAGGTATTTCCACTTTATAGTATAGTATTCACCTATCTTTATTATAGAGGGCTATTGTTAGGCGTAGTTCTAGCGGTCATACGTAAGTGCGAGCCACTATTATTTAATGTGTGCCTCCCCTACAATATATATAACGGAACCTTATAGCAAGAACTACGGTGGGCTCGTTAATAGGCTAGGTATATAGGTATAACCGACTAGTCAATAACGTAATAACAATTAATAGAGTAATTGCCCAACAGACTAACTCTAATTATATTCTAAGATTCACTATAAAGAGAGAACTATCTGGGTAGGGACTGTGGTCCTTTAAATACACAACCGTACGCCTAAGAAATCCCTTCGCTCTGTGAAGTACGTGTGCTCTATCTACTCTGTCCCACAGATTACACAGATTACACAGATTACATAAATTACACAGATCATACTATGTGACCTTAGTTACCATTCTTTGTTACATAGTTCTACCAGATCTATCCTAGACCGTGCCTATATTAACCAACTAGCTTCTACCAACTCCTCTCCAAGTAGTTATAACACTGTACTTAAAGCGTCCGTAACACCATCTCCCTCCTCCTTATCTTCGTCTTTAAAGATTCCTAACATCTCTAAGTTATTTACTAAAGGTGTAATATCTGTTTAATTAATCTAGTTAATATCCTTACTCATTATGCCCTCTAAGGTCTCTAAACCTTCGGCCTCTTCTTTTACAGCTCGCCAGTCTCGTACCATTGCTGCAATATTGTTGTTAGGTAAGATAATGCCGTCTCTATATTCTTATTATGTGAAAGAGGGGTTAGTTTACATTATATTAGCAAGTCCTCTGTCTTAGCAGCCCTCCTCTTATTTAGAATATACTAGAGCAAACGTTTAATTGTCCTATAATGTTCATTCTATCTCTAACGCTAAGTATACGCATCCTATAACTCTTAACAGTCTTCAAGTTCCCTTATTAATTTCCCTTAGAGTCTTATATTTAATCTACCGCTATAAAGCTTAATAACAAGCTTTCGAGCGCCCTAGGTAAAACTTATTGTCTTTAAGATAAGGGCCATGCTTATACTAAAAGAGCAAGGGAAGAGAAGCGTTAAGCCCTTAAAGCGCGCGCTTTAGCTTATGCCTATCTTTATTATCTTAAGCAAGTTCGTAAGAAAGTCTATTCTAAGGAGTGGAAACTTATTTAATAGGGTCTTTCTAAGCTAGGTAATAAGAGAGTAGTGTCTCTAGAGAAGAAAACAGTTCTAAGTAATATAGCAGTTACTCCTCCTAAGTCCCCCTTAGGTAATTCGTCCTTTAGTAATCCTTTTTTAATACTCCCTAACCTACTTTCTTCTAATACTCCTATACCTTTTCCATAGCGTTCTCTAGGTTGCTTAGTGGTTCCTAGGTAGTCTTACTGTAGCCTATCCACTTTACTTTATACTACATTTCATTATCTACATCCTTATAACTAATAATCTTTAAAACTTACTATTTGTCTTCTTTCTGTCCTCTATATATGTCTGCCTTATAGACTAGTGGTTTAATATCTCTATGTGCTAGTTCTAGCATTGTAATGTATTATATAGGGTAGATCTTTATTTTAGCTAGTAGGTTTAACTTATATATAACTAATAAAATTTTCTACTTAACTTTAAAAGGTCCTAGTCTAACATAGTCCAACTTCTTACTTAGTTATTAACTCTTAAAATTTTTATATAGTAGCCATACTTTATCTCCCTCCTTAAGATCTGGTCCCTTAAATCTCTTAGCATTATAGTACCTTTTCATTCGCTCTTATACTAATTTCGCTGTTTTTTTAAGATTTGCATAAAGGTTTATTAATGTCTCCATTCTTTCTTTGGCTGTACTACTTATCTTCTTTACTTAATATAGCAATAACAATGTTCTTGGCTTATATCTATAATTCGCCTTAAATAGTAATGTTCCTATTCCTTCTTATAGTGTTACATTATATATAAACTGTATAATTGGTAACAATAATACCTAATTATTTTATGTATAATTAATATAATGCCTTAAATACTGTTCTAGTGTCTAGTTTAACCTTTCTATTTATCCGTCTGTTTGTAGATAATATACTATAGAGGTTGCTGCGTAAACCCCCTATTCTACTAGAAACACCTCCTAAAATGCTGCTATAAATCTTGGATCTCTATCTAATATAATCTTATCTAGTGCTCCGTGTCTTATAAACACTTCCTTAATATAGATTCTAGCGACATCTTCTGCTAATATCTCTTCTGTGCATGCTATAAAGTACCCCTACTTTGTAAGCTTATCCACTATTACTAAGATCGCGTTATAATCTTGTCCTATAATAGGATCTCTTAACTTTAGTAACTTAATAATAAAGTCCTATAATATAACTTCCTATAGTCTTCCTGGTATTTTAATAGGTTGTAGCCCTCTATACAGCTTATACCTTGTTAGTTTGTTTTTTTAGCAATCTGGACATTCTCTTATAACTTATCTCGCTATTCCCTAGATTCCTTAAATAATATACTCCTTTTAAAGTCTTAACACTAAGCCTATAGCTCCGTTATGTCCTTATGTTATTCCTTTATAAAACTCTTTTATAAATTCTTCTGCAATTAACCTTAGAACATAAGTAGCTTCTTTGTTCTTATATTGCTCTAAGTCTAAATCCTCTACCTATGCTTTTTAGATCTTCTATATCCAATTACTCTTAGGTAATTTATGGATCTTGCTTTCTCTAGTTGCTATAATCTTTAGATAATTATACCTAATTAATCTGTCTTAATCCCTTCGCAATAAAGCCCCTAATGGCTTCTTACTATTTTATAGTTTAGCCTTTCTGCTTAGAGCATCTGCTTTTATATTGTCTATACCCTTAGTATGCTAAATCTTAAAATGGTATTCTATAAGCATTTCCGCCTATCTAACCTATCTTTAGTTAAGTTCCTTCGTTATTAGGAAACCTGTAAGGTTCTTATAGTCTGTCTTAACTATAAATAGTTCCTCTATACCTTGTAAAAATGCTCTCTATTCCTTTAATACTGTAACTATACCTAACAACTCCTTGTTATAGATGTTATAGTTTAGTTTTAGTAGTGTTATCTTCTAACTATAATACGCTACTAGATGCTATGCGTCCTAATGCCTTTATAGCAAATATACTCTTAGTGTGAAGTCTAATGCATCTGTCTTAACAACCGTCTCTAACTTTGGTTAATAGATCTTAAGGATTAGTTCCTGGGTAAATAACTTTTTTAGTTCTTAGAACAGCTTCTTCTACTTACTACCCTAAACCCACGGTTCCTTTTTCTTTGTTAATTATGTAAATAACTCAATACTTTTCAACCACTATGCTATAAACCTCCTATAGTAGTTGCAAAACCCTAGGAATAATCTTAACTACATAACGTTCTCTAGTTCTTGCTAATTTACTATAGCCTCTACCTTCTTTAGGTCTATACTGATTTTTCCTAATTTAATGATAAATCCTACAAAATCAGTCTTTCTTATAAAGAACTCGTATTTCTTAATTGCTACTAGCATCTGTTCTTCTTATAGTCTCTTTAAGACCTATTTAACGTGTTCCTTGTATTCTTTCTTACTCTTTAAGTAGATAATAATGTTGTTAAGATATACTATAACAAACTCATTAAGGTATTCTCCTAATACACTGTTAATTCGCTTCTAGAATATTGCTAGTATGTTTATAAGCCCGAATTATATAACTAATAGCTTATATAGTCCTTCCTTTAACCTAAAAGCTGCTTTCTATTTATCGCCTTCCTTAATCCTAATCTAATGGTACACCTATCTCAGATCTATCTTTATAAAGATCTTTATATTACCTATCCTGTCTTAGATTTTGCTAATTAAGGGTAAAGGATACCTATCCTTCCTAGTGATGCTGTTTAACTGTCTATAGTCTATATACATCCTAAGTTTTCCATTTTTCTTTAGGATAAACAATACTGGATATCCTACTAATAACTATAATAGTCTAATATATCCCTTTTATAAGTTCTCCTAGATAAACTCCTTAAGCGCTACTAACTCTATTTTAGTAAGTGTAACGGAACCTTGTAGCAAGAACTATGGTAGGCTTGTTAATGGGCTGGGTATATAGGTATAAACGACTAGTCAATAACGTAACAACAACTGGTAGAGTGGTTGCCCAACAGACTAACTCCAATTATATTCTAAGATTTACTATAAAGAGAGAACTATCTGGGTAGGGACTGTGGTCCTTTAAATACACAACCATACGCCTAAGAAATCCCTTCGCTACATAAGGTACGTAAGGTATATAAGGTATGTAATAGACCTTATAGAGCTCACAGAGCTCACAGAGCTTACCACGTAACTTTGGTTACCACTCCTTATCATATAGTTCCACCGGATCCATCCTAAACCATACCTATATTAACCAACTAGCTTCCTCTAACCCCTCTCCAAGTAGTTATAACATTATACTTAAAGCGTCCGTAACACCATCTCCCTCCTCTCCATTTTCGTCCTTAAAGATTCCTAGCATCTCCAAGTTGTCTACTAGAGGTATAATGTCCGTCTAATCAACCTGGTTAACATCCTTACTTATTATACCTAAAGCACCTTCTTCTTCTTTATCCCAATGGCGTGCTTATACTGTAGCTGCCATGCTGTTGCTTAGTAAAGTTATATCTCCTTTATGTTCTCGTTATACAAAAGAGGGGTTACTTTATGTTATAATTACGGCTCCTTCCAGTCGCCAACCTTCCTCCTATTCTAAGTATACAAAGTTAAACATTTAATTATTCTGCAATGTTTATTCCATTTCTAACGCTAAGTATACACATCCTATAACTCTTAACAGTCTTTAAGTTCCCTTATTAATTTTCCTTAAGGTTTTATATTTAATCTGCCGCTGCAAAGCTTAACAATAAGCTTATAAGTGCCCTAGACAAGGTTTATTAATCTTAGGAGGTAGAGCTAGAGGCTTCTGCTGCTTAATAGCGTGCCCTTAACACTCATCTTTCCACTTCCGCTTAGTTACTCTGTCTTAAGAAGGTTCATAAGAAGATTTATTTTAAGGAGTGGAAACTTATCTAATAGGGTCTTTCTAAGCTAGGTAATAAGAGAGCAATATCTTTAGAGAAGGAAACAGTTCTAAGTAATATAGCAGTTACTCCTCCTAAGCCCCCCTTAGGTAGTTCGTCCTTTAATAATCCTTTTTTAATACTCCCTAACCTGCTTTCTTCTAATACTCCTATACCTTTCCCATAGCGTTCTCTAGGTTGCTTAATGGTTCCCAGGTAGTCTTACTATAGCCTATCCACTTTACTTTATACCACATTTTATTATCTATATCCTTATAACTGATGATCTTTAAAACTTGCCATTTATCCTCTTCCTATCCTCTATACATATCTACCTTATAGACTAGTGGTTTAACATCTCCACGTGCTAGTTCTAGTATTGCGATATATTATATAGGGTAGATCTTCATTTTGGCTAGTAGGTTTAACTTATACATAACTAATAAAATTCTTTGCTTAACTTTAAAAGGTCCTAGTCTGATATAGTCTAACTTCTTACTTAGTCGTCAACTCTTGAAATTTTTGTGTAGTAGCTATACTTTATCTCCCTCCTTAAGATCTGGTCCCTTAGATCTCTTAGCATTATAGTACCTTTTCATTTACTCTTATACTAGTTTTACTATTTCTTTAAAATTTGTATAAAGGTTCATTAACGTCTCCATTCTTTCTTTAGCTGTGCTACTCATCTTCTTTACTTAATATAGTGATAATGATGTTCTTAGCTCGTATCCGTAATTTGCCTTAAATGGTAATGTTCCTATTCCTCCTTATAGTGTTGCATTATATACAAACTATATAACTGGTAACAACAATACTTAATTGTTTTACACATAATTAACATAGTGCCTCAGATACTGTTTTAGTGTTTAGTTTAATCTTTCTATTTATCCGTCCGTCTGCGGATAATATGCTATAGATATTACTGCACAAACTCCTTATTCTACCAGAAACACTTCCCAAAATGCTGCTATAAATCTTAGATCTCTATCCAATATGACTTTATCTAGGGCTCCGTGTCTTACAAACACTTCCTTAATATAGATTCTAGCGACATCCTCTACTAATATCTCTTCTGTGCATACTATAAAGTATCCCCACTTTATAAGCTTATCCACTATTACTAAGATTGTGTTATAATCTTGTCCTATAATAGGATCTCTTAACTTTAGTAACTTAACAATAAAGTCCCATAATATAACCTCCTATAGTCTTTCTGGTATTTTAATAGGTTATAGCCCTCCGTACAGCTTATGCCTTATTAGTTTATTTCTTTAACAATTTAGATATTCCCTTATAACTTGTCTTACTAGTCTCTAGATTCCTTAAATAACATACTCTTCTTAAAGTCTTAACACTAAGCCTATAGCTCCATTATGTCCTTATGTTAGTCCCCTATAGAATAACTTAATAAACTCCTTTGTTACAGATCTTGGAACATAAGTTGCTTTTCTATTTTTATACTAATCTAAGTCTAGATCTTCTACTTATACTTCTTAGATCTTTTATATCCAATCACTCTCTAGTAATTTGTGGATCTTGCTTTCTCTAGTTGCTATAATCTTTAGATAATTATACCTAATTAATCTATCTTAATCCTTTCGCAATAGAGCTCCTAATAGCTTCTTATTGTTTTATAGTTTAGCCTTTCTGCTTAGAGCATCTACTTATATATTGTCTGTACCCTTAGTATACTAAATCTTAAAATGGTATTCTGTAAGCATTTCCGCCTATCTAACCTATCTTTAGTTGAGTTCCTTTGTTGTTAGGAATCCTGTAACGTCAGGAAAAAATTTACCAGCATTTTTGCAGCATTTGGCAGCATTTCGCGGCCAAATGCGCATTTCGCGCATTGCAACGTGTAGCGTATGGTATTAACTAAGAGGCGGCATACTGCCGCATTTAA
>Ga0307507_10007920_pt1 | contig 15029 bp, 15 predicted proteins | sample 7_EM_MG_FD_207223 | JGI IMG/M metagenome (GOLD analysis project Ga0307507, IMG submission 207223) | Populus trichocarpa ectomycorrhiza microbial communities from riparian zone in the Pacific Northwest, United States - 7_EM | ecosystem: Host-associated > Plants > Roots > Unclassified | place... | reverse complement strand
TACTCTACTCCTGTAGAGTTATTAGGGGGCGCCTGTTACTCGCCCCTTTGCCTTCTATTGCTATTTCCTTTGCAACCCGGAACTGGTCTAGCATATTTTGGCCAATAAGCCACCGGGTAGCCGCCTTAAGGCCTTTCTGTGTTGAGAGCAGTGTATTATAGTTTTCTGTGCTAGCTACTAAGAGTATTGCTTCTCGGCTGGTGCGTAAGGGGTATAACAGTATTACGTATTTTGGTGTCTGTTTTGGCCAGCTATATTCGCACCTTAGGCTACCTACTAAAACACCCACCCAGTGAAGCCAATCTTTTAGTCCTATTATTCCTGTCCTTAAGTGTGTTGCCATTGTATTTTCTGCCTTTGTTAGGCCCTCTTGGAGCCCTTGGGTATTTACCCCCCATAGCGTTGCCTATGCTACGGCTTGGGTTCCCCTTGCCTGAGAAAGTATAATAAATAGAAATATAAGGCAGAACTTAAAAATTGTTAATAACTATTAGATAAGTACCGTAATTGGAGCACCCTGGCCTTATAGCTAAAGCGCAGGCAAAAAGTAAGCGCTGCTATTAAGATATAACCTATACTAAAGCGGAGTAGAGGACGTCCTAAGGGATTAAAGAATAAGTAATACTTATAATAAGAACTGCAGTATATATATAGGGTAAAGCGTAATTTATTAATATCCTATATAAGCTATACTTTAACACAACCTAGCTATGCTAGCAACTTGTAGGCGACTTGTAGGCGAAGCTACAGCGTATACTAGCAACGAAGCTTAATTTAAAAGCACCCTTCTTAGACCTAGTTTATTACTCTATACTATCTTAGCAGACTGTTTATATATTAGATAAGGATACTATATACCCTAAACGCATATTATACACAGGTATATCGCGACCCTATATTAGAAAATAAAACTAGGATACTATAAGCCCCTAAATACATACCTTATATAGGCGTAATGCGACCCAATGTTAGATAGAAAGAAGACTTAGATATTATATACCCCTAAACACACCTTATATAGGCGCATTACAACCTAACGTCTATACGTATACCAACAACTTATATACTATTCTATATATATACTATATAGATAACGCGCAAAGCTAAAGTATAGGTTAGCGGCGGATTTAACAGGCATATAGCCTTACCGTCCATAAATCTAGCTGTATATAAATAACCTATAACCTACCTATAAGGTACTAGCAACCTACCTATATAGGCGATCTTTTAGAATATTTTTAATAGTCTACTAAATTTGGGCGAGCCCTAAATAGACTAATTAGGATTTTCCATCCCGGGGATAGAAAATCGCTATTAGCTTAGTTAAATATAGGGAGTCTTAGTAGGGCAAATCTAACTAATTAGATAACTTTAACCGGCGGTTAAAGTTTCTTAACATCCTCGCGCCGCGTATATATACTATCTATCTCTCTATACGTAAAATTAAGACGGTCTTTCTCCTCCAAATTTTTTTATTATTATTAAGGTTTTTATAGGGTTTTATTAAGGCTTAAGTATATAAAGGATTGGGGACAATCCTTTTTAAAGGGGGGGGGGGCATTGTTAGGTAAAACCTAAGTAGATAGTTATATAGCTGTAAGGTATGGGCTACTCTAGGGCGACCTAGGGGTAACTCGCCTATAAGGCACGTATACTACACGTGCCTAGGGAAAACCCTTCCTTATCTCGTATATAGACTCCTCCTTTTTCCCTTAAGGATTTGTCTATCTATACAATATATCCTATTATTCCATTATTAAGCTCTCTATCTATATCCTTACCTTATAATAAAGGACCTTAATATACTACGGTGGTTAATAAAAAAACGCAGCTAAAGCTACTAATTAAAGCTATTTATTAAGGACGGTAAAAGGGTCGGAGGCTTAAGCGAGAGTATTAGTAAAGTAACGGCGGCTTTTAGTGCTTTAGAGACGACGCTATTGGCGTTAAAAGGCTCGCTAATAGAGAGGGCTGCATATAACTTTATTAAGGACTTTAGGAACCTTACTACCGCTAATTAATAGCTTATTCTAAAGCGTTTAAAGTAGAAAATAGGACCTATATCTTTAATTCTCTTAGCGGTAACGCTCTAAACGGGTATATAGATTAACTAATAGTTGATATACGGCCAAAGCATATATATAAATTAAGTAGCTAGTATTAATTAATAAAGTGGTAGAGGTTAATAGTAAATTAAAGGCTTAATTAATAAGAAAGCTAGCGATATAATTAAGCTGTAATTAAATTACCTATTACGACTTTTTCATTAGTGGTATTGCACGTTATTTTACTGCTCTAGATGCTCCGTCTGCAGATTAATTATTATCTATCACGACAAATAACTTATTATCTACTTTGGACTGCTCTGGAGCAAGTTGTAAGCAAGTGCGGATAAGGACTTTTATAGCAAGAATCTATATATGCCTGGTTGTAGACGCAGCGCAAGTAGCTATTCGCTCGCAATTATTTATTGGACAGGTCAGATCCATTCTCAACTCTAGTAAGAGTACCCAAATACCAACATGTCACTCATTGCTAGGCAGCCTCTACAAACCCCTGTTACTCCCAAGCTCACCCCTACCCTTTGGTTTAGAGTAGTATCCGCTATCCAGCGTGTCCAGCTCCGAATATAAACCGAAAATAGACTCTTGCCTCGTGCCCCTCCCGCTGTACATCGATCCCGCGGTGGCGAAGGTGGGTGGATTCCCGGGCCCGCTGCCGACGGGGACGTGCACTGGGGGTGAGGCATATTTTGGAGGCGTTTGCCCCGGGGGGGGTTTCGGAGTGTGAGGGTGAGGTTGAGCAGGCCAGTCTGTCCTGGTGAGACGGTGGGGACGGAGATGTGGGGGGAGGAGGGGAGGAGGGTCGTTTCCCGGCAGGTTGTTGGGGAGAGGGTCGTTGTTAGGAATGCGGTTGTGGAGCTGGCCGGGGGGAAGCGAGGTTGTGATGGTGGAGAGGAAAGTGTTTTGGAGTTTCTTGTTACTTTTGGTTACGTCTATTGATTCTCAGGCGCTGGCGGCTCTCGGCTTTCACTCTAATGAAGCCAAAAATCCTTCGCTGAAATTTTTATGGGTTTGAAGAGCCTTGCAGTAGTAGGATTCTAAGGCCTTTAGCACATCTAGCGGTGGAAAGTAGAAAGTAATGTCTCCTCAATGAGTTGCTGGGAGCAAGTATGCTGCCTCGAGCGTATTTTTGTAAGGTATTATAACTTAGTAGTTCTCTCAAAACTGAACAAATTCCTACCGGCTTTTTCAGAGTCCTTTCTTACCCACCCGATTCTACCAATCTGTTCCTCAACACTGCTCGAAAGCTGCTTCAAAGTGCCTGCATCGCCATGGTTCGCAATGAAACGGTGACCATTACTTCGCAGTCGACCCACAACATACCCACGTAGAGGCGTGCCATCTCGGTTAAACTCGGACGTGTACGTCTGATGTATCAAGAGTAAGCATATATCCTTGGGTTGCGTGGCGAGCTTCCTGCCAAACTCACCTCAATAGTTGCTTCGCCCTCCGCTTGAGGATCTACGGTGGGAACAGGCACATCTTTCACGAGGTCTGGAAGAGGATTTGTGTTGGGATACGGTGACCTATCGTTCCTTGGTTTGGAGGAAAGACAGACGACGTGCTGGTAGCTCAGGACGCCGCCGTTTGCTAGGACTAGGCCGTGTCGGGCGTTTCCTTTTCGGATTTCTCGGACCATTTCAGTGAGGGCCTGTATTGGTTTAGGATGGTATATTGATTTCTATTTCCGCGGGTACTTGTTACTCACATGCATGGAATAGTTGTTACCTTTGCGGTGGATGTTAGCGTTTTGAAAGTATGGTAGAGGGAATTTATAATTAAATTTCTGCTTACCGGCGCCTCCGAAAGATGTCAGTCCTCCCAAAAGAGTAATAGGCTTTGGCGGCTTTGTAGTAGGTAACCCAAGATGTTGACAAGCCAGTTTGGGAACAATTGGAAAACAACTGGACTAAGTATCAGCAAAAACTGTGGCTTAGCAATGTGCTTTGGAGGCAACAGACGAGTAGAAGTCAAAAAGGTCAATCTGATCTTTCTTCAAGCCGGAAACTTCTAAGCTTGCATCAAGCGACCGGGAAATGGAAGGGCTTGTGTAGAAATTTGGACGCTCCCAGACTATAACACCTCTAATCAGAAGGAATGATTATATAGTGGATCAATGAGTCCAGTGATCCCTTACAATCACTACTATCACTGGTTCCTGCACCCCCTAACGGATATATCCACCGGCTCTCAGGAATACCAAGCTCCTTCGCATAATCCGTGGAAGTCAGCAAACAAGCCCCAGCTAAGTTGACAGTATTGAATGCATTCATGAGAAGAGGATCTATAACAAGTTTTAACAAGTGGATTAATGAGGGAAGGATGTCTTTACATGGGAAGCAGATCATGCGGTTTTTCTTCGTTACACTGCCAATGGATTTTTCCGTTTCAGTGGGCTTTCCGTGGTTCCACGATAATGGGTTTTGTTGAGCCACCTGGGCGAACTCAGCATATAACTGAGCTGACTCCGTGTTGTTTTGCTGGATTGACTGTCCACGATGTGCTCTGAATCCATTTTCATACAGCGGGTATACGTGGATGGGGGCACCAATAGAATGGATAGCCCCAAGATCTACGACATAATTCCTGTAAGTCGGCAGAGGTCAAAGACAAGGAATCAATGGCAACCATACTATCTCCTAGTCCACGTGTGCTCGGAGAAAAGACGGAGTCAACGCTTTGATCCAGTTTTGTCCAGCCAGGAGGAGGCAGTTTCCCAGCCGCTGCACAGGCGCTCACTAACAGCCGGCTCCGTTCTCAGCGTCATCTGTTCACATAGAGTGCAAAGATGGTGATACATACATGAAGCTAAGGCTTCGCCGCCTGTTACGACTGCCACCTTGCTCTTTCCTAATGAAATCCTACGTGCGGCATCATCGAATAGCTTCGCTGGCTGATTACCTCCATGTGGGCTGTAATGCTTGTGGCTTGGTTCTATACCCAAGCGTTTGGATATAAGTCCAGGTAGATCCGGATAAGGCCATGTCCAGGTTGCGACGACGTCTATGCTATCAATCTTTGACTGGAGTTCGGCCGTGGCAGAAGTCGATAGGTTGGTATCCTTGACTGCATGCTGGATTGCCTGTAGCATAAGCTGCATGGGCTCAATGGCATCTTCAAGATTTTGAGATCGGTTCTTCATATCGCCGACTCCAACGACGATGGGCGTCGCTCTTCCAATAGTCATGTTTTAATGGGATGTCCAGAGGGAAATTCGCGACATGTGGTAAGTCCGGGGAAACAGGAAACGATGGATTCTGCAGGGAGATTATTTCTGATGCAACAAGGGCAAGTCAATAGGGAGATATTTAAAGAGTTGCCGAGGTTGCGTGACTGGAACATTACTTTACATGCTTGCCCTAATAGGTCGATTGCTTACAGAACCACGATCGCTAAACTCTGCCTGGACTTGGGAATTTCAATTATGAATTATAGATGTGTTAGACTTTTATATCTTATATTTTAATATATTTTATATCCGTTGTATTATACTACGTACAATACTGCGCATGCAGCCTCTAGGCTAGGGGTTTACAGCTCCCTAATAAAATACTAGGTTACTACAACTATTAGGTAGTAGTAGGAAAACGAAATAAAATTCTAACGCCTATTCCTATCCTATTCACAATTTATTTCTATCTTTTTGCTTACTAATATATATCTTACTATTAGCTACCTCTAGTAGCTATCCCTGTCCTATCTATAAATGCTAGTAGTATATATAATAGGATTTATGCAACCGACTGGGCTGCTGGTAGTGGTAGTAGTAGCAGTAGTAGTTATAGTTATCCCTTGCAACGGTAAAATGTGTCCTACGGTTATCGATAAGAGCCGTCCAATAGGATTTGTATTATCAAGGCTCCGTGATGGAAAATACGCGTACTTTCGGTTCGGGTTTTTGGTGTTCTGCGCACGGTCCAATTCTCGTAGGACGCTACCGTTGCAAGGGATAGTTGTAATTATTAGAATGGAGACGGTTTACCACGAAATCGTGTCATAAGGTCTTAAACTATAAGTACTAGACCTAGTAGTTTTTGGCGAGGTCGGGGTCGAAGCGGTTGTAGGGGCGATGATGCTAGTACTAAGGCGTATATACGTGGTTATAGAGGGGATAGCGGTAGCGGGGGGAAGGATAGAGGTGGTAGGTAAGGCGGTTAAGGGTTTAATAGTGGTTATAGAGGTAGAGGTAGTAGTCTACGTTTTGGTAATAGCCGGGGTATGCGGCTTAGAAGCGGTTTCTGAGATATCTAAGGTATATAAGGTATAGTAGGCGTAGGCGTAGGTAGTACGCGAGGTGTTGTAGTACTTTAGGGTATGGGTAGGAGATAGTTATAGAAGTCGGCTTTAAGTTTTAGCCATAAGTAATCGTCTTTATACTCCTCTATTAACTCTTTAATAGAGTATTCTTTGTCGTTCCAGCTATATGCCCGCCTACCGTAGAAAGCGCACTTTGTAAGGTCTTCGTAGTCCCTACAGACTTAATAGTAGAAACCAGCGGCGGCGAGTTTTGTTGGGGAGAGATATTGATGGGGCTAGTTAGTGTACGAGCTTATATGGGAGGATATCGTTATAAAGCTAGGGGCTAGGGTTGATGGCGAAGGCGAAGGCGAAGGTATTGGTGGAGGAGATGCAGCTGGGCATGGCGGGAGCGGTGATATAGGGGGCGAGAGTGTAAAGATGGACGCTGTAATAGCGGAGAGAATGGATTGAGGTCGTCTGTAAAAGAGAAAGAAGGCTGTAAAGGAGGCTGTGATAGCGGAGAGAAAGGATTCGGGTCGTCCGTAAAAGAGGTCCTTTTCTTTTTCTTTTTTTTTCCCTCCTTCCTCTCTGCAGTCATCGCCCGCGTCTTTGGAGCCATGGAGGTTGAGGTTTAGCGTCTATTATCCTATAAATACCTATATGTTAGACTTATTCTTAAGGCGAATTTCTATTCATTCCACGGACTCAAAATGCACCAATTAAATTAAATACGCCCATGAACACAGCTCAGGTATCTCTGCTATGAGCGCTATGGTCAACCAACACATGGCACCATCAATATAGCCATGTATGAAACCTTGAACGCTGTCTCCGTCTTCAATTGGACTCAAAATCGAGGCAAAACATAAGGCCTTAAGACTCCGCCTTCATGACTCCACACAACGAGCAAGTCCACCACTGATTCTCCATAAATGTTCCACAGTTCAAACAATTCCAGCCAATTCGCCCCTTTGCTGGTTCGAATGGCGTCGGAGCATTTGGCCGGAAAACTCTCGCCGATGGCGGGGCCCGTGGCGGAGGCTCAGCAGGCCCGAATCTTTGATTTCTAGGAATCGGCTGAGGCGGTTGCTCGAGCCCGCATGCATCGCAGCTTAGAAAATCTAAGGGATTATCGAGCGTGCATTGTGGACAAGACCACATATTCGGGTTGGACGGCGGAGGTAATTTTGGAGGAGACGTGGACGCTGGCAGAGCCGGGAGCTGTTTCGCTCGCAGGCGTTCCTCTTCTTCTGAAATAAGGTGGGAAATGGGGCGAGCGCGGCTTGACGATGATGAGTTTTTCCGGAGCGTATTATCCTCAAGTACCAGCCGTGATATAGGCCGGCCATTACGGGTTTGAAGCGGTTGCGCTGCGGGAGATGTAGAAGATGACTTCGGATTAGGCTTGTCCAGCTCAAGTCCACCCTCTTTCGTCCAGCTTAGGCCGGACTCGGAATCGTTTGATGTGTCATCGAATTGTAAGCCATTCTCGCGGTCCCAGGCCAAGCCACCAGTTCCACTAGGCGCGCATAGATTTTCCAGCTTCTGCATTTCTTCCTCTTCCATTAGCTCGGCGAGCGCCTGCGCAATAGCGCGGTCATTAGCATCGTCTTCCTCAGCTTTTGTCCGGAAACCATTCTTGGAGGCATCTGACGAAAGCTGGCCGGCATCCTTGGTGCCGGACGCACATCCTTTAGTAATGGTGTTCCGTCGAGTAGCAGCATCTGCAATCACCTTCCGCATATCGACACCACGGAGAGTTGGCTTCCCGCCAAGCTTCTGGCCTGACCCTTTGTTAAGGGATCGGCGCTTCTCGGCGGCGATACGTGCTTGACGTCGCATCTCGTCAAGTGGTATGCGTTTACCGCCAAGCTTGTGGCCTTCTGAGAGGAAGCCTTCGCCAGTATAGCCTTTCGATACAAGAGATTCATGTTCGGTGCGTAGCTCATTCCATAAATTGTGAAAGTTCTGGTCATGGGGACCCCAAACGATGTGCGAAAGCCTAGCATATAAGTGAGTGGTTCGTGATACGGTGAGGGCTGGGGGACGAACTCGTGCAACAACGTATCCGTGATCTGTTCCACTGGTAAAAACTGCCTCGAGTCATGATGATATCGAAGCCGAATCAAGATTCTCTCGGTCCTATTGACATTCAAGCCTATCAAGCAGGCGGTCAGTAACAGCTCTGAACGCAGTTTTACTAGATCTTACCTAGAAGACGAGGATCATCAGGAAGGAACTCAGCTAACGTTTGTACTTTCCAGCCTCGCTTTCTCATCATAGGTTTTACTAAAGATGCAGCCTTGCGGAGCATATGCAGAGCTTCTTGCTCCCGTGGGAGATGTTTCAGATGCTCGTAGGCATCGAAGTGCGCGTCAATTTCCCGCATGTTGAACGCGTCTGACTTGAGTTTTAGTGCTTGCTAACAATGTAAACGCGCGTAGACCTGGATCGAAAAAGATTTTTTGAGGGCAGTTTGTATTCTTGAATGAACGGAAGGGTTATATCTTTGGCGAAGTGAGGAGAAACGATATAGGACTCTGGCTTCACCGATGCAAAGGCGATAGATGCTAGGCAGTATGGAAAGACGTAGAACAGTGATTATGAAAAGAAGTTACGACCTTGAAGGCAACGCCGCCACGTAAGCTCCATACACAGTTGCTAAGACGGATCAAGCGCCACAGATAACGAAAAGAAAAAGCTGGGAAGACTCATATGGACGTGGACGCTGCTTGCTATATCTCGTCGTTTGCTCGTCGGAAAATATCTACAATATGGCGCGGTTATATCCTGGACAGGATATGTAACGTACACGGTCAGCAAGCTGCACTGCCACTTGCCACCGCCCAATGAAGATTTAACGATGGCACAATCACGTGGTGATAAGATTAAGGTCGGCATAATCGCCGCGCCGCGCCTCTTGCTCATGCGATGGCAAGCTGGTTGTCCCGCTTCATCACCACACCAGTTGGACCTTGCGCTCGGGTTCCTTGAATTGGCCTCCATCATTTATTATAAGATTAGTTTCCACATCTGAGCTATGACAAGCGACGACCAGCACTTTCTTGACGTTGTAAGGCCTCTTCGCTTCACCTGTGAATGCCGTCACTAACCACCTTGTGAAGCTTGCCGGGATATCCAGAGATATTAGAAAGTTTACTGGAGATATAGCAGATGCCACTGACCGACATTTCGAGTATGTTGCAGTGACAATAAAAGATAAGCTTGCAGCTGCGGATTGGCTTCCGCAATCTGCCCGTCCTCCACCTCCACCTCCACCCCGCGCCATATCAAGACTACCTCCGGGATATATCGATAGAGTACAAGACTGGGTATCGCGGAATCGTGCTATCACTGCAGCGATTGTTGCATTCGTTGGAACTGGTGCGTTTCTGATATGGCGGAAGAAGAAAGGATATAACAAGAAGCGGAGAGCAAGAAGGGCTACCAATGGCGCCAGGAGAGAGGTTGTTGGTATGCGCTACACTCACGATTGTGTCTGAAATGCCGGCTAATGATGTTAGTGATTGCTGGTCCTCCGAGCTCTCCTATCACGAAATCAATATCACTAGACCTCGAACGACGAGGTTTCATTGTATATGTTGTGGTGAACAGCGTCGAAGAGGAACAGATTGTGCAAGGCGAAGCAAGAGTAGATATAAGACCTTTACATCTAGATATCGTGGATGTAAGTATACTCTTCTCGTGATAGTAACCATGCCAACTAATTTGCGCAGTCGTTAAGCACCCAAGAAGCAATTGAGCGATTCAACAATATTCTCCTAAGTCCACACATTGCCTTTTCAGGAGCATCTTCTCACAATCTCAACTTTACCGGTCTCCTTCTAGTACCGGATCTTATTTACCCTTCAGGACCCATTGAAATTGTCTCCCCAGAACTTTGGTCAGATGCACTCAACGCAAAGGTATTAAGTACTATTGCGACTACACAGGCATTCTTACCTACCATCTGCGAATTTAAAGCACGTGTTCTTGTGCTTACTCCGAGCATCGTTTCATCATTACGGCCTCCCTTCCACGGGGTCGAAAGTGCTGTTGTAGGTGCTCTAGAAGGATTTACCACGTCTCTCCGGGGTGAACTGGGGACATTAGGCATCGATGTATGCCAATTTAAGCTAGGTACTTTTGACTACGGAGGTGTGGGTGGGAAACACCACATCCAACCGATTGGAGGACCAAAGACGTATGCTTGGCCGCCATCTGCTCGAGCACTCTATGCACACAACTATGTCACGCAAAGTCGGATCGCTGGCAGCAAAGGACTCTTCAATGAGAATGGAAACGTATCTGCCGGCAGCGCGTTACGCGAGCTGCATAACGCTGTCTTTGATGCGCTAACACAGAAACGGCCCCGAAAGATTTGGAGAGTCGGAAGAGGCAGTGTTGCTTACGACATTGTTGGTAATTGGGCTCCAACAGGATTGGTGGGATGGATACTGGGAATAAGACAAGTCTCATTAGATGAGGTGGCAGAACCAAAGTTAGAAGACAGCGTGCAGTCATGGGAAAAGGTGGAGTCGACTTGAATGCATGTTGTGTAGGAGTAGGAATAGTGGTGTCTCAGCACTCGGGTTTCTTGTAATGAAGGTACCTTAGGCGCATCTGGGGAAACGAGTTTCAATCGCACCCTAGGATTATAAATATAATTAGCAGAATTTATTCTTTACTCCAAAGACGACGGGTGCCGCCCATGGGGTCACGATTTGCTGCCGCCATGGCCAAGAGATGTAATTTGCACTAATCTTGCGTGCAGGCGGCTCCACAAATGATGGTCACGGGAGAAGAAGTGTCAGGAATGTCACTGTCCCTCGGCTGTCCCTGATGGGGCGTGCAGCCGAGGAGGCTTGCAGAGAAAGCTGCGCAATCGAGGCTAGGGCGAAGGCTGAGGCGTTGAAATGTTGCTAGTGGTTGGAAGAAATTTGCATTTTTCATGTGACGGGCGAACGGCGATGAGCGAGGCTGGAGAGCACGCCGAACGACCGAGACGACCGTGACGACCGTGACGACGCAGCTTTGTGATGAGCTAATCTGGGTTTTGACCGCAGTAGGTTGATTCAGAAGACTCGATTGGCCGGCGTCAGCAGTGTGTAGCAAAAATAAAGTCGGCGTCGCACCCAAGCCACGGGTGCCAAGCGACTCCTATTCAAGTCCAACCCATCCAAGTCCAACCCCGTATTCTGTCCACGACGGAACACAAAACCAACTCCGCCGCCTTGCCATCTTTTAGCCGGCTTCACTGCTACCAGCACCAGCTTTCCTATCTCCTTCCTTCATCAATAACACTGACCCCGCACCGACCACGCATTATTTCCTTGGACCTTCATTAGCCATTCCTTTACTCCTAAACATAATACTCTGTCCTGACCGTGAACTCCCGCCACTATCACAGCCTCCTTTGGATCCTTGACTACGCGTATCTTGATACCTATGAAAGCCGCTGCATACCCGCCCGTTATTCTGCGGATTCTGCCTCGATAGTCACGACATTCAACTGCGCCTGTATGACGGATCACTATAACCTCTCAATTGTCCCGCAAACCTCACCCTCAACCCCATGAGAGAACGCCAATCCGATACCACAACATTTAATCACTCAATAACAATGCTTAATCGGCTAGATCGACCAGAACACTTGAGTGGCGGCCTCCAATCCAACGAACAGCCACGCCAACCGAATTTCTCCTCCGGAGATCTGCCCTCTCCCAGGACCGGCGAAGTTCCCCCCGCACTGTCACCACTTGATGCGCTTGCGTTGCAGGGGCGGCTGCTTGCAAAAAGGTTTCAAGAACCAAACACTCATGGTCGCCGCATTAGCAGGTTACCTCCGCTCACAATCGCAAACGAGTTTGGACATCGCCCGGGTTACTTCCGCTCAGTGTCTCAGGAGTCTGGAGACAGCTTCAACTCCTACACCGAATCCGAGCAACAGGAAGAAGATACGACACTACATAGCGCTTGGGAAACGCGACAAGACAGCCGACACAAATCATATTACCCACAGACGCAGTCAGATGACTCTCAATTTGACCGGCCGCTCCCCTTCAGGAATAATTTGTCACGAGTGGATGAGACGGAGCAACCCTCGGCTGTGCCTCAGGATTATTTCGCCATTCCCAGGGCACAGTCGCCAGATTCCGTTGAGCCACGTATAGGTTCTGTCCAAGGAGCAACGCCTATTACGCCAGGCTCCAATGGTGGCTACAATGGATCAAACTCATCACAGGGTAGGCAAAGGCCACTTGCCATTGATTCAGTGGCTGCAAGAGGTTATCCTTCAAACGGACTCCTACCACCAAGGTCACCGATACCGTCAAGGTCTCCTCGTGTATCTCCCAGCATTAGGTCTGTTCCTGGCGACAGCTCTGATGAAGTTGAAGGCATGTCCCTTGGCGGTTCTTATGATTCCCTACCTGCAAGGCAACTTTCGTCGAACTCTAGCTTTTCAAGGTCATATTCTCCAGCCTCCCCGTTCATGAACCACTCATTACCACGTTCCCGTTCTCTTTCGTCGGAGTACTCCGTTGGCGGTTCACAGCTTCCTCGTCCAGCTTTCAACTTTTCGAGGCCACTTAGCAGCGCTAGCAGACCGTCATTCGACATGCCTTCAAGACAGGCATCTGACGAGAGTGCCATGATGAGGCCATCCTTCGATAGCTATCAAAGGCAAGATGCTGGAGACAGTCCTCTCACAAATTATTCCAACGAAATGGTCCACACTCCCGTAAGCATGACTAGCGAAGATTTTCGAGGATCTATAGATTCGCAGAATCACCCTGCTCCCTCTTACGTCTACTCCAAGTTTTCTTTGCCACGCGGACGGGTATTACAACGGGAATCTATATGCGTGGAAGACTTCCTCTCAAGCCAGATCCAATGGGACCAACCGCAATCGAACAAACCTAACAAACCAACTGCGCAGACACGACCCCCTTCTCCACCGTCACCTCCTCGCTCTATCGACAGACCTCGCAGCCAGCCTGATCCATCCCCAGTCCCACGTACTTCTTCGGCCGAGCGCCACGGCTCGCCTTCCCTCGCATCGAGCAATAGCACAGTCCGTGCACGTCAGGAACGCTCTGGTGAGGTTACAGCTGAAGAGCATCTCAATAGAGGGATCAGATGCCATGAAGCTGGTTCGCTCAATGAATCAACCTATCACTTGCGATTGGCCGCTAAAGCCGGTCTTCCGACCGCCATGCTCCTCTATGCCCTTGCCTGCCGTCACGGTTGGGGCATGCGACCCGACCAGGCGGAAGGTGTGCAATGGCTACGCCGCGCAGTTGACTGCGCACAGCTTGAGGTCGCCGATGACGAGGACTTGACCAAGCAAGGTAAACCCGGCGACGTCCTGGAGCGCAAAACGCACAAGGCGCAATTCGCACTCTCCATCTACGAGCTCGGAGTGAGCTATATGAACGGATGGGGTATCCAGCAAGACAAAGCACTAGCATTGAGGTGTTTTGAAATTGCGGGTAACTGGGGTGACCCTGATGCGCTTGCTGAGGCCGGGTTTTGTTATACGGAGGGGATCGGATGTAAGAAGGATCTCAAGAAGGCAGCCAAGTTTTACCGGTTAGCAGAAGCCAAGGGGATGAGTATGGCAGGGAATAGTTGGTGAGTAGTTATCCCGGCTTAGAATGACTAGATAAGCTTTTTACTGACCTTTCGAACAGGATATACAAGGAAAAATATATGGACGACTCTTCAGACACGCGATCGACGCGCTCCTGCAGGTCAACTAAAAAAGATTCGGCGGAAAAGAAGCCGCGCGATAAGAGCCGGACGAGGACCATTTTTGGACGGAAGAAGAGCACGGCTGCATAAGCCCAGCTGTTCCCTCTTCTTTAACCTTCTTATCTCACTCTCTTGTGCCGTTCATGTGTATATGCAGATTTGAGTCTTTTTATTTGCTGGCGACGGCGTAAATTTGGCAAAGGGCGGGGAAACTACTGGTGCACACCCTCAGGCAGGTACGGCGCTGGATCGTTTTTTTTTTGCATATAATTTTCCTTTCCTTCCTCTGTTCTATTACATTGTCTTTGCCAAAAACCACGACGTGTGGATGACGGCGCCTACTACTACCTCACTTTCAGTGATATTTCCTCTGTTTATCTGTTTGTTTGTCTGTCTCTGTGCCAATAAGCGGGTTTTTCAGCATTGCGTTGGGAAGGGAAGGGAAGGGAATGTTGATACGGTATTTTCGTTTGGTTTTGTTTGTTATATATCAGCCGGGAGCTTCCTGAAGGCTCTGTATGTTTCGTGTCATGTACAGCTGGTGCTGGTACCTGAGTGGGTCTTGCCACTGTAGGATTAGGCTTCTTGTTAATGCATTATTGGTGGATTGGGGTTGGGAAACTAGGGTTACAGATGGGATGGGAGGAATCGGAGTAGGAAATTGAGTTGACTGCGTCGAACGCGGCCCTAGGGGAAACCTTGGTGCGATATTTATGTTGTGCCTGTGCTTCGATGCGGTTCACCCAAGCGTCTTGCTTCAGGGTCTCTACCATATATTGCTTCGGAGACCCCCATAGCTATAATATTCGATGCAAAAGACCTCAGCCGGGCGGATAGCATTTGAATTAGGGTACGTTCGGTTGCAAATCAGCTCCATATCATATTTGTTCAATCCGTGCGCCTTTTAGTGTCGTCCGTTTTGTAATTAGTGGCGGCTACTACCGCGGCCCATTTGAATCTGTAATTGAGTCG
>Ga0307507_10007919_pt1 | contig 15030 bp, 7 predicted proteins | sample 7_EM_MG_FD_207223 | JGI IMG/M metagenome (GOLD analysis project Ga0307507, IMG submission 207223) | Populus trichocarpa ectomycorrhiza microbial communities from riparian zone in the Pacific Northwest, United States - 7_EM | ecosystem: Host-associated > Plants > Roots > Unclassified | place... | reverse complement strand
GGGATTGACACCGTCTCGTCCGAGCAGCATTTTTACCACCCCCAGATGCCGGTTCTCAGTAGCGCACAAGAGTGGTGTTCGGCTGTCAATATCTGGCTTGTCGGGGTTGATGTCGTCCCGCCCGAGCAGTATTTGCACCACTCCCTCGTGCCCATTCCAAGCAGCGCACCAGAGCGGTGTTCGGCCATCGCTATCTGGCTTGTCGGGGTTGATATCGTCCCGTCCGAGTAGTATTTCCATCACTCCCTCGTGCCCATTCCAGGCAGTGCACCAGAGCGGTGTTCGGTTGTCGCTATCTGGTTTGTCGGGGTTCACGTCGTCCCGTCCGAGTAGTATTTTCACCACCCCCTCGTACCCATTCCCGGCGGCCAACCAGAGTGGTGTTCGGCCGTTGCCATCCGGTTTGTCGGGGTTCACGTCGTCACGTCCGAGTAGTATTTTCACCACTCCCTCGTGCCTATTCTCTGCAGCACACCAGAGTGGTGTTCGGCCGTCTCTATCTGGTTTGTTGGGGTTAATGTCATCCCGTCCAAGTAGTATTTCCACCACTCCGTCGTGCCCATTTATAGCTGCCCACCAAAGTGGTGTTTCGTCATACACATTTGGTTTGTCAGGGCTGACACTGTCATACCCGAGTAGTATTTTCACTACTCTTTCGTGTCCATTCTTAGCAGCCCACCAGAGCGGTGTCTCATCGGACCCACTTGCTTTGTTAGGGTTGATATCGCCCCGTCCGAGTAGTATTTTCACCACTCCCTCGTGCCCATATTTAGCAGCTGACCGGAGCGGTGTTTCACCGGACCTACTTGCTTTGTCGGGGTTGACGTCGTCCCGTCCAAGCAGCATTTTCACTACCCCCTCGTGCCCATTTTTAGCAGCCCAGTAGAGGGGTGTTTCACCGGACTCATTTGCTTTGTCGGAGTCGACGCTCTCTCGTCCAAGCAGTATTTTAACCACCCCCTCGTGCCCATTCAAAGCAGCCCACGCGAGAGGCGTACTGCCAGTGCAGTCTGTTTGGTTGATATCGCAACCTTCCACCTTTACCAAACCAGCTACAATATCAACAATCCCGAAGAAGGATGCACAGTGCAGACCACTGAACAGGGAAAATCTATCGAAATTGACATGCAAGGAGGACCATTTCTCTTCGGTCAAGAGAATTTTCGTGGATATATGATTGTTGTAGTCGTCAAATAGCTTCAACGCAAGCCGTTTTGCACGATCCGAAAGATATCTTTTTGCATGCATTCCCCAATATAGAGAAGAATATTCTAGAAAGGGTAGGCATGGATATAGAGAAGAATATTCTAGGGGCGGTGTGCCCAAATATTGAGAATATTCCAGCAAGGGTCCTTCCGAATAAGCCGAAAGATGCTCCCGAGAGGGTAAGCCCGAATATTGAGAAGATTCTTCCAGCAAGGGCTTCCTCGAGCAAGTAGAAGAGTACCCCCGAGAGGGTACGCTCGAATGTAGGGAAGAATATCGTTGGGAGGATTTACCTGAATATAGAGAAGAATATCGCAGAGAGGATGTGCTCGGGTACAGGGAAGAACGTTCCAGAGAAGGTGTTTGTTGGGGGCGGTGAGAGGGACTAGCCGAAATAGCCCTGACTTGATGCGAATTTAGATAACTTAAGCAGGTCTCTGCTATTGTCGAGTGAGCCCTACTAAAGAGCTGCGGACGAGCCCGGAGGTGCTCTTGAAGAGTGAGATGAAACAACCTGACTATGGAAGTCTCCTTATCCACGGAAACAAGACCTTGGCAACAAACTAGCACTGTCCCGATTGAAGGAACATTACCATCATCGAGATCCGGCGATCCTATTTCGACTCCTAGAGCATGACACAGTTCGTCGACCTTCAAAGGCCGCTCTGCATGAGATATCCACATCAAGGCGGCCATGCCGAGCCTCGATTTCTCCTCGCCCTGTCTGTTTATCCGACAGAAAGTCTCACTGTAAGCGCCTCCCAACCCCAACCCATCAGTAATTGTGTTGAGCTTTTGCCGTCTGCGGCGGACAGTGGCTTCCCGTAGGACCGCATCGACGTTCAACGAGACTAGCACGAATCTAGGTATGTGTCTGTCAGTAGATAACTTGAGGTAGCTCCTCCGGGGTTGCGTCTACGTACGTTTCGGAAATATCTTCGGGAATTTTCTTCAAGATATCTGCTTTCAGGCGACTGTCCATCGCATCTGGAGTTGTGTCTTCGTCTAGTCTGCTATGGATATAACTGATGATATCATGTCTTCGTGGGGTGATGCGTAGAGTTGTAATCCTTCCCAAGAGACGCCTCTCGACCTCAGCCTGGATGTGAGGTCTTCCTGTCACGAATATCCGAGCCCCTGGAGAGCCTTCTAGGATTTGATTAAGCAAATTAAGAAGTTTGATCTGATATGCCGCCACACATTCATCGAGAGCGTCGACGCAAATGAATGTGGGCTTTTCCGAAGCGGCGGTCCGCAGCATCCCCATAATATCGGCAAGCTGAGGTCTCCGTCCACCGATGACTGTTTTCTGGTCTTCATATGCTTGCGCTATTTCCTTAGGCACCTCTTTTAGTCCGCTCACAATCTGTTTGAGCAGGGCACCCAGCATACTCGCCGGCGACTGCTCCTTTTGGGCTGCATAGTCAAAGTAAAAGCACGCAACAGCGAACTTTTGGCCTCTAGCTTGATCGCACAAGCTATCTATCACTAACGAGCTAATATCACAACTTGTCAGCACTTGCCTTTTTGCTTCCATCCACCGAGGTTCGTCCGTTTTACCTAATAAACGTCTTGCCAACCCCCGGATCCCCGTAGCAAAATAAAACTGCCTTATCCGATCCACCTCCCCTTCTACTGGCGCACAAACTTTTAAATTCCTCGGTTTGCAACACCCATCCACCTACATTTTTGACCCGGCTCTCTTGAATGTCCTTGTGTCGTAGCCCGGGCTCTAGTGGCGATAACCAAGTCAAGATTTGAGACCGCTCATCGGCAACAGTACAATTGTACGACACTGTATTAAAGGAGTTATTATTGAAGGAATTAGTAGTGTCGTGGAAGCGATGTTGAGCCATCTTTGCTATTCGGAAACTTGAGAAGATAGGTGGTTGAGCTACTGGTAGTCGGTTAGTGGAATCACCGGGTGTTAAAAGAAAATCATGGTCTTTTAAGCCTGATGGATACCTTAGGACCGCCCAACCAACCGCCCAACCAACCCCCCCGAAGATTCTGTCAACACTCCGGCTGTGTTTGCTATATCAGCGGCAAAAAATGCCACACCCCCTTAAATGCAATGCTGCAGCGCGGCCCAAATGCCCGTACTGTACGAGTACTTCGGGGTACGGATGTACGAGCACCCGGGAATATGTTTTCGTACCCACCAAGCTAACGAAGAGAATGGTGGAAGATGGATGGAGAAGGGAGAAGGGAGGAGAGCTTGGAAAGAGAGAGAAGGGTATTAGGAGATATACATGATAATAAGGGAAAGGCGAGAGGGAAAGGAAAAGGGAGAGAGAGCGTGTGGAAAGGGTTAGAAGTGGTTTTGTAGAGAAGGGAAAGCTGTTTTTACAGCAAGGCTTGGTTTAGAAGCTGTATCGTAGGCTAGTTTAGTTTAGAGCAGACGAGGCTGATAGACCGGGGGTGCCCTCAGCGAGGCGACGCCCTCGGCGAGGCTTGGCAAATATTAGCAGGCAGTTTTGGTTGAATCTGCCCTTCTTTCCTGCCAAGACTCGCTGAGGGCGTTGCCTCGCTGAGGTCTACCATCCAAAAGGTTTCACATGCAACAAAAAGCAAACCACATCTAGAGTGTCAGCAGCTTCTTTAATTTTTAAACAGCCCAAATAATTTTTGAAAAAATTGAAAAAATTGAAAAAATTGAACGAAAATAACGAAAAGCCTCTAGATATTTTCCAACTTTTTTCCACAATTTTTAACAATAAGCTGAGACTTAGGGTGAGGTTTTTAGTCATTTTCTTAGAATTCTTGGCATAGATTATTACCCAAAACACACTACTAGTACTCTTAAGTGAGGACAGATTCACCCACAGAAATCCTTTCTGACTGTAAGAAAAATTTAAAATCTAACCATTAATTAGGTTTATTTTTCCTGTTTTCAGCTTATTTTTAGGATTTTTCTTCGCCATTTTATGATGGGTCAAATGTGAAGTAATTCTTTGCAAAGGTTTCACTTTTTCGGTGGCACATTTTCTGGGCGATGGTATCCGAAAGGTTTGCCGCTAAGTGCATGGTATTTAAAAGATTTACCCGTTCGACCTCATCAAACTCGGTTCACGATGCCTTATGGAATCCGCTATAATAGATAATTAAATCCGCACTAATGATGCACTGCCCAACACACTACTGGCATTGTGTAGAGCCGCATAGTGTAGCCTCAGTGTAGGTTCCCGCAAGCAAAATACTGCACATCCCCTAATACCTCTCTTTCCAACGACTGAGGCGCAAATTCCTCTCGACCAATACCATTCGACGGCTAACTTAAGCGGTAATTTGGAGAGTTGCTAAATATGACGAGCAGCCTTCTATCACTAACTAACCGAGATTGAACAAATATCTGCGGTCAAACTTGGAAAGAAATTACCGTATTGACGACACCACTAATATACTATGCCCCAAAGGCGAACAATATAACATGATAGTACAGTAGAGTACATTTAAAAGAAAAACTTAACTCTACCCTAATCTAGGCTATCACCTCCAAGTTGGTATGGTATTAGAAATGAGAGGGGGAAAGTATGAAACCCCCCAGCGGTAGAGCGGTTTGCGTGCAAATATTGAGACCATCGTGGCTCTAGACTTCAATACAGCCTAGTTAGCTACCTTACCCCAATCGTAGGAATTGCAGGTGGGAGGGGTTATACGCTTCCCCTCCACTGCTTTTGGGCAGGCGGCAATAGCTACCGCCCTTTCCCCAGCTATTTTTAACGGCATCACAGACCGTCACTCGTCTGGCCTAAATTTATAGGTGAGGGAGATGCCTGCACTCAGAGGCCGCAGCAGTACGTGAATGCACCGGTCAAGGGACGCGCAAGCTATGAAAAAATTTCCTCTCTATTTTTGCTTTCTCCTCGCCCTTCCCTCGCTTAATTGCTTCCTTTCTGCTCTCAACTTTCCTGAAGACTTTCCTTTCTATCAACTCAACTCAATCAATCGTGAATATCTTCACCTCTTAATATAATCTCTGTGTCTCCACTTAAGTCGTTCCACTCCGCTGAATAAAACCCTCATCGCCGATCATTACCTCCACGTCGATTATTTTCAACAATGGGGTTTGGATGGTATGTTCACATAGCTATGATATTTTGGGACGCCGCGCGATAAATTGTGTCATACCAAACACTATTACCTAGGCCGGTACAAATCAGAGAAATCTTCTCAGACACCAACCTACTGTAGCTATTGGAGTGATTACGCTGAGCATAAGGAGGAAAAGAAGCCCTAATTCAATGTTTAAGCCCAGAAGTAACTTCCACATTTTGGATAAGAACATTGCGGATAAAACTTGGCCCTTCCTAAGAGGAGCTTCCGGTATACAGTCCTCATGGTAGGTTAGTAACTATAACCCCTATTGTAAAGTCATTCGTTCGTTCAACTAGGTAAATCTGAGGAGTTTGGCCATCTAAAAACTACCTTTAGACCATGTATAGTAGGTGAACCTTAACTCGCGGAGGTTTCCGGTGGTGCCTAATAGGGTTTCACTTTGTTTTCGTCGTGTAGGGGATCGCAAACTCTTGCCACCATGGCTATTGTAACTTTCAGTGAACTGGCTCAATGTTAAAGGGAAAATACGAGTATAGGAATATTAAGTAATTGGAATATGTGATAAGTGAAGGTGCAATATTGCGCTAGGCTAGCGCTTCAATATGAGGAAAATATGGGGGAAATCGTCAATTAGCGTCGAGGCGCGGGAACATTCGAGTGTATAGCTTAGCAAAGTGGTAGCACAGTAATAGCTCATACATGGAGAATCTGCATAAAATCTCTTATAAAGAGCATTAGGGTAAGGCTAATTTATATAAGCTGCGACTTTTGATCTTCATTTTGCCAGCCTTTCCCCTCTCTTTCCCTCATGCTTCTTCCTCTATGTGGCAAATTATTACCACTGTAGCAGACCCCAGACTTACCACCAGATCACTTCAAATTGATATGAGCTGTTGTTAAAAAAGGCATCATTTCTCGGCCTTAGCTTTTATCGCAAGATGGGGTTTTTTTGGAATTGCACCTTACAACTATAATTCGCCGTATGGTATAAATACTATAGTCGGGCTAATGTACGGTGCCATGTTATTCCAACGCCAGTGTCCCGGACATGGTAAAAATTTCTCTACTGAGCTGGAAAGATGGTATGGGCTAGTGACTTCGGACCCGAGCATCCTAGAGTAGACCGGGTGAGCGCTTAGCGAGGGAGCACCCTCAGGGAGGCATGGCATGGCTTGACACCAAATTTCTGTTCGAATTAACCCAAACTACGCCCAAATATTTGCAAGCCTCGGTGAACGCTTGGAAGGGAAATTGCAGTGGGCGAGCGGAGATCGGGGGCATCATGCAATATCCATTCTGGCTGGCTCGTAAATTGATATTGCACAATACTGTGGGCCGTTCAATTGTTCTTGAGAAGTTAGGGTATCGGTGCTCGCAGAGCGCGAGTTAATTTTTCCGTTAAGAAATGTATACTATGGTAAATACTATAACGTTCTTTCCCTAGCCATTTTTAACCGTATTACGGACTATTACTCGCTAAGTCCAGATCCATAGGTGTCGAAAATAACCGAAGCGAAGGTAATTATTAGTGATGAGGATTTTACGCAGCGGAGTAGGGAAGCTCAAGAAAACATACAGAGTTTGTATTAAGCGGTAAAGGAGTTCATGGTTTCTCCCATTGAGTGTAGAAAGGCGAGTTGAGAAGTTAAGAAGAGGAAGGAAGACTTAAGCGAGGAAAGGACAAGAAGGGAGGAAAACAAGTAGGAGGAGCTTTTCATAGCTTGCCTGTCCCTCTCTAGATGCATAAGTTAGGCGTACTACTGCAGCCTCTGAGTGCCGGCATTTTCCATATCAAGCGCGGCTATTTCCAACAATTAGGTTAGAATGGTATGTTTGTATAGCTGTGGTACAACGGAATACAGTGCAGTAATGTACTCGAGTAGACTAAACTTACCGAACCCGCTTATCTATACTAGTCTAGTATAAAACAAAAAAGACCCTTAGGCTCTGACATACCGAAAGCTTTAGGGCCTTTAGACCTACCCTTCAGAATAAAAGATACTCCAATCTAATCTTTAAACTAACAATTAGCCCTCTACATCATAGGTAAGGATATCACAGATAAAACTTGGCTCTTCCTGATGGCACCTTCCAGCCTTCCAGCCCTTATGCTCCGTCAGTGGCAAACCCATATTATAAAGTCTTTCATCAGTTTATTCATATAAGTAGGTAGATCTCTGCAGTTTGACTATCTGGAAGACTGCTCATTGGTTATGTAGACGAAACTTAATTCGCCAAGGTTCCCTCTGGCCCTGATAGGTTTTCACTCTTCTTTCGTCATTTGTAGATCGTGAGCTCTAGCCGACGCCCACCATTGCAACGTTGAACAAAATTTTATTAAAGGCCAGGGGTGAATATTTTGCTAATCGAGCAATTGGGATATGTGAGAAATAGAGGTGTAATATTGCCTGAAGCTCACACTTCTGTGAGTATTCGAATTTATGGTTTAGTGGAGTCGTGGTATAGTAGGAGCTCATATATGGGGAATCTACATAAAATTTATTATAATCACCAAAACCACATACCATTCTACTGCCAAGCTAAGTAATAATTCAACGAGCCATTAAATGTGAGGAATGGTCTTCTATCACGCCCCAAAATGTGAACAAAACTACTATGATTAGTAGGGCTCTTGCGAAAGGAAACCTAACTCCAATTTATTCATGTATATACACTACTACACTTGAGCGCTATTATCTCCGGGGGTGTAATTACCACCACCCTTTCCTCAGCTGCTTTGTAACGTCACCACAGACCATCACTCGTATTGTGTTAACTAGTTTGAACGGTAAGTTTACGTAGTACACAGCACAGTATAGCCGAATATACTGTACTCCTGAAATCTCCTATAACCTCACTGGCTACAATCAACTGGCTGGTACGGAAGAGCCCTTTCGATCTAAATCGAGATGTAGGGGGATTGGGGGAGCAGCGGGGGAGGGTGCCTGTGGCATGCTGACGAGGAAAAGAACCACCAAATTTTGTTAGAAATACACAGTTAATCCGGTATAGCGGATAAACATTGTGTATCCAACTTTCCTCTTCTAGTAATGTATTGTACCTAGTCATGGGTCACCCCCTAGTAATTGGTTACTATTTTGATATTCTAAAAAGCATGAAAATTTATTACCACCAACTCACAATTGCTTTGAAGAAGCTGATGTTTAGAGATTTAAAAGTCTTGCATTTAGTGATAATGTATATGAAAAAAAAATTAGCAAAGTAAAATAAACTGCACTGTTCAAACACAAAAGTGATAATTTATGATTCAATCACTGTTTGATAATCAGGACTCGGAATCGGTCCGGAGGCCTATAGCGACTAATCGCCACCAAACTGAAAAAAACATAGCAACAAAAACATAAAAGCATTTTTGCATTAGTGAAAACCAGCTAGTTACTACACAACCAACAAAGCTTTGTGCTAGAAATATAAATAACAAATAGATGGAACCTGAAATTTAATGGTGAAATAAGACAGCCCTAAGGAAAGCACTAGCCCCCATTTTCACAGGTTTGGGCAGGCTCATTCGCCGCATCGCCCGCTACATCACCGGCTAATGTACCCCCCCTGCGGGCGACCACACGAAATACGAAAGGACGCTCCAACAGTCCCTGTCGGAGATCACAGTGAAAAGGCTGGAGCTGAGGAATAAAGGGATGGGACTCGTCGATAAGAGGAAGAGAATGATTACTATCCCGCCTACCCGTCTATTGGCCCGCTTGAGAAAGCCCTACTTAGTATAACAATCTGTAGCATGAATACACATCGATATGAGTCCACTCATTTGCTAGTGGCCTAACCGAACATATCGGCATCTCTCATCTCACAGAAGTCATATTTCCGACAGTGCCCCGTGATCCACCTTATTTTTGTTCCCCTATCTCCGGCCGTCATCCCTAATCTCTGAGTTCTGTGGCGACCCCCTCAGGCTTCTGATACCCCCCCAGTTAATATTCCCTACACAGGACAGTGTCTGGCGGTCACATCTGGCCCCTTCTCCTTGGTATTATTGCCGCCATCGCTGCAGGCCCCCAGACGATTTAAAACACTGCACACTTTTGATCCGATATGAGTGGAACGAATGCAATTTGATTTACTGTAGAGACAAGATGAGAGAGCGGTAATGGGAACAAGTAAAGACTGATGATCATGTAAGAAAGGAAGGAAATACATTGTGCTTTCATCTTATGAGAAACGATATCAAAAGAGAGCGACTAGAAAAACTTTTCCTCCACATGATACAAGTAACTCATAGTTGTAACAGGAGTGCCCCAGATGTTGCTCGTGAGACAAGAAGTATCCCCAGTTCTGAAATGCACCTTATCTCGAGGCAAAGTCCATTATTTGTGGTTCATTCAATTCAAATGGTCGTGATGAGTGCCCAATTCTGGGTTTTCGCGAAGCACTAGGATTAGTTTTTCTCTTTTTCAGGCATTTTTTTCTTCTTCACAAATACTTTATTCTCTGTCACATTAGAATCGTAGAATTCCTTTTCACTTTTCACTTTTTTATTCTCTTAGTTGCTCAACTTTTGTTGTTAATCCAAATTAGTTTTCGTGTTTTCATTGTAATGTTTTTTGTATTTTAGGTTTGGTGGCGATTGGTCGCTATAGGCCTCCGTAGAATGGGTTTCTAGTTAACATAGTGGTCTACTACAAAATAGGAACAAAACCACTATGGCTAGTACGGTTCGTGCAAAACAAGAGAGGCTCACTTAACGACCGTCTAAGCCATCACAAGCCATCACTCACCTAAATTTAAGGTGTTTGAACGGTGAGTTTAAGCAGCGTACGACTCAGCACAATCCAATAGAGTGCAGTACTGTAACCTCCCGTAACCTCATACCGAACACCGCTAAAAAGGCCTCTATAAAAAAATACTTCGATCCCTATGGAGAGGACTAGGGATGATGCGGGGGAGGGTTCCTGATGACATGCGGACAAGGAAAGAAACCCCAATTTTTGTTCTTGGAATAGACAGCCGGCAATGCGGATAAATATTGAGGATCCAACTTTTCTTTTCCTTTGCGGCGCTCGCCGCATGCAATCCTCTATACGCTAACCGAAGCTTCACCGCTAAATCTTGGCTATCAATCACCCCATCTGCTGGTTGGCAATGTGGGTCCCGCTTATTGGAAGGAAGATTGACGAATCGACCAGCACATTCTGCGGGATGCGCTTCTATGGCAGACGACAATAATATTCGAGATTAAATTTTATAGTTGGGGGATACCGTTTTTCGCTATTGCACAGTACCTGATCCCTGAAGGTTTCCGTATAGTATCAACGCAGTGCGGATGGCTTCAAACCACCCTTCAGACCCATGCTTGGAAGAAAGTGGCATGCGTGTATGATCTTGACCGGGCTAAGCCCATATAGGCCTGATCACCTCCTACGATAGCCACAGCTAGTTCTTAGGTTTTGGATATAATTGTACGTATTAATTTTCTTCGTTATACTTGTATCTAAACAACTCGGGGTGGGGAATAAAAACAAAGTGAGCTGTGGAAAAGAAGAAAATAATGGAAATATAATATACAACCAACAAAGAATAAGAATAAATATAACAGAAGCTCCAAGCCGCACGTGCTATCTCAATGCAGTGGGGGTGGGCGGGGTTATTGTGGAATAAAAGGAAAGACGGCGATTACTATAAGACAGTGTTTCAAGCTGCGCGAGAAGGTATGGAGGTAGATAGACAGGGGATAAGAGGTGGGTAGTGAAGGGGACAGGGGCGTTCGGGGTCTTTGGGGGAATAGGACATAGGTTACGCATAGTGAAAAGTCGCCGCAGGCGCTGGGGGTTGAAGTAGCATTATCACTCCCGCACGGCCGTGCATAGTAGCACACTGGCGCGGAGTTTGGCCTTGGATATCGAGTTTTTATGGGTTGACGTTGTCCCGCTCAAGTAGTATTTTCACCACTCCCTCGTGCCCATTCGCCGCAGCACACCAGAGGGGTGTTCGGCCTTGGGTATCTGGCCTGTCGGGATTGACGTCGTCTCGTCCGAGTAGTAATTTCACCACCCCCTCGTGCCCATTCTTGGCAGCCCACCAGAGTGGTTCGCCATACTGATTTGATTTGTTGGGATTGACGTCGTCCCGCTCAAGTAGTATTTTCACTACTCCGTCATATCCACTCTCGGCAGCACACCAGAGTGGTGTTCGGTTTTCAGTATCTGGTCTGTCGGGGTTGACGTCGTCCCGCTCGAGTAGTATTTTCACGACTCCCTCTTTCCCCCTCACCGCAGCGCACCAGAGTGGTGTTTTGCCATGCTTATCTGGTATGTCGGGGCTAATGTCGTGCCGCCCGAGTAGTATTTTCACCACCCCCTCGTGTCCATTCCCAGCAGCGCACCGGAGCGGCGATTTGCCAAATGAATTTTGTTTGTTGGGGTTGACTTCGTCCCGCCCGAGTAGCATCTTCACCACTTCCTCCTGCCCATTCTCAGCAGCACCCCAGAGTGGTGTTCGGCCGTCCCTATCTGGGTTGTCGGGGTTCACGTCGTCCCGTGTAAGTAGTATTTTCACTACTCCATCATGCCCATTCATAGCTGCCCACCAGAGTGGCGTTTCGCCATATATATTTGGTTTATCGGAGCTAACATCGCCCCGCCCAAGAAGTATCTCCACCACCCCCCTGTGCCCATTCTTGGCAGCCCAAAAGAGCGATGTTTGGCCGTATATATCTGGTTTGTCGGGGTCCACGTTGTCCCGCCCGAGTAGTACCTTCACCAACCCCTCGTGCCCGTTCTTGGCAGCCCACCGGAGCGGTGTTTGGCCGTATGTATCCAGTTTGTCGGGGTCTACATCACCCCGCCCGAGCAATATTTTCGCCACCCCCTCGTGCCCATTCCTAGCAGCGCACCAGAGCGGTGTCTCACCGGACCCACTTACTTTATCAGGGTTGATGTCGTCCCATCTCAGCAGCATCTTCACTACTCCCTCGTGCCCGTTCAAGGCGGCCCACGCGAGAGGTGTACTACCTGTGCAGTCTGTTTGGTTGATATCACAACCTCCCATCTCCCTCAAGCTAGCTACAATCTCAGCAATCCCAAAGAAAGATGCACAATGTAAGCCACTGAACAGGGAGAGTTTATCGAAAATATTGAAGGAATGCGACTTTTCTGCATTCAAGAGGATTTCGGTGGATAAGTGGTTGCTATAGTCGTAAAATAGCCTCAGCGCAAGCTGTTTCGCACAATCTGACAGTTCTTTTTTTGCGTGTATTCCCCAATAAAGAGAAGAGTATTCCAGAAAGGGTGCGCTCGAATATAGCGAAGAATATTCCGGAGAGGGGTCCGTATATGGAGGAAGGTCTCGCAGAAAGTGTCTGCGAGAATATCGAGAAGAATATCGCCGAAAGAGTGCCCTAGAATACAGCGAAGAACGCTCCCGAGAGGGTGTGTCGGAAAATTGTGAAGAATTTTCCAGAAGGGGTGCATTCGAATGTTGAGAAGAATTTTCCGCCGAGTGTGGGCCTGAATATAAAGAAGAATATCCTTGAAAGCGTCTGTTGGAATATCGAGAAAAGCCTTCCGGAAGGGGTGTGCCCCCAAGATCGCCAGAGGAACTAGTCGAAAGAGCCTTGACTTGATGGGAATTCAAATAACTTAAGCAGGTTTCTGCCATTGTCGAGTGGGCCCTGCTAAAAAGCTGGGGATGATCACGGAGGTACTCTTGAAGGGTAAAATGGATTAACCGGACCGCGGAAGCCTCCTTGTCTACGACAATAAGTCCTTGACAACATGCTAGCAATGTCTCTTTTGAAGGAACATTGTCGCAATCGAGATCGGGCGATCCTATTTCGACTCCTAGAGCATTTCGCAATTCTTCGACCTTCAGGGGCCGCTCCGCGTGAGAGATCCACATCAAAGTGGCGATTCCGAGCCTCGATTTCTCCTCGCCCTGTCCCTTTATCCTACTCAACATCTCATCGTAGGCACCCCCCAACCCTAAGCCGTTAGTCACTGCGTTGAGCCTTTGTCGCCTGCGACTGATTGTGGTTTCCTTCAGGACTGCATCAATATTCAAGGAGACTAGTAGGAATCTAGATATGTATTTGTTAGTGGATGGCTTAATGTAGTCCTCCGGTGTCTTTGCTTCTACTGGAGGACCTACATTTCAGAAATGTCTTCGCCAATTTTCTTCAGGATGTCCGCCTCCAGGCTATTGTCCATCTCTTTCCGCATTGTGTCTTCATTTAGTTTATTGTGGAGATAACTGATGATTTCATGTCTCCTAGGGGTGACATGTATAGTCGCTACTCTTCCAGAAAAGTAATTCCCGACCTCAGCCTCAATGTGCTGTCTTCCTGCCACAAACACCCGAGTGTTTGAAGACCTTTCTAGAATTTGATTTAGCGAATCAAGAATCTTGACTCTATATCTTGCAATACATTCATCGAGAGCATCGATGCATATGAATGTGCGCGTTTCGGAAGTGATAGCTTGCAGCATCTTCACAATATCGGTAAGCTGCGGTCCCCGCCCACCAATGGCATTTTTTTGGCTTAGGTATGCTCGTGATATCTCGTTCGGGATCTTCTCCAGTCCACAAATCAGCTGTTTCAGCAGGGCGCCCAGCACACTCGTGGGGGACTGATCCTTGCGGGCCGCAAAGTCAAAATAAAAGCATGCAACAGTGGTATTCTGTCCCTTAGCCTGATCACATAGCCAGTCTATAACCAACGAACTAATATCACAGCTTGTCAGCACTTTCCCTTTTTCTCCCATTCATCGGGGTTCGCCCTTGTTACCTAATAAACGTCTTGCCAACCCCGGGGCCTCCATGGCAAAACAAGACTGCGTTATTGGATTCACTTCCCCCACCACCGGCGTGCCAGCTTCTGAATTCTTCGGTTTGCAACACCCATTCGCCAACATCTTTGACCCGGCTCTCTTGAATGTCCTTGTGCCGTAGTCTGGGCTCTAGTGGCGATAACCAGGTCAATATCTGAGATCCGTCACCGACAAAAGTATAGTTCCACACGTTATTAAAGGCGTTGTTATAATTGAAGGCGTTTCTATTGTTGTTATAAAAGCGATATTGAGACATCTTCGCTGTTCGGAAACTAGCCGAGGATGAATACGGTAATTAAACTAGTCTGTTGAAGAAATCTCTGGGAGCTAAAGAAGAGCAGGATCTTTTGCTGAACCCCTTAGATACTGAAGGGCCGTCGAATCAATTTCCCACGGGGCATTGTCAACAGCACTCTGGATATTTAGCAAGAATGCCACGACCCTTTAAATTCTCTCTGGAGGCGAGGCACAAATCCTTTGCTATGATGAACCAACACCCGTGAGTGCCACAAGTAGAATAATCTCGCTTGGTGTACATAAAAATAAATCAAGCCCCATAGATGAATTAGTCAAAAAAACAAATATCCCCTAACTTACTCGCATTGGACATGACCCCTACTGCTTACCGATCCCGGCAGTGCTGCTAGGCAAGTGGGGCTTTGTCTTGGCTTGACCTGATCTACCGGTACTCGAGTATGAAAAGAAACCCCTACCGGTGTGGGATGGGGCACTCGTATAGGGTAGTTTTAGCAGTCTAGGGAGCATTTGGATACGCACTAGAACCCTATGTTTGTAGATAGCTTGGCGTGCAGAATTCTCTGCACATAAGCGTCTTGTCTCTTTCTTAGTTTAGTCGAGCGCAACAACACACACTCTCTCCATAGTAATTGCTTCTTCACCTCCACTCTATTGGGCTTGGTTTCCTACGTGCTTCTCTATCTCCCTATCGCCTACGTTACACAGT
>Ga0307507_10007918_pt1 | contig 15031 bp, 9 predicted proteins | sample 7_EM_MG_FD_207223 | JGI IMG/M metagenome (GOLD analysis project Ga0307507, IMG submission 207223) | Populus trichocarpa ectomycorrhiza microbial communities from riparian zone in the Pacific Northwest, United States - 7_EM | ecosystem: Host-associated > Plants > Roots > Unclassified | place... | reverse complement strand
TCCTGTCTCCTATTTTGGCATATATTTGTACATGGAGTTATTGAATCCCACTTAGTGCGATGGTGAATTTGATGACCTGTAATTTAAATTAGATAAAGTTTTATTTTGAATCATTTTAAATATTGATTTAGTCATACTTTAAATGATCTAATATATTAATATGATCAAACTCAAGTGAGATCTGACTAGATCAATTTCAAGAAATTAAAAAAAACAACTAGAAACAAAATTTTTTGAGATAAAATATTAACTTGATAATTCATGGGTTAAATTAGTTTAATTTAATAACATTATAATACAAAGTTATTAAATCTGGTTGGACCAAGTATCCAGTTAACGGATCACTGAATTGACCCATCAAGGGTTTAATATATCATGGATTCATCTATGTCATTGGTGGATATCTGGGTATCAAAAACATTGATATTTATTACCATAATATATATTACAGGTTCCCATTTCTATCACACTAGTACAGCTCTTGAGCAAACATATGCATAGAAAATAAACGAGGAAAATGTTTCAAAGAGATAACCATATTATTCATTGTCAATGCTATTCTACTCCGCCTTGAACCGTACTCTTCATTTGCCAATGTAATGGACTCAAGCACCTGCAGAATGCAGCAGTACAGAATTAGAAATATTCATTAATAATCTTAATTTCTTCGGGAGTTACACTATAATAATAGAAATTTACCTTCGCGTAATGAAACGTTTTCATGCTGTCCACGGATCCTGGTTCCAGAAAGGATGTCCCTAATTCGATGCAATTCGGCCACAACAATGCTCATATCCATCCTCTCTCGTGGCAACTCTACAGAACAAGCAACTCCTATCTTGATAATTGAAATCAGACATTCGAGGATTTTTCCAGTTTCAATATGGTTCATCCTATGAGAGGAATGGATACTCCTTTCCACATCTTCTCGGAGAAGTATTGGTTCCACGACCTCCGAAACTCGGCCATGCAATGCCATTTCAGCATAATTGTGAAGGTTCAGCCCATCTTTAAACATGCCTTCTGTAGGTCTTTTTCCTGTAAACATCTCCAACAACAAGATGCCAAAGCTGTACACATCCCCGTAAGTTGACACATCGCTGCCCACACCATACTCTGCAAAATTCATATGAACAGATGCAAATAGTTGTTTACGGCCTTAGCTTAGATCATAAACTGAGAAAATAGAACTAGACACTAATGAAAATACTTCTGATCGCACCTGGTGCTGCATAGCCGATGGTGCCTTTCAAACCAACGGAGCTGGTCTGTCCCGAAGATAATTGATGGGAAACTTCTGGACGAAGCCTTGCTAATCCGAAGTCCCCAACACAAGCAGTCATTTCAGCATTTAAAAGAACATTGCTGGGCTTCAAATCACAATGGACAATAGGTGTTGATCCGCAGTGTTGGTGCAAATAGTTGAGCGCATTAGCCACATCGATTGAAATATTTAACCTCTGAATGAGATTCAAACTTCTCAGCTCTTGTGCGTTGTTTGGCTGATGAATTGGATGCAACCATTCTTCTAGACTTCCATTGACCATGAGCTCGTAAACTATAGCCTTGAAATCGTTTCCTTGAAAATCAATGCTAGAGCATGCACTTACTACTCTAACAAGATTTCGATGCCTGATGTTTACCAAGGCTGCACATTCTGCCATGAAACTCCTGGAAGCTCCTTTGCGTAAAAGGTTAAGTACCTTCACTGCAACAGCCATTCCATCCGGAGGAAGGATTCCTCTGTAGACTGAACCAAAACTGCCAACACCGATTGAATTGGCCGAAGAGAATTCATTAGTTGCTAGAAGGAGATCTTGGTAGGCTACTCTCCTAAATGGTATCCCCCATGAAGATGTACTAGAAGCCTGCTTATCTTTTGTTTTTCTAAAGAAATAGAAAAGTATGGAAGAGGCCAACAAGATTACCACGAGCAAGCCCCCAGACATTGCGACGATCAATATCTTAGTAGAAGATTTCAGCTTTGCCGACTCATTGGTTGTGCATCTGGACAGATTCAATTGAGGTATACCTCCACAGAGCTTCTTGTTTCCTGCTATGGAAATCACACTTATATTGCCAAAGACACCTTTCGCGGGCACCTGACCTTCAAGGTCGTTAAATGACAGATCCAGACTCTCTAACAACTTTAAGTCTCCCAAAAACCTGGGAATTTGGCCACTAAAGTTGTTGTAAGAGAGATCAATAACTTTAACTGCTCTCAAAGAACTCAGAGACTCAGGAATGGACCCTTTGAAAAAATTACCCTTCAAACTCAAAAGCTCTAAACTCGCGCAACTACCAAGACTATGGGGAATCTCACCGGATAACCTATTTTTAGAAACATCTAGCTCACCAAGATGCACCAGATTACCCACTTCCAAGGGAAGAGAACCTGTCAGATGATTTTCAGATAGGTTTAAGGAAAATGTTCCTAAAGGGATACTTAGTAATTCTCTGGGTATGGGACCGCTCAAATTATTATTAGAGAGACCCAACTCCAACAAGTTTTGGCAATTTCCAAGATTCGATGGGATACTTCCATGTAAACTATTGAGTTCTAAATGAGCAGCAATTAACGACGTCATATTGCCTACAGATGATGGGATACTGCCTGAGATTTTATTTTGATCTAGATATAAATAACCTAAATTTTGTAATTTACCAATAGAACTTGGTATCATACCGCTCAATTGATTTGACTCCAAGCCCAAAGCAACCAGGCTGATGAGATTTCCAATCCCATCTGGAATTGTTCCACGTATTTGGTTTCTCCCAAATCCCATCATCCTTAAATTTTTGGAGAAGTTGCCAAGTGTTTCAGGAAGTACCCCTCCTAAATGGTTGCCAGCTATCTCAAAAATTTCCAAAACGGTGTTGTTTTCCAGGGGGTAGAGAAAACTCAGGTCATCGTCCTGGCCACTTCCAAGATCATTGTAACCAATTGACAGGTGCCACAAGTAAGGCAAGCTTCCTAGGGCGGGTACTTTCCCAGTGAAGAAGTTGTCTGAGAGTTCAACATTAGAGAGATTTGAGGCATTAGAGATTGTCATGGGAATCAGTCCACTGAAGCGGTTTGTGTGAACTAGAAGGATTTCAAGATTTGGAAGGGTGTGGCCCAAGTCAGGAGGCAGAGTCCCATGAAGTTGATTCATTGGCACAGCAAAATTAGTAAGAGTAGAGAGATTGAATATGGAAGGAGGGATTGTACCACTCAAATTATTGATGCCGAATGAAAAGATTTGTAATCTTTTCAATCGCCCTATACTATTTGGAATAACTCCTTTCAAATTATTCCCCATCCCACGAATTTCTACGATAGATGAAAGGTTTCCAAATGAAGGTGGTATTTCGCCGACCAGATCATTCATTTTAAAATTTAATACTTTCAATTTTGATAATGATTCTAGTCGTTCAGGAAGCTTACCAGTGAGATTGTTGCCCTCTAAACGAAGGGCAAGGAGATTTGTGCAGCTTGAAATGTTAACAGGGATTTCACCACTAAACGAATTGTTACCTAGTCTCAACATTTGTAGCCGAAACAAATGACCCAGTTCTTCAGGGATATTGCTGCTCAAGCTATTGTTTTCCAGGTTCAGTAGCCTAAGGAAACTCAAGTTGCCAATAGAGGGAGATAGGCCGCCCACCAGTTTATAAGAGTGCAGGTCAAGCTCTACAACTCGCTGATGTCTGCGTCCACATGTAACACCAGACCACTCGCAGAAGTGGAAGGATTCGTTCCACGAGTTAAGTGCACCAAAGGGATCATCTGTAATTTGAGCCCTGAAAGCTAGCAAAGAGAGTTTGTCTGTCTCATTTCCTCCATGTAATGTGAAGGAAAACGAGTGCCCAGTCACTTGCAAGAAAACTATCCACAAAATGCATGAATTCATGCTTGGTAGCTTTCTTTAATTAAGTATTAAAGATATGATTAAAGTGATTCTAAGTTTATGCATATATATATATATATATATACAAACATGGAAAGTGCTAAGGTAAATGACAATATAGTTGTGCCCGCGCAAATAATCAACAGCTCGAGCCCACAATGATGTTAAGTTGTACGCAATTTTCTTGGTGCCATTAATGTTGAATTCTGTGAAAATGAAGGCCGAGGCCCTTCAACACGTTTTCTACCGTGCAAAAGACTGCAAGGAATCTCCGGTCAATGTGGACCATGATTTTCAAGCGGCCAAACTTGGTTTCCAAATTTCAATCCCTTGATTTTCAAACTTTTGCAGCTAAATCTCAGGTGGTAAGATATTTTGGGTGGAATTCAATACTGTTATAACATTGTGAACAAATGAATTTTCTAGACTTTTTTTTTTTTTTTTTTTTGATCTGAGGAAACTCCATCCTCTGAAAAGTGTACTTTGTGGGTCCAAGTAAGCGAGTAAAACCCCGGCTGTTCCAGGCTCTTACAAGAGATGCACGTCCTGACTCGAACTCGAGACCTGCTGTGCAGATCTCAAGCTTTTTACCATCATGCTACATTCTTTGAGGACTAGAATTTTCTAGACTTTTAAAGGAAAATATAGAAAAGGAACTGCAAAAGCTACCGGAAAATCTAGAACCAAGGTGCTAGACATTTCTGTTCATTAATACCTTCTAATACTTTTTTTTCCTGTTATAATATTGTATCTTTATTTTATTATTACTCGCTTTTTAAAAAAAAAATCATTTAAAGCAAGAGTTATCTTTATTTTCATGGTAGTACCATAATTGAATAACTGTTTATTTACAAGAATTTTATGTTACACTCAAAAAAATCACTAAAAATATAGAGTAAGAAAGAAGAATACGCAGCTTACCAAGAAGGAGCAAGTGCGGACCCAGTGAAGAAGTTGTCTGAGAGTTCAACAACATTAGAGAGATTTGAGGCATTAGAGATTGTCATGGGAATTAGTCCACTGAAGTGGTTTGTGTGAACTCGAAGGATTTCGAGATTTGGAAGGGTGTGGCCCATTTCAGGAGGCAGAGTTGATTCGTTGGCGCAGTAGAATTAGCAAGAGTAGAGAGATTGAACCGGCTAAGGTCCGGTTATACGAGTTAATCCGAGTCAACCAAAATCAATCTTGAAAAATTTAAAAAAAATTAAAATTTTAATATTTCATATGAAAAAATTAACAATTTATGTTAATATAAGCTATACATGTTATAAATAATGAAGTTTAAAAAATTATTTTAAAAGGTTTTTTGTTCCACTTTGAAAAGATACCATTTTAGTATGTTATCTTTTTAAGTTGAAGTATTTAAACCAAAAATATTTTTTATCCCATATTGAAAAAACATAACGTTTTTATTGTGAATATAGAGTATATATACTAAAGGGCTTCAAATCCCATATTGAAAAAATAAAATATTCTTATAGTATTTATATAGTGAACTTTGAAAAGGGTTAATAACCAATTAAAAAATATATAAAAAGAGAGTTCTCTGGTTAGGAGAAAAAATACATTTGAAAAAAAAAGGTCTCAACCGGGTTTTGTCAGGTCACGGGTTTTGCCGGATTTTTGTTAATCCCAGTCTTTTACCTTACCTGGACCAATCCAGCCATCGGGTCGACCCGGTCCCTGGCCGACCCGCTGGGCTGATCCGGGTTTAATAACTATGGTAATGATAGACTGTTTGTAATTGTGACAACAATTATTTTTTAAAAATATTTTTAGTTTGAAAATGTATTAAAATAATATTTTAAATTTGGTATATTAAAATGATTTAAAAATATAAAAATAATTAATTTAAAAAAAATTATTTTTTTATTAAAAACTTTTAAAACAAAAATTAAAAGAGGCTATAAATAAAATTTCTTCCCAATTGCACGTTAAGCTAATGTGCACATACATGTACCACTTGTTATACTTTAATGGTAGCACGCATGACATGACTAATTAAGAGTATATTTTGTAATGCAGTTAAATATGTATTTTTAAAAAATTTAAATAATTTTTTTAATTTTTTAGATATATTTTTATAATTTTGATACGCTGATGTTAAAAATAAAAATAAAAATATATATAAAATATCTTTTAATATATTTTAAATTAAAAATATTTTTAAAAACATTATCATCGCATTGGTAAACACAAACTAAGTTTGAGATTATTTTACTTCTCCCAATTTTAACTAAAAGTTTTAAATTCTATCCCAAATAGGTTTTTTTCTTTTTATTTATGTGAGAATTACATCAACAACAAATTGATATGCAACCATACGCTAATTGTTTTAATTCACAGCAGTTTTCCAAGATTAATTTGAGCTAATTATTTTGTATTGGATTATAATAAAAACATATCTAGTTATGATTTTTTTTTCATTTCTCATAATAATTCTAGCTATATCTAGCAAAAACATTTTTATATCAGATATACATATATTTCTTTTTAATAATAATAATAATAATAATATATCGTATATCTTGCACTCTCTAGCTTAAAACATATCACAATTTGATTTAATTTAATTTAACGCTTCAAAAAGGAAATAAGGACGAACTTTCACATCATTTTCAACACAAAAGTCTAGTTTTTATATATATATATATATATATATATATAAGATTTACATGAAAATAATATCTCCAGACATGTGACAAGACACATGTCAATATTATTATTAGCCAATCTTCACGAGACTTGCTTCTGCAATAGAAGCACCGGGCACCATCCGTCTGTTATATTTTTTTCCCCTGATGATTTTTGCCAAAAGTTACTCTAATTAGAATCACTTCGTTTTTTGTATTTTTCTTAAAAATAAAAAAGTATATTATTCATAAATAGCATTAATTTTCTAATTAAATTATATCATGATTCAAAAATCAAATTCCAATAAAAAAATATATCTTGATAATTTTTATCTGACTGTAAATAAAATAAAGGAATAATTAATTTACTATTTTTTTTTATAAAAACTTCACAATAAAAAAAATATTTTATTTTCATTGAATATTTAGGAGAATGTTTTTTAATGCTCGTAGACCACCTTATGATTACAAACCACCACAGTCTAATACTACAGCAGTAGTTTCATCAGATTCTTTCATCAATCCTAGTACTTTAACTAAGCAATTTAAGAAGTTTCTCTCCTTATATCCACAATCTATATCTGTTCCTTCTTCCATAGACAAGTTGCCTCATAGTTCTTTAGATATATATATCATTTTGAATGAGTCTTAGATTCTGGTACTTTACATCATATATCTCCAAATTCTTTATCTTTTGCTTCTGTGTCTCTTTCATTTTCTATTCTTGTCATAACCGCTGATGACACTTTTAAGCATTTAACAAGTGTTGGTTCTGTTGTCATACCTTACTTTTTTCTTCTTAATTTTTATTTTATTTGAAAACTCACATTGAATCTTGCTTTATTGGTCATTTATGCGATTATGGTAATTATTTAGTCATCTTTTCCTCTTTTTTTGTTGTTGTTGTGTGCAAGGTCTGCAATCCCAATAGCTGATTGGGACAGGCCATAGGAAGGGGGGACTATATATTTTGGATGAATTAAAAGTGGCAGTTGTTGCTACTAATAGTGTGCTAGTTGCTACTGCTACTAGTGTTGACTTGTCTTTTTTTTGTTTAAGTCCTTCTTCTTCTAATTTTTATTTATAGCATTTTCATCTAGGTCATGTTTTGCCTTCTCGTTTGAGATTTTTGGCATCCACTAGAGCTTTAGAAAATTTGCAAACTTGTGATATTTCTGATTTTAGTGGATATAAACTGACAAAATTGTTTGCTTTACCTTTTAATCGAAGTATTTCTATTTCTTCTTCTCCAATTGATTTGATTCATTCTGATGTATGAGGACCTTCTCCTGTTACCACAAAAGGAGAATCTCGATATTATGTTTCTTTTATTGATGATCATACTTTTATTATTTGATTTATTTAATGTAACATCAATATGAATTCCTTGACATATATAGCCTTTCACGCTCGTGTTAAAACTCAATATTCTACTGTTATCTAATGTTTTAGGTGTAATTTGGGTAGGAAATACACCTTTAATAAATTTTATGAGTTCCTTGCCCTAAATGGAACTATTCATCAAACTTCGTGTACAGATACTATTGAGCAAAATAGCGTTGCTGAAAGAAAACATAAACACTTGTTGAAACTGCTCGTTCTCCCTTGTTGTCTGCTTCTGTTCCTAGTGTGTTTTGGGGTGAAGTTGTTCTTACTGTTGTAGGTTTGATTAATAAAATTTCATCTTCTTATATTTCAGGTTTTTCTCCTTTCAAAAAGTTGTATGGGTATGCCCCTGATTATTTTTTTTTAGAGTTTTTGGTTGTACTTGTTTTGTTTTTCATGCTCATGAAAAACACAGCAAGTTGTCCTCTTAATCTGTTATTTATGTCTTTCTAGGTTATGGTAAAGGTAAAAAGGAGTATCATTATTTTGATCCAATATCTCAGAAACTTTATGTGTCTTATCATGTTGTCTTTTTCGAGCATATACCTTTCTTTTCTATTCTATCCATTACTCATAGCTTAACTAGATTTGATCTTATTCGTATAGATCCTTTTTTTAAAGATTCTGATAATTTATCATCTCGAGTTTCTAGTACTTCAATCCTTATTTTTATGTTCTTACCCCCATTACCTTTACATTCTACTCGACCAATTTGTACTGACCATTCTGCAGGTATTGCCACTTTACTCTCCGGTACACCTGAAGCTCTCTTTACTTCTATGGTCCCTCAAGCTCTGTTTGAGATTGTGAATCCTCCTTTATGTCAATCCATATGCATTTGTAAGTCCATAAAGTTACTATATTTTTTCTATTCTTGTTATTCTTCGTCTTTTACTTTCTTTTTAGCTTTTATTCAGTGTCTCTCTAAGCCTTCTTCCTATAAAAAGAAAATTCTTCATCTTCTTTGGCAGTAAGTTATAGATGAGGAACTTTTAGCTTTGCATAAGACAGATACTTGTGATTTGGTCCCTTTACCTCTTGGTAAGAGTTAATTGGTTGTCGTTGGGTGTATAAGATCAAGACTAATTCTGATAGATCTATTGAGCAATACAAAGCTAGGTTAATTGTAAAAGAAAACTCTGAACAGTATGGTATGTATTATGAGGAGATATTTTCTCCTGTTTCAAAAATAACTACTATTTATACTTTTATTGTAATAGCTTTGGTTCATCAGTGGCATGTCTCTCAACTTGATGTTAAAAATACCTTCTTGAATGGAGATCTTCAAGAAGAAGTTTATATGGTGCCCCTTCCTAGTGTTTCATATGACTATAGGTATGTTTGCAAGCTCAAGAAAATGTTATATGGTCTTAAACAACCACCTCGTACTTGTTTGAGAAATTTTCTATTGTGATCTCTTCCCTTAGATTCGTTTCTAGTACTCATGATTCTACTCTTTTTGTTAAGTGCACTAATACAGGTCGTATCATTCTGTCTTTATATATTGATGACATGAATATTATTGGTGATGATATTAATGGTATTTCAGTTTTGAAGACAGAGTTAGCTAGAAGTTTGAAATAAAGGATTTGGGTTCTTTATGATATTTCTTGGGTATTGAGGTAGCCTACTCACCTAGAGATTATCTTCTTTCTCATTAAAAAATGTTGCAGATATTCTTGAACGGGTTAGACTTACTAATAATAAAATTGTAGATAATTCTATTGAGTTTACGCAAAGTATTCTTCTTCTAATAATTTACTTTTTTCAGATCCTACTTTATACCATACTATTATTGGGAGCTTGATATATCTCACTATTACTCGTCCAAATATTACCTATGTTGTTTATGTTATTAGTTAGTTTGTTACTTCTCCTATTACTGTTCATTGAGCAGTTGCTCTTCGTATTTTGAGATATTTTCAGGGTACAGTCTTTCAAAGTCTTTTATTTCCATCCATCTTTTTCTTAGAGCTGCGTGCATACTCTGATGTTGATCATGACAGTGATCTCCCACAGATCGCAAGTCTATTAGTGGTTTCTATATCTTTTTGAGTGATTCTCTTATTTCTTGGAAGAGTAAGAAACAATCTATTGTTTCTCAATCTTCAACCGAAGCTGAATATCGTGCTATGACATCTACTACCAAAGAGATTGTTTGGTTACATTGGTTACTTGCAGATATGCGAGTTTCTCTTTCTCATCTCACTCTTATGTATTGTGACAACCAAAGTTCTATTCAAATTGCTCACAACTTATTTTTTCATGAATGAACTAAGTACATTAAGATCGATTGTCATCTTATTCGTCATCATTTCAAGCATGACACAATTACTTCGCTCTTTGTTCCTTCTTCTTTGCAGATTGCAGTTTTTTTACCAAATCGCATTCTATTTCCCGCTTTTGTTTTCTAGTTGGCAAACTCTCGATGCTTATAGCTTCCACATCGTGAGTTTGAGAGGAGATATTAAGAGATATAGGGTTATTTTGTTTTATTGTTTATTAAGGGTAGAATAGTCTTTATATTTTCTTTTCAGTTTTATTTGTTTAGCCTGTATATAGTCTCTTTGTATTTAAGTTAAACTTATTTATTTTGATTGCATTATGTTGTATCAATGAAACCCTAGCTTTCTCCTTTTTTATTTTGATATTTCTCTTTATTTTTCTGGATTTTTTAACAATATACAACTCTTTGTAGCAGGAATATTTCCTGTTTTGGTTATCTTTTGAAAATGAAAACCTTCCGATCATCAAAAAAATAAAAGAAAAAGGATGTTGGGACTAGTCTACTGTATTTAATTGGATCAAATATATGTCATTGTTTTTGCAAAAGTGATGAATTTAAAGGTTTTGCAGAGGAAGTTTGGACAATCCAATGATAGAACTCTTTTGCAGCTGCTTTTCCTGTTAGGAATTGCTGCTTTATTTGCTTCAGTACTTGACTTGTTTACTTATCTAAATAGTTTTTGTTAGCATTCATCTTATTCTCAACAGAGCCTGATCATGGTTTCATGTCTTTGTGGCATAAGATTTCCTGTTTGTGCTAAATCTGCTGCTTACCTCCATTCTGTAGTCTTATAATTGCTTAGTTATTGTCTAAATTTTTCATTCAGGAAGATAAATCATGTAAGAAGTTTTGTACCTAAAACCTTGTTGTTATATTCCTCGATGTACTTAATCAGACAGATTTTCAACATGAAATCGGACAACCTTAAGTACTGCTTAAGTGAAGATACAAAAAAAGAAAAAGAATTCAACAATGGCTCTCTGAGTTCATAACTGGCAAATATAACTTTACTGTTTCCGTTGTAGAATGTATTCTATATGAGACAAATATCAACACAACACAACATAAGCAATGCTATTGTTGAGCAGACATATTGGTTCAGTTGATGGCAGGACTAGGTCCAGATGGTGGCAGTGGTGCACCTTTTGGAAGCTTTGCCCCAATGGTTCTAACGCCTGCCTCGTAACTGTTCTCGGTTTGGAATCCTGAAAGCTTCCCCCGAGGCAGCGGCCGAGCCTGGGAATTTCCCATGAGTGCACAAACCAGAGATAGAGCAACTAGGAAGCATATGAAATTCATGCAGCTGTTTGAGCCCCTCATTTTATGTATGCCTAATGTTTGACAGGACAAGGTTATTTATAGGCGCCCTTCAGAAAATAATTGGCCAGGTTTTGCTTGCATGAAATGTGGGCGGCTTGTCAACAAGGATTTGGGTACATGAAATTATTTATTTATTCAATGAACTAGCCGATAAAGTATCTGTCCTCACATTTCTAAATCCAAAAAGTGCCCAAATGCATCCTCTCTTTTTTTTATGACAAAACGCTCTCAACTTCTGTCCATACGTGACTCAGAAGCATCAACACCAACTAACATCAAGCAGAAGTCAACCTTTATTAATCTTATATCACCATGGAACAAAATCACTTCAGAACTAAACAATTTCCATTTACCTATAAAACAAAGTCTATCCTTAAATATTTCGTATCATATATAGTGGACAAACGAAACTTCAAAAGCTTGTGGCACCACGTTGGATTGATAGTTAACACATTCAAGAATGTCAACTACTAGGAAATATATTTTCGTAAACAAAGTCAAACTACACTTGCTTCTTGCTAGCGAGCTTGGGTAAAATTCTAGAGGCTTCATGTGCTGGAAACCATCATTCTGTCTTGATTAAGTTGAAAACTTTCAAACTATACCTGTCTCTTGCTGGCTTGGATTAGGTTTGAGAATTTTCTTTCTTCAGTTTCTGAAAATAGACAAGACTTGTCATCACTTTTCTAGCTTGTTTTTGTTTGGTTTTCATGTTATTCATGATATCTTCAATCTAGCTTCTTGACATGATTTTCATGTTCTTCTAGTCTGTTGCTTAATTCCTCTTTGTAACTTTTGGAGTGCCGAAACTGCTGGCTTGTTGAAGGGCTGGTCTTGTTTCTTCCTTACTAATATTAATATTTCATTCCTTATAAATGGATCAAAAAACATTGAGGCAATTCAAGTATTATGTACCTAAAACTATTCATGCCCACTTAAATGTTAATCCTGTGATGCACTTATTCAGAAGCAGATTTTCAGTACAAAATCCTGCATATATATACAAAGCTCAACTACTTATTTCTAATCATTATATCTCAGGAAGAACACCAAGCTGTCTGCTAATTCACATGAGTTTAAAGGCACACAAGTCACAACGCGCTTAATCCTTATAATTAATGACACTGCAACGTCCAAATAGGACTGTCCATGAATTGAGCTCTTAAATCAATTTGTAAGGCTCTATTAAGCAACGGCACTGCTTAACAGATATGATCAGTTGATGCGAGGGCTGGGTCCAGATGGTGGTAATAGAGCACCTTTTGGTAAGCATTGCGCCGAGGCTAAAGCTCGCATCATCTCAGTTTTCTGTGTGGAATCCTGAAATCTTCCTCTGAGGCAGCTGCCGAGCCTCAAAACTTTGCATAAGAGCACAAACCCTAGCTATAACAAAGAGGAAGCATATGAAATTCTTGCACCTGTTTAAGCACCCCATTTTTTGAATACCTCCAGTTTGACAAACAGGTTATCTATAGCAGCAATGCAGCAAATGACCAGGTTTTTCCACGCAGGAAATGCTGGTCAGCTTGTCATCTGGCTTTACGTTCTTCTCTGAAGCAAAAAACTGTGTCTCCTCGTTTTTAATGCTAACAAACATTCTCTTCTGTCCATAACTAAGAAGCATTACCATCTAATATTAAGAAGTCAACCTAATTTTATATCGCTATTGGAAAAAAGTCACTTATGAATTTAAATCAATTATAATTTATTAAAGAAAGTTTGTCTTTTAATCTTCCATATCATATCATGGTGGCAAGGCCTAGCCTTTTCAAGTTGGCGTCTCTTGGCATTTTAAATAAACTCTCCACAGCCGATCCAAATGGAGAGTACACTATCATTTACTCTCGCAAGTAAACACTACTTATACACTACTTTGTATTATTAATTAATTTTAATTAAAAAAATAAAATAATAAGATTCAAATAAAAATAATAAGATTTAAACTCATAATAATTTAATAATTAAAATTAATATCATGACTCAAAATATAAATTTAAAATCAAATAATAATATAAAAGTCTTTTTCTCCATGGACGTTCTCTTTCAAAACAACTAGGAGAAATATTGTTTTTTAAATGAGTAATGGGTCTGCTAGGAACTATTCCCATTAACTACATAACATTCAGCTTTGATCTTTAGCAGCTGAGTTTTGCAGCTTTCAGTGGCTTCTCTATTCTCTTTGCTTGACTAGTTTCTTTTTGAGAGCTTGAAGTTATGGTGGGTTTTATTTTTGCATTTTGCATTTTGCTTTCATATTGTTGTGATAGTTTCATGCTGTTTGCTTGTAGCTAGCAGTGCTAATCTTGTTCCTTTCTTTTTGTAGTGATTTTTTTTTCAGAGGGAGAGATCAGAGGGATCAGTATGGCTGAAGTTTTGTAACTAAAACTAATCATACCTACTTAATTGTTAATTCCCTGCTAGCTGTACTTGACTAAACTGATATAAAATGTGACACACAACAATTGATTACTTCTTAACCATCATGTCTTAGGAAGACCACACCATCTAATGTTGACACACAACCCATCCCACCTAATACCTTTGATGCTTTTGTCACTGTAACCAAGTAGGACGAAGTTGTCCATTTGAGCTCCAAATTGATCTCTAGCTTCTATGAAGAAGAACAGTAAAGCAGTGGAGTATAATAGCAGCCCACTTGGATAGTTAGAATTAAAAGAAATGTGTGGCCAAAAGCAGAAGCGGTATGAGAAATAAAAATAATGAATCTATATATAGAATGTTATGCATAAATCCTCTATGAGAGTAGACAGTAGTACTATAAACTAGACAACAAAGAATATAGCAAGCCTCTCTTAGTTCATCACTGCCTAGTATAACTTAACCTCTCTTAGTAAACATCCTATTCATCATGCATGAGAATCCGCAGAGACTTTAGCAAATGCCATCATCGAACGTCTAAAACTGAATCAGTTGATGATAGGGCTAGGTCCTGAAGGTGGCAGGGGTGCACCTTTTGGTAACATCGCCGCAAGGTTCCTAAGAGTTGCCTCATGTGATGAATTCTGAGCTTGGAATCCTGGGACGTTCATGTGCAGCAGCGACCTAGCCTGGGAACTTCCGGGGAGTGTTAAAACCAGCGCAAGAACAACTAGAAAGCATATGAAATTCTTGCACCTCTTTGAGCACGCCATTTCTTGTGTGCCTAATGTTTGACAAGACAAGGGTTATATATATATAGGAAAGAAATTATGCTGCAAAATGACCAAGTTTATTACGCATGAAAGGTGGGCCGGCTTGTCAACTGGGATTTGGTACAGGTAATGTTTTTTTGAATAACTTGCCGGCAAAATGGCCTTGCTGTACATTCTTTTCCGCCGAATGGTAATCCGAGAAGACTTTCTTTCACTAAAATGTGGATTCCGATGGGGCCGGCTGGTCATTTTTGTCAAGAGACTAATTTGTAATTGGATATGTGTTTAAGTATTCTAAGCATATAGATTAATATTTTTTTTTTATTATTATATTTTTTTTTTTTGATTTACGTGGGGTGTCTG
>Ga0307507_10007917_pt1 | contig 15032 bp, 4 predicted proteins | sample 7_EM_MG_FD_207223 | JGI IMG/M metagenome (GOLD analysis project Ga0307507, IMG submission 207223) | Populus trichocarpa ectomycorrhiza microbial communities from riparian zone in the Pacific Northwest, United States - 7_EM | ecosystem: Host-associated > Plants > Roots > Unclassified | place... | reverse complement strand
TATATATATATATATATATTTTTCATTTCTAAAAGGTAGAAAAAAGAAAAGGAGTTTTTTAAAAGAAAAAGAAGACCAGATTAAAGACGGTCAATGTTAGCCAAGAGCTTACATTAAATAAACTTTTTTATCATCTTGAGAAATCCTATTAAGTTGAATAATCTTTTTTCCCTCAATGCTCTTGGTACGCTTATCCAAAATATTTTACCAGCGACCAGAGAGATGCAATCTATGGAAGACCCGTGAGTGGATCGATTCAAGATTGTACATAGCACCTTGCTAGCATTAAAATATCCCATGTTATTTTAATTTTGCGTTCCTTATTTTGACCAGTCAACAATTAAAAATAAGACGGAAAGCACTATCACCCTGCTGCCACCAACAACCAAATCACAATAAATAAATTATTCCTCCACCAACACTCAACTCCCCGTCTCCTTGTGGTTTAATCACAATAAATAAATGATTCTTTTAAATACACCTCTTCAAAAATGAAGACCATAGAATCTTTAGTTTGACCACCCTTGAACACAAACAGTATTCAAATTCTAGTCACGCAATCCCAGCATCTCTCGGCCTCCTCAATTAATACCCACAAATCCTTTATCGTCCCATGACAGACAGAAAGGACCAAAAAGAAACAGAATCGTGTTTGGTTCAAAGAACAGATATAAAGCAAATCTTTAACACTTTTGGATTGGATAATTTTTCCATCGCTTCTATCCCGAGATGATACCTAAAGGGAGGGAATAACTTAATACTCTCGGCAATATTAAATTTAGATGCTGCTAATTAAGTCTTTTAAGAAGAAGGCGTGCGGGCAGGCAGATTCTACGGCAGAATGAAACATTCAAGAAAACAACAGCAGTATAAAACAAACACCCAAAAAGATGGTCTAGAAAGGACTGGAAGATCAATTCAAAGTTCAAACAAAAGTATTAAATATGATTTCCATAGGGTTTATGAAAGCAAATTGACACTAACATAAAATTTCTCATACAATAACTATTAACATTAATGTTCCCAGGAAAAAAAAATAAACCCTTCAAATGTCGAGATGGAAAAAAAATAAAAATAGAAAAGCATCATCACAATCACTCTCCGACTACAAGCATCCTACTAAAAAAGACACAAGGTTGAACCATTGGTGATGATGTGAGGGAAGCAAAGAACTTGATTACCAAAGTGTCTGTCTGCCCACCACATCCGGAGGGAGGACCATTACAGTTTAAGCTTCACAAATGGCAGCGATATCAACATTGAATCACAGGCCTATTCGATACATAGAAGATCAGAATGTTCCCTTCTCCTTCAGTGACCCCCACCTCAATAAATTCTCCATATCAACCAGGACTTTGAGTTCATGACACCTTGACACGAAAAAAGCCAACTAAATAGGAAAAAGAACTCACCATCAAAGCACTTGTAGAACTTAGAAGCACTTCCTGTGGACAATGGATGGGCCAGACTCATCATACTCACCCTTGGAAATCCACATCTGATAGAAACACAAAACCAAACATGTCAGCCTCAATCCAAATCACATGACACTCTTAAGAGGGACTGAGAAAAGTTACTGAAATAAGAAAATTCACCTGCTGGAAGGTGCTGAGGGAAGCAAGGATAGATCCTCCAATCCAGACACTGTACTTTCTCTCTGGTGGTGCAACCACCTTGATCTTCATGCTGCTTGGGGCAAGGGCGGTGATCTCCTTGCTCATTCGGTCAGCAATACCAGGGAACATAGTGGAACCACCACTGAGCACAATGTTACCATACAGATCCTTTCTAATATCCACATCACACTTCATGATTGAGTTGTATGTAGTCTCGTGGATGCCAGCAGCTTCCATTCCAATGAGAGAAGGCTGGAAGAGGACTTCTGGGCAACGGAATCTCTCAGCTCCGATGGTGATGACCTGACCATCAGGAAGCTCGTAGTTCTTCTCAACAGAGGAGCTGCTCTTGGCAGTCTCAAGCTCCTGCTCGTAGTCGAGGGCAACATACGCAAGTTTCTCCTTCATATCACGGACAATTTCCCGTTCAGCAGTGGTGGTGAACATGTAACCTCTCTCAGTCAGAATCTTCATCAAAGCATCGGTGAGGTCACGACCAGCAAGATCCAAACGAAGGATGGCGTGTGGAAGGGCATAACCTTCATAGATTGGCACAGTGTGACTCACACCATCACCAGAATCCAACACAATACCTGTTCAAGTGAGAATCCAATCAGTACGAAAATCATTTCCTAACTACAAAAATGCAAAATACAGAATTCAATAATGATGGATACGAACCAGTTGTACGACCACTGGCATACAGGGAAAGGACAGCCTGGATGGCAACATACATTGCAGGAACATTGAAGGTCTCAAACATAATTTGAGTCATCTTCTCTCTGTTAGCCTTAGGGTTGAGGGGAGCCTCAGTCAGGAGGACTGGGTGCTCTTCAGGAGCAACACGAAGCTCATTGTAGAAAGTGTGATGCCAAATCTTCTCCATATCATCCCAGTTGCTTACAATACCGTGCTCAATGGGGTATTTCAAGGTCAAGATACCTCTTTTAGATTGTGCTTCATCACCAACATAGGCATCCTTCTGCCCCATTCCAACCATGACACCAGTGTGTCTTGGTCTACCCACAATACTGGGAAACACTGCCCTGGGTGCATCATCACCTGCAAACCCAGCCTGCAAACAACACAACACAATAACTTATTAACACCACACCAAACAAATTAGGAGTAACAAAACACAGTCCTTCACAACTAGGAAAGCAATCAACCCACCTTCACCATTCCAGTTCCATTGTCACAGACAAGGGGTTGAATATCCTCGGCATCGGCCATTTTCTACAAATTCTGTACAAAAAAATAAAAAATAAAAAAGAGCAAAAGAAGCAACCATAAATACAGAAAAATCTTTCTAGATAATTTACAGAGCCATCTGTATAAAGAATAATCAACTACAACATATCCAATTTCTCCCCTGTTCACAAAATGAAATCTACCAGCCAATTAATCATTCCAAATCATTTACCATCCAAAGCTTCAAACAAATGCAAACAATAAAATTTACTCATCAAATTCCAATCAGCATTCACTACAATTTTACTCTTCTCGGAATTCAGCTATCTTATGAAAAAATAAGAATTTTAAGCTTAGAAAACAACCCAAATATCATTAAAAAAATAAATTCAAGACACTGCAGCTTAAACTGAATCTCAGGCAATCACCACACATCATTTCCAATTTCACACGATTCAAATTCCAATCAGCATGTTTACCATTTACTCACAGAATCCAGCCATCTTATGAAAAAAAATAAGAGTTTAAAGCTTAAAAACAACACAAATGTCATTGAAAATGAATCCAAGACACCACAGCTGAAGCTAAATCTCAATCAATCACCACATAAAATGTCCAATTTGCACACGATTTAAATTCTACGTTTCTTCAAGTTCATACGAGATAGCAATCAAAATCAAAATCTGAAAGGTCAAATCAACAGATCTAAAAACATCTCAGCAGATCTATACACAACAAAACCAGATCAAGCCATCAAATCAAACGATCCAAACAAAACCACCAAAAACCTCTAGATCTAACCTTCAACAACACAATACACCAAAATTTAACTTAGATCGGTAACACAAAACCGATAAAGCGAAGAAAAAATCCACGATTCAACCAATTTCAAATCAGAAAACGAGCCGTTCACCCGATCTACACAATTCAAAACAAATCGACACAAATACAGATCAGTCACTTACCTTTTGAAGTCGGAGACAGAGGAGATATCTAGAGACAGAGAGCGAAACAGACCAAGCCAAGTCTAGCGAAAGATGTGGCCTGCCTGACTTGCTAGCTGGTGGTTGCGCTCGAGAGAGAGGGTGAGACGAAAATGGAGGAGTGTAAGGGTTAGCTGAAGAGAAGAGAGGAGGTTTATATATATAGTGAGAGAGAAAGAGAGAAGGAATTTTTGAAATGCAAATGAAATTAAGACCAAATTTTTTAGAGAGAGGAATCATTTCCACCACGAGAAAAGATAGGGTGACCTGTCTGACAGCCTTTCCCTCTGTCTCTCTTATTTTCAGTGTTATAAAAACTAGTCCCTGTAATTGTTCAAAGTAGATAAAATAGACCTTATAATTTTAAAAACGGGTTAATTAGTTCTTTTCATTCATTTTATATTTGTTTTCTAATCTATTTATTTATTTTGTTATAATAAACATAAAATTTGGATAAATAAATAAGTATTATATAAATATTGATGAGAAGAATTCTTTTGGAATAACTTAAAATTAAATTAAGCATGATTGACAAAAGATTAATTAATTAAAAATTAGAGGGATTAGTTGATTTGTTTTGTAAGAATAGAGATACTAATTTGTAACTGATTCTGTTATTTTCTTATGACCTCCGTTTCATGTTCTGGACTTGGGACTCTTTCGGCTTTGCTGACTCGGTTTGTTCTTTTTGTTTAATTTCAGCCGTCGGATCTTGACTTGGACGGCTTTGGCGGTTGGGGATGGTTGGTTTGTTTTGAAGTGGTAGGGTCAAGTGGCGTCGGGTCGGTTGTGATTTGAACGGGAATTCTCTATCATGAATATGGTTTACTGTTTAGCTGAGATACCAGCTTCGGTACCCGCTATTTTTTTTTTATAAAAATTAATGTTTATGTGCTAAAAATAGATAAAAAAGACATAAATAAATTATTCTTAATCAACCCGAGTTAGTGTAGCAAATATATAACTATTGTAATCAAGGTCGAGCCAAACCAGGATATCTCACTAAACTCGCGGCACAAATCATGAGATTGAAATAACCCTATAAAAAATAAAAAGGATTATAAAGCTCTTTTTTGAAAAAAAATCATGTTAGTTTTTCAAATCCGTAATCCGAGTTATTAGACTTGAAACACTCAATTTAGAAAAATCATAAAGTTCAATTCTTAATCAATCAAGTATTGAATGATGAAATTGGAAAAAAAAAATTAATTATACAAAGGGATTCAAAAAATAGTGATAAAAAGAATGAGAATCAAAATTGAAAAGAAAAACTAATTTAGTAAAATGACCAAGAAAATTCAAAAGAATAAAGATCAAAATTGACATAAAAAATACAAACAATATTTTGATTGGATGGTGAAATTAAAAAAAAAATGATAACTTTTACAAAATAACCAACAAGAAAATTAGAAATCAAAATAATGAGGATTAAATTGAAAAATATAATATTTTCAATTTGAATTGAATGATGAAATTAAAAACAAATAAGACTTCTACAAAAGAATCAAGACAAAAAATTAACAATTAAAAGAGTAAGAAATAGAATTGAAATACCAACAAACACTAGAGCCAAGTTCTAATTTTTAGGGGAGGAGAGAGAAAAGAAGAGAGGAAAAAAGGCCTACCGGTTACAACTTGAGCCACCATTTGAGACACATTTTGTACCAATAAAAAAAAAACACATAAGCACTTACAACAACAGAAAGGGTATTTTTGAACATCGGGAGGCGCCACATGCGTTGCTCAAAGGTAGCGGGCGTCACCTGCGTGCCTCTAAATGCATCAAATGCTCTTATCCCTTTTTGTTTTTTATTTAGTTAAATATCAACTTACCCCTGATCTAACATGTTAATATTGAAAAAACTTTTGGAAAAAAATTGAAAAAATCCCTTGAGGCCAATTTTAATTTCCAATGGCATTTTGGTCGTTTTCATTGTACTTTTGATTTTTTATATATATCCAAACACAAAATTGTCTCTCATTTTACATGATAATAATGAAAAAAACTATTTTGAAAATACCAAATTATCACTTAATGCTACTATTGAAATGTTTACTTTTAAAGATTTTTAGTCTTTTCACCGTGCACCGTGCTTTTGAAATGAGAAGAGATATAATTTTCTCTAATCAATTTAAAAATGACTAATGCACCTCTTGAAAAGATTTTAATACCTCCAATAGCTAGTTATAGGTCTTTTGGCGGGGGAGACAAAAATATCATTACATTGTTCCAGTGAACAATGCCAATGAGTTTACAGCTAAAATAATTTCCAAATCAGTTTTAGCTGTTATTTATATATAGATATAAATAAAGCTTTATTAGATTGCATTTAAGAGCAAAGTAATTTTTAAATTGTGCTTTGATTTTTTTTTTCTTGTAGTGTGTTTGGTAATATATATGAAGTGATTTTTAGTAGTATTTTTTTAGTCGAGAAGGAATTAAAAGTATTTTCAACCATATATAAAAAATTACCTAAAAAATATTAATTTATTACCTTTTTAGTTAAAGATTCTTTTAAAAAAGTCCAGTTGGTTTGAAAAATATTTTATATGTAAAGTATTTTTTTGTTATTTTACATAAAAATAAATTTTATGATGTTTGGTTAATAATGATGAATGCATTTAATGATAAAGTTGTAATATATAAACTATAGAAAAAAAGAGAGGTTAAGATGAAAATAAGTTAAATAAATAAAGTTAACACATGAATTAAATGTATTTCCGAGTGCCCAATCTTATTTTAATATAATGAAGAAATTAGCATAGTTAAAAACAAGATAATTCTTGGCGCTATATTGTGGGCCATATAATTTTTTATTGAACATAAAAAAAATATTCAAATGTTGTTAATATATTTTCTAACAAAAAAAAAACATGTAGGGGTTGACCCGATGTGACTTAGTTGACTTTACAAGTTCAGAGACAACTTGAACGACTGATAAAAATATAGTTTGACTAGAAGAAATCAAGACGATATCTTTTTTAAAATATTGAGACAATAATATATTGGATCGACTCAGATTTACTAAGATCAATTTAGGCTATCATGAGAGCCTGATAACATTGTAGAAAGTCAATAAAAAAAAAAACTATTAAGCCAATACTCAATCAACTCAATGTTAAAAGATGAAATTAAAAACAAAATTCAATTTTTCAATTAAAAAAATAAGTTAAGTCAACACATGTTAATCTGTTGAACCTGAGTCATGAGACCAGTATAATCACATAGAAAAAAATCAAAAGAAATTATGAAACTTAATTTCCTATTAAGATAATGTTAAAGGATGAAATTGAAAAAAAATCAATTAGAAAAAGAATACAAAAAAATTACTCGAGTTAACTGACCAAACTCATTACTCGAGTCTTAAGGTTATGATAATCTTATAGAAAATAAACCGAAAAAAAATTATGAAAACCAATTCCTTGAATGATAAAATTAAAAAAAAAAAATATCAATTAAAAATGATAGAAAAAACGCAAGGCAATTGGGCTAACCTATAAATTAATTTTTTAGTGATTTTTAGTAGTATATTTTTAGTTGAGAAGGAAGCAATGTATTTCCTACCATATATAAAAAAAACTACCTAAAAAATATTAATTTATTACCTTTTTAGTTAAAGATTCTTTTAAAAAAGTCCGGTTGGTTTAAAAAATATTTTATATGTAAAGTATTTTTTGATATTTCACATGAAAATAAATTTTAGCATTTGATGATAAAAGTTATAATGTATAACAAAAAAGAAAAAGAGAGAGGTTAAGATGAAAATAAGTTAAATAAATAAAGTTAACTCATAAATTAAATTTATTTACGAGCACCGGTCTCATTTTTATATATTAAAGAAATTAGGATAGTTAAGAACTATATAGTTTCTAAGCTACATTGCGGGTCAGATCATTTTTTTATTGAACATGAAAAAAAATCCAGGTGTTGTTACCATGTTTTCTCACAGAAAAAAAAACTATGAGAGGGTTGACCTAGTGTGACCTAGTTGACTTTGCAAGTTCAAAGACAACTCGAACGACCGATAAAAACATAATTTGACTAAAAAAAATCAAAACGATATCTTAAAAAAATATATATATTGAAACAACAACATATTGGATCGACTCAGATTTACTAAGATCAATTTAGGCTATTATGAGACCCTAATAACCATGTAGAAAGCCGATAAAAAAAATATTAAGCCCAATACTCAATTAACCCTATATTGAAGGATGAAATTGAAAATAAAATTTAATTTTTTAATTCAAAACATGAGTTAAGTCAACCTACGTTAACCTGTTGAACCTGAGTCACGAGACTGGTATAATCACATAGAAAGAAAATTAAAACAAATTATAAAGCTCAACTCCCAATCAACATAATGTTAAAATGATAAAATTGAAAAAAAAATCAATTAGAAAAAGAAAATAAAAAACCATCCGAGTAAACCCGAGTTAATTGATCAAACTCGTGACCCAGGTTTTAAGGTTGTGATAACCTCACAGAAAGCAAACCGAAATAAATTATGAAGCCTAATTCTCAACCAACCTAATATTGAAGGATGCAATTGAAAAAAATCATTTAAAAAAAATAAAAAAATAACTCGAGTCAATTTAGGTTAATCTGCCAAATCTAGATTATAAGACCTAGATAACTCTATAGAAAGTAAATTAAGATAAATTATGAAGTCCAATACCCATTAAACCTAATGATAGAGGATGAAATTAAAAAAAAAATCTTGAATATCAAATTATAAAAAAGTTAAAATATTTCATTATTTATTGCTATAGTAAATAACAAAACCTTTTTTAATAAATGTTGACGTTGGGATGTTACGACCCGTGGTACTACTTTGGATCCTTTACACTAGTTTGATATAAGATGACTTTGCAAATAAGCAGGTTTAGCTATCAAATGTAATTAACAACTTCTTTTAGTGAAGCAGCTAAGCAGGTTCAAGTTCCAACAACTATATAATTTTTTTTTTGTTATAATTATGTAATGGAGAAGAATTATCTTCTATTATTATAATTATAATTATTATTAGAAAATATAAATGATATGGAAAAACATTGTAACGGATCCACAGTAAAAAGAGGGCCATGATTATGACATGCTATAATATCCATGTAAATAATTACTGACCGAAATTAATAATGATGCTTGATTATACTAGAAATTCTCTTTTTTGTTAGTAAAAAAAAAAAAGGATAATTAAAGAAATTTTGAAATGGAGGAGTCGGGTAATTACATTTATTGGGCAGTGACGAGAGGAGTCGAGTCTGAAAATCTGCATGCATCGGGTCGGCCTACGAATCTTTTCATTCATTCTGGCCTTTGATATTTCCTCTGATGTCATTATTGCAGGCAGTGAAAAATCAAGAACAGACGAAAAATGGTAGCTCATTAGCCTGTTTTTGGCTTTGTTTGCTAATGTTGCCGAGGAAAAATCCATGCAACCGCATGTAACTTGAAATTTGGACCAACCATTCAAATGTAGTGTCATTGCGTATGTAATTTTGAATAATCCCATCCAAACAAACTCAATTATCGCATATTAAAACATGTGAGTTAATTTTGAAGTTTTTTTAATTAATTTTTTTTAGCTTAAATTTTAAATTAAATTATATAAAAATTGATCCGATATGATTCAGATAACTTGATCAGTATAAAAATAACTTGATCAACTGATTAAAAAATTATAAGGATGAAATTAAAAAAAATAAAATTAACAAAAAAAAACTCTCAAGTCAGCTTCTTGTCTAGCTCGAGTTTAAAATTAGACTATATGGAAGTTGTCTTAATGTGACCCAATTATCTTGGTTTAGTCTAAAAACAATCCGACCGACTGATAAAAAATGATGAAATTAATAGGAAAAACCTCTTGACCTGACTCCTTACCTAATTCGAGTTTAAAATTAAACCGTATATGTGATCTAGTCAACTTAGGCAATAAAAAAACAACTCGAAAAAAAATCAAAAGAAAAAATAAGGGAATTGAAAAAAGAGGGGGTTGAGTTGGATGGAAGTTGCCTCGATGTGATTTGGTATTTTAGTTGGTCAAAAGTAATTTGAATTATTGTTAAAAAAATTTAAGGAAGAAATTGTAGAAAAAAAATTGAGAAAAAGAAGAAGAAGAAAAAAGACTGAATTGAGGAGGAAGAAAAAAAAGAGAGAGTAACCTCACTGTTTATAAACAACAAAGCTCTGTCTGTAGTCTAGCAGGGTAGTTTAAGCACCCTAAAGGCTGGCTAATGGTTAGGTGCGTCATATCTTCTTAAATTATCAGGAATTCAAACTTTCGGGTTTAAGTCATGCAATTGAAAGTACCATGTTTTTACCATATTTGAAATTATGGTTATGATTATTTTTTATTTAGAAAAATATATTAATAATATTTTTTTTATTTTTTAAAAATTATTTTTAATATCAACATATTAAAATAATTTTAAAACATCAAAAACATATTAATTTAAAAAAAAATTTAATTTTTTTTAAAAATACTTTCAAATGTAATGCCAAAAACATATTAATTTTGATTTGATCATAAAAATGAATTTGATTTTAATATACAAAAACTAATTCGAGATATTCATAACAATAAAAAAAACATTTAAAACAAAGACAAAACCCTTAAATTTACCCTTGTATTTGTTGTCAGTTATTTCTTTTATTTTTAATTTAGTCAATTACTTTTTATGTTCTATAAATTTGTTTAATTAACCTTCATATTCTTTGAATATATTAAACTGGCCTGATAGTCTTTATCAAATCATCCTATTAACCATGTAGCAATTAAATGCTTTTCATTAGAAATGACGTTTTGTATTTATGTAAGACTTATATCACAAGAGAAATTATCTTAAATTTATTTTTTAAAACAATTTATTTGATGATATAAACTCTACATAAATATAAAATTATGTCATAAATAAATAAATAAAAATATTCAATATTATAATATCCATATTCATAATAATTGAATTGAGATTTCATATAGGTAAGTTGTTGAGTTAATTTGACAAATTTAGAAACTACATGGGTTAACTGACCAAATTAAACATAAGGAGATAGATATGAATATTGAACACAAACACGAGGGTAAATTTAAGGATATCGTCCCAGACAAATTAATCAAGTTATACAAAAAAAAAAAAGAAAAAAAGAGGAGAAACCAACATTTAATTTTTAAATTTTATTTTATTTTTTTGAGTAATTCTCTTGTTTTTAGTTTATATCTTCTAATATTATTTTTTTCTTTTTTTGATTTATCTTGAAAGAGAAAATTAAAATTCAACAGCTCGAATATATATTGTTTTAAGAAATTAAAGCTAGAATTTATAGATGGTATTTCTTTCATTTCCAATAAAGATTTAAATTATATTTTTAATTATCTTATGTTATATATATTGACAATCAAAAAAGCTTGTCTTGTTAAAAGGTGAAGTCATAAACCATGCATTTCCTTTGCACATCATAGGTCGTACACAAGTGAGCAATAATTGAGGAAAATTCGATCAAATAATAAAATAAGAAAGGTACAATAACTTGGATCAAAAAGTGAAAAATACTATTCCCTTTATTGTAACTATACATATAGTCCCTAAACTTCAACATTTTGATCATTCACCCTTACACTTCAATATTGGACACGAAAACCCTCACACTTTTGATTCATGGTCACATATGGTCCCTCCATATGACTCATATTCATTATACGCCCACCAAGTGTTTTTATATGTCTTATAAACAGATGAAAAAACCGCACGTGTCTATGAATTGATCGTTTGATGGAGGGTTTGCTATCTAAAATTGTAAGGATCAAGATGATTGATACTTAAAACTCGGAGGACAATAGGTGAAATTTACCCCCTTTATTATTAGATGCACCAAAGAACATGTAAGAATGAGGAATAAAGTGGGATGTAAATAGATCTTGAATATTCTTCACTCGCTTGCAAGCTTGCATGTGCTTTCATGTGCTAAGGCACAGCCATTTCTTCCTAGATATATGAACGAAGTAAGAGCGTGTTTGACAATGTGGTTGCGGGTGCTTTTCAAATAGCTTTTCGTGCTGAAATACATGCCAATAATGTTTTTTTATTTTTTAAAAATCATTTTTGACATCAGCACATCAAAACGATCCAAAAAATATAAACCGCACTCAATTTTAGCAAAAAAAAAAAAAAATTCAAATTTGGACAAAACACAGGTACAAACGCAATACCAAACGTTCTCTAAGAGGGGGAGTTGGGAATATATAGCCTTATCACTTCATGTTTTCGCATAATCTAATTCTCACCTTTTCGGTAGCCATATTATTCCCACACTAAAGAAGATGAACTTTTATCATATAGATCTAAAATCCTCTTTTAAAATTGCATTTTTAGTTAATTAATTAAACAATCTCCTAGTACTCTTAGCAGCATGCCATTACTAGGAGCTAGCATGAATAATTATTCCATGTGATAAGGCATCCACTTGTGGATAATGCTGGGCATTGCAGTACTCCAATGTCCTTCCCCTCTCAACAACTCAGTATATGAAAATTGATCTAAAAACATGGTAGTTAACTTCAGGGCTCGTGGGATTAGTCGAGGTACGCGTAAGCTGGTCCGGACATCCACATTAAACTAAAAAAAAAATTGACCTAAAGAAAATCAATTTATATAAGCGTAAGAAGAAAACTTATGGGTCCTCCAGCAAGAATTGACAAATGTAAATTGATTTTGCTTTACAATGTTAGCAAGAATGACCATGGACAAAAGTGAATTCCAAGCAAAGACTCAATCATGGCCTTGGGAATGGATGGATGTCTTGTGTAATTCAATGTTTTCCCAACAAAGAGTGTAGTATTGGTGTAAAATCGGTTCCTTGCTTTCTACTCACCGGTGCCATAAAATATATGTTTTTTCACTACCTAGCTAAGAACTCCAAAACAGAAGCGATCACCACATTGCAACTTCCCACATTTAGTGTAGATGTGGTCATTTATGAGTCACCCAAAGTTTTATTGAGTTGTTGTAGCCTTGTTGTCACTCATGTATATATATATATTAGTATTTCATTATCTTTAACCCCCAATTGTTTTTTTGAATTATTAGGTCATATCCACACGTTCAATTATTTTATATTTTTTAAAATGCTTTGGTGTTCACTGAGTCAAATTTAAATTGAATTTGATAAATTCAACTAGACTACTAAAAAAATAACAACTGAATAACTAATTTTTACCAAAATATCAATGTTTTTTTACTTCAAATAATTTGGTTTTTGGTAATTTTAGATTATTTTGATATGCTGATGTCAAAAATAATTTTTAAAAAATAAAAAAAAATATTATTTTGATGCATTTTCAAGTGAAAAACAACCACTTTCACATTCTTAAATACCATATTCATGGATACAACAGAGAATGAACACTAATTTTTTAATGTATTTTAATGTGTTGATGTTAAAAATAAAAAATAATATTTTAATATATTTTTAAATAAAAAATATTTTACAAATTAATCGCCTATATATTTTTAAACAACTTGCAGATGCAAGGGAGAATGGTCACCAACTTATTAACCATTAAAGAAATTCAAAAAATTGGGACAGAAATCATGTGGGGGTCACATGTGTATTTGTACTGTTTGATGGATTCCATAAGTGACAGAAATCAACAAATATTTGCCATTTTCATTTTTTTATCCCAAAAATGTATCGACGTGTCAGAATTATGTGAGTAAGATACATCAAAGTAAGAGCCAGATCTTTCACAACGGAAGAGGACTAGTGGTGACTGGTGATCATACCGCCATGTTAATTTGAAGAAGAATTCAATGGTGCATCCCGTCTGGCCGCGTTAGCTTCTAATTTTTTTTAAAATTTTTTTATTATTTTTTTAAAAAACTATTAAATTAATATTTTTAATTTTTGATGTAATCATATTAAAAATAAAAAATTATTATTTTAATATATTTTTAATTAAAAAAATACTTTTTGAAAACACAATTCACTTTATTATCATCCATCATTTTAGATTAAAAAATTAGTTGTTAAATGAAATTTCGATTCAAATAAAAGTTAACTATAATTTATTTATTTTTTATTAAAATTAAATTTTTAATATTTTTTGATCGTTTTGATATGCTCATCTCAAAAATATAAATAAAAATTATTTTAATATATTTATGAGAAAACACACTTTAAAAAATAATTATAAATTTTTTTTCTTATTAATACAAAGAAATTAATATTTAAAGAGAATACTTGAGGGCTTAGCCTAGTTGATAAATGGTTTTACTCTCACGTCATAATCCAAGGTTTGAATCCTTTGGAGAAAATATTTGTTATGAATATACCAATTAAAATAGACTGCCTATTAAAAATCAGATTGAGAATATAAATAGTCTTGGTGTTTGAAAGTTGGCTCGAGATTATTCTTACTTTTTTAAAAAATAAAAATAAATTAAAGAGAAAGATTCTATTCATGTTAGGGTAGCATTTTCATGGCTACCCTAGAAAAAACTCCTAAGTTTTGGTCTTTCAATGTTTTTTTTAAAAGGAAACTAAGGAAATGCAAACCTTCACGTAGATTAAAATTAGGAATTTTTTTTATAAAATTAATCGAGATGCATGCAAGCTAATCCGAATATCTATATTAATAAAAAAAAATAGGAATTTCATCCATTCTAAAAAGGAGATATAATGTAACAATTGAGAGATAAACATGCAATAATCCACAGTCCGAGACTAATATGGACTCTTTATCAAACTTGGAGGATAGATTTGTATCTTACCCAAGCCACTAATTTTCCTACCACTGCCTTTCAAATTTGGATTTGGTGACAATGAGTGGTTCAAAATGAGGTGTACTTGATTTAGCCTCAACCTCAAAAATTACTTTTGGACGTTCCTCATTGACATAGATACGTTGCCATCACTTTCTCATATTGGACTTTAATTTAAACCCTAATTTTGTGCCCCATGTTAAGGTGCGTTTGTGGCTTATCCTGAAGGGTGGTGCCGTGCCATGCCATGCCATGCCGTGTCCAGCTGAAGTTAAACTCTCATTTTCTACCACATGAAGTTTTTCCAGCATATTTGCTGATCATAAAATTCGATATGTAAGCTCAGGCGAAAGGTTGCAATCATATATCGTGGCTCCATTGAATCGAGCTAGTGTAGTGACAAGCTTTGGTGTCGGAATTTTCTGCTTTGTTCTTTTTTATCTCTTACAATAAACACACTACGCTTATGTCAATATATATA